>Ga0326727_10002703_pt1 | contig 59264 bp, 53 predicted proteins | sample MB2enrmetagenome_FD_207643 | JGI IMG/M metagenome (GOLD analysis project Ga0326727, IMG submission 207643) | Lab enriched peat soil microbial communities from McLean, Ithaca, NY, United States - MB29MY | ecosystem: Environmental > Terrestrial > Soil > Wetlands > Peat | place: USA: New York... | reverse complement strand
GCTACAGCGGGCTTTCAGAGGTGAAATTCATGTGTCAGGAACATCTCACATTTTGAAAACGATATCTTCTTTACTCTCACTAGTTACGTGAAATCAGCGTGAAATTCTGAGGAAACTCCTGAAAAATTGAGGAGCGGGAATGAAGGGCGCGCGCGCTCGGCCTTCTGCTCTATGCTCATCGCCGGCGTCTGAATGCTCAGGTTGATCTGGCCGGTAGCCTGAAGCTTGAAATTCGGCAGATTCTCGATCTTGATCGCCGGTAGTGGCATCATTAGCGCGACGGGACGCGCCGCGCCGCAGTCATTCCCGCGAAAGCGGGAATCCACTCCGCAAACCTTCGGAAATGAGCTGCCTACGGACTGGATTCCCGCTTTCGCGGGAACGACTGGCGTTCCCTATGGGGCACCGCTCCAAATGACGCCACTACCCGATCGCCCGCTTCCTGGCGTCCTCGCCCGCCGCTTCGCTCATGCGGATTTGTGGTATGCTCTCTCATAATGGATTGGAAGAATCGACTCTACTTTGGCGACAATCTTGATATCCTGCGCCGCCAGGTGCCGGACGCCAGCGTTGACCTCATCTACCTCGACCCGCCCTTCAACTCCAACGCCACCTACAACGTGCTCTTCAAAGAGAATGTAGCGCAGGGCCCGCACTCCGGCCCTGCGGCTTTTCAATTGTCTCCCGCCGCGCAGATCACGGCCTTCGAGGACACATGGGACTGGGGCGCGAATTCGTGGTAACATCCCTTTAAGCGGATTCGAGGCAACACGTGGCACGATACACCTTATATCTGGGCGACTGCCTTTCGTGGATGGAGAAGAGGGAAAAGGACTCCATTCATGCTATCGTTACCGACCCGCCCTATGGACTGAGAGAATACACGTCCGTGGAAAAGGAAAAGCTTCGCAACGGGCACGGTGGCGTCTGGCGGATTCCTCCCTCATTCGACGGCTGCAAGAGGCGCCCTTTGCCGCGTTTTACGGTCCTCACCGAGGGTGACCGTGAGAAGTTGCGGAGCTTCTTTTCGGAATTCGCCCGCCGGGCGATTCGCGTTCTCGTTCCAGGCGGCCATTTGTTTATTGCCACAAACCCTCTGCTTTCACACCTCGTTTATCTGCCGCTCACGGATGCCGGATTCGAGAAGCGCGGCGAAATCATCAGGCTCGTCAAAACCCTGCGAGGTGGCGACCGCCCCAAAAACGCTCACGGGGAGTTTGCCGGCGTTACGGTGATGCCACGGTCGGGTTGGGAACCGTGGGGGCTTTTCCGCAAACCGTGTGAAGGCCGAGTTCAGGACAATCTGCGCAAATGGAAAACCGGGGGCCTGCGACGGGTTTCATCCGAAAGACCCTTCGAAGATGTTATTCGCTCCGCACCGACGCGGGGCGAAGAACGAGCCATTGCTCCTCACCCCTCGTTGAAACCTCAGGTCTTCATGCGGCAGGTCGTGCGTGCGTCGCTCCCGCTAGGGGTCGGAACGGTGCTTGACCCGTTCATGGGTGGCGGATCAACCATCGCCGCCGCCTTGGCAGTGGGCTACGAAAGCATCGGGATTGAAAGTGATGCTGTCTTCTACCGAATGGCCGAGCGCGCTATAGCCAAGCTCGCGGAACTTGGCGCCGAAGATAAACCTTCCTCTGCCACGCCGGTTCGTCGGCCGCCGCATGACGAACGGGTGCTTTCATTGCCCTTCCAAGCGTGAGCGGAACCCAGGAGCGACACTTGGGCTTTGATACCGAAGGATTCGACAGAAGCGTAGCGCTACCCACCGATTTGAAGATATCGCACATTCGGAAGGCTATCGAGTACATTGAGCGAGAAGCCACCGACCTTATCGAAGTCTACTTCGAGCAAGCGAATGTTTTCAGTGGACTGGTGGGAATTTTCGGCGTGCGTGCCCTTCATTCATTAAGCCCTTACAAGAAGCACAAACACCCAGACGTGGCGCAGCAACGCTTCCCGGATATGTCGCTCGGAGGCAGGCTGAATCCCCCTCCCGAACAGGCATTGGAGTCGAAGGGAACAACACGTCCGTGGGCCTTGCAGTCGCATTACAATCATGCCGGCTGGTACATTGTCTGGCGATATTTGGTCGATCCCGCGAAAATCATCAAGGCCGGAAAATCCGTGGTTATCTGGAGAGTTGATGTCGTCTTCCTTCATGAGGAGGACTGGAAGTACGAGGGAAGCAAAGCTGGCGAAGGTCGAGGCGGGCGAACCCATACGTTTGGCGTGAAGCGCCCTGCAAATCGTTTCGCGACCGCCATGGTTTACCGCTATCCCAAGATCGTTCTGCGCCAAAGCAAACCAGCCCTCGCGAATGGCGAGGCGTAACCGGCTGGAGCACTGAGTGGATTTAAGCACCGACCACGCGGGCCAAGGAAAATGGACCCTTGCCCTACCTTCCACTTTGCCCGAACCCACCCAACCCATGCTCACGGGAGCTGCGGCGGCGGGCTTCTACGAGTCAAAAGACTTTCCGGGCCACTACCCCCGCCTTCAAATCCTCACCATCGCCGAATTGCTGGCGGGAAAGAAGCTCGAATACCCCGCCCACCGCGTCTCGACCTTTGGCCGTCGTTTGCAGCGGCCGCTTAGGCCCAGCCCGTGATATGGCAGCGCCCCAGCTTCGGACATATAATAGCGGTTGCCCGTCCTTCCTCAAATTCGATGGCGTGTTCCTCGGCCTCTGAATCCAACAGGAGCATCGGTTTGTGGCGGCGACGGCTATCCGCTTCCATATCACGCACCGTGCCCTCGCAGAAATCCGACTGATGGCCGCAATCGCACTCAAACGAGGAAGGAATTATTTGGCGAGCCATGGCTCCTGCCTGCTGAAACCGCGGGCGGCGCAGACGTGTCGTTTTTTGGCATGTCTGCGATTCCCCCGGCTTTCGGCGTCGGCGCGGCTCGCCGGCGCAGAGCTTCCGCTCTGCGTTTGCCGGGCAAGGGCCCACCCGCCGCTGTCGCGCTTCTCACTGCCACCCGGGCGACCCTGCGGCTTTATCGAATCTCAACCACGCGCTCTCCGCTCAGGAAAGCCTGCTCGATGTGCGGCCACAGTCGGTCGAAGGTCTCGATCAAGGCGCTGGTGCGGCAATTCCCTAGGCGCACCCACAGCAAACGTGCGGCGCTTTCGGCGCGGCTGGCGAGGTAGAGGAAGTCCTCATCTTTGGACACTACTACGGATCCTCGCTGGCTGGCGTACTGCCATATTTCCGCGTCGGAGGCTTGGTGCAAGTGAACGGCTTCCACGTGCTCGCAGTCATGGCCGAGGGAAGTTAGGTGTCGCGCCAGGGCGACGGGCAAGTGGTTGTCAACAAGAAGCTTCACGACGCCTGGAGGACTGCATGGTCAGTCTGATGTGCGGCGTATTCGATCGCGGCGATGATGTCTTCCCCCTCGAGCGCCGGGTAATCCGAAAGGATTTCTTGGAAGGAAGCGCCCGCCGCCAAAAGCTCAAGGATGTCGGACACACGAATGCGCAGGCCACGAATGCACGGCCGTCCGCCGCATTTCCCTTCTTCCACCGTAATCCGCTTCAGCCACTCGTTATTCATACCTCCAAGATTACTTGCTTAGCGCTGAAATGGCAAGGGCGATGAAGCGCCGGCGCCGGCTTGCTCCCGTCGGGCGCCTGCCGTGGACCCTCGCGGGTGCATACATTGTCTTGCATGTATGCGCCCCGCTTTTGGCATTGGGAGCGGAACACCCAACGCGGCGGCGATCCCGCAGGCGCGGCTCGCACGTGGCGGATAGGCGTTCCAGAGAAATCGCATGACAAGCGTGGCTGGCGCCGAGCCCGTGCTGCGCGTTTGCCGGGCAAAGACCCACCCGCCGCTGTCTCGCCTCTCGCTGCCACCCAGAGGTTAACGGGGAAAGATAATCTGAGCCCCGTGGAGGACGTGATCTACTTGGATCCGCTCTTCCTCGTCAAGAAGGCGGTAGTAGACGATGTATCGCGTACCAGCAACTGCCAAACTCCGGAACCTGGGATCCACAGTTTGCTTCCCCATCCGTGGAAACTCAGCCAGCATCGTGACCGCGCCCATGATCCTCTCGACGATCTCTTCAGCCGCCTGGGGACTGTCCTGAGCTATAAACGCGAGAACTCCATCGAGTTCACGATGTGCCCTGCGGCTCCAAGTTATTCTCATTTGGAGGCGTTAGCTGACCTTATGTACTTGGAACGGAGCTGACGTTCGACTTCTTCATGCGGAAGAATGTCGCCGGCGTCGGCTTCAGCGGCCGCCTTACGGACTTCGACAAGGTGAGCTTCCTCAACAGTTAGAAAGAGAGCGAAAGCACGTTCGACCAGCGAGGAGGGATTTTGATTCCTCTCCCTGGCGGCCTTTTCGATCCTCTCCTTCAATTCCGTAGGCATTTCAAGGTTGGAGATACTGCTCATAGAAAGCCCTCTCTATGTATAGTAGCACGGTCAAAACAAAAAGTCGCGGCTGGCGCATACATGCATCGCCACTCCGGCGTACATTGCTGGAGGTGGGGTTTAGCGCATAATGGTCACTGGGGTGGCCACAATGAGAATCAGTACAGTTGGGGAGTTCCGAGACGGGGCAACGGGCCTGCTCCGATCAAAAGACCCGGTGTTAGTTACACGGCGGGGCAGGCGGGCAGGTGTCTTCTTCCCTGTCCCCAAGTCACGCTGCCGCTGGAACTGAAGCGGGAGGTCTTCGCCTTGCTGAGCCGGGTTATTGCGCGCCAAATTAAGCGGCGGGGGCTCAGTGAAGGAGAAGTGCTGGCCGACTTTGAGCGGTGGCGGAAGGAGCGCCGTGCGACTCGCCGCGGACGGTAATGTGCTCCTCGCGGCGGTTTTGGGCGGTCGGGCGAGGCTCATTGTCGAGAACCCCCAGGTTGATGAGATTTTGACCGCGGGTGGCGATTACCGGCTTATTTGCAAGATCGAAGACAACCGCCTGCTCTTGCTAGTCCTCCGCACGTGGAGGGCAGGCAGCCCAGAGATAAACTCGACCCGCAACACTCGCCCTATGGGGCGGCGATGTGGGAAAACAATGTCGCTGCCACCCCTGCGAATCTGATGGAAAAGCCGCAGAGTCTCTGAAGAACGAGACTCCGCGCTACCCGCTATTGCTGACTGATGAACGAGGGGGAGTTTGAACGAGCAATGCGATACGTTCGAGGATTCACTCCAAACTCCGCACGAAAGGCATGGTTGAAGTTCGAGACGTCGCCGAATCCACTGTCCTGCGCGACTTCGATGATGTTCGAACTACTCGAGATCAACCGCATCGCTGCTCGAAGCAGTCGAGTCCGCCGCACGTATTGGTGAGGTGTCAGCCCTGTGAGCCGAAGAAACAGGCGTAGGAAGTGGTAGCGGCTGAGTTTGGCCTCCTGCGCCAACCTGGCAAGTTGAAGATTGGAATCGGGCTCCCGTTCGATCATTCGTACGACTCGCGTAACGCGCGCTTCGGCGGCAGGGCTGAAGTCACCCGAAGATCGAGCTCTGTCACTGAGTGCATCAAGTGTGCTCGTGACAAGGCGCAGGCCGATGCTCTCCCAATCTATTTGATCGTCTCCCAGCAGAGCCGCGCACGCTTGCGAGAATAGCGGTGAGAGACCGCGTACCGCCGGGAGACGAGGCACGTGGAAGGGGCGAATCGGGTCTGCAAATCCCGCCAGCAGTGATTGAAAGTCCGCAGGAGAGAAATGGAATGACAAGCATCGATCTCCGACAGCATGTGGGTGGGAACACTCGAAGCTCTGTCCGGCATTGCCAAGTAGAATGGAACCCGGAATCATCAGTTCTCGGCCAAGCGACGAGCGATATTGAAACGTACCTCCAAGCACGAGTGAGATAGAATATTGAGCGTGCTGCTCTTCGAAGGGCCGGTCCTGCGGACCGAAGCTGCAGGCAATTTCGAGCACCCTCCAGGCGTCTCCCTGAGCTACGACCCGCGCATGCGGTCCTCGGCAGCGCTCCTCGATATCGCGCTGACTCGGATGGGTGAGAGCAATTTTCGCCAAGACTTTGCCTGCCTCGATTCGTACTATCGATTCAGTCTCGCGGAGGAAGCCATGGCTTCAGCCCGGAGACTGGTGCATTATGCGCCTACTTTTGATGATTTGGGGAGGATAAAAGACCATGACACTTTCAGCACAGCAGAGACCTGAATTCCATTCCGTGTTGTCCGCCTCCGGACGATCACAGGAGATCCCAGAATCCGCGGATGTGTATGGTTGGCTCATCGGGAGCTGGGAGTTCGATGTATACGATTACCTACCCGACGGGACGGTGAGAAAGAGCAACGGCGAGGTGCATTTTTCATGGGTGCTCGAGGGAAGGGCGGTGCAAGATGTATGGATCATGCCCCGGCTTTCCGAGCGTAAATCGGACCTGCCCAAAGGCGGGAACCGCTACGGCACGACACTGCGGGTCTGGGATCCCCTCATTCAGGCGTGGCGGGTAACCTGGATCGATCCGGTTAACGGTGTTCGAGACGAATTGGTGGGACGGAAGAGTGGCAACAACATCGTGCAGATTGGCACACGCTCAGACGGAACCCCCATTCGCTGGAATTTCAGCGAGGTCACTCCAAACTCGTTCCGGTGGACCGGCGATGTGCTACAGCCGGATGGGGAGACGTGGAAGCTGGAAGCCGAGTTCCGCGCCAATCGCCTGCGGCGGTGACCCTGGTCGAACCCCTTCGCGGGTGGCGCGTATGTTGTCTTGCATGGATGCGCCCCGCTTTTGCCCTCGCCAGGGAATCACCCAACGAGGCGGCGACATGGGAAAACAATGTCGCCGCCACCCCGCGGAGGAAGTGGAGGAAGCAATGGCTTCGGCTCGGAGACTGGTGTAGTATGCACCTACGTTTGATGACTTGAGGAGGATAAAAGACCGTGACACTTTCAGCACAGCAGGCGCCTGGCTTCCAAGTCGTCCAGGCGACGGGAAGTGAAGAGGAGATGAGTGATGCGCAAACTTCCGAGGGATCGAATGACGGCGCGGCAGCGCATCGAATGCACTTTGCGAGGCGAGCTCCCTGACCGCATCCCCGTCTTTGATCTCATCCAGCATATACCTCTCATTGAATATACTACGGGTGAGAAGGTCACCTTGCAGAATGGATTGGACCTGCTTTGCAAAACCATTGGCGAGCGCCTCGATATTACGCGGGGGATTGCGCCACCCGTGGAAGAGAAGATCATCCGCCACGACGATGGCTTCGTTTACAAACAAGAATGGTGGACCACTTGGCTCATCGAGCGCCCCTTCAACGATGTGCAGGGGTTGCTCGATTACATTCCCCGGAACATCGAGGAAATCCGCCAGCGCCGGTTCGGCGACATGTTCACCTTCGCCGGGAAGAGTAATGTCTGGGGAGCGTCCTCGAAATCACCCCGTGAACAGTTTCTGGAGTTGCAGGAGAAGGTCGGCGAGAACACGGTGATTTTCCCCAACGAGAGCCCGGTGGGGCTGGACACCGCTCACGTGCGGGCAGGACTGGACCTGCTGGCTTATGCCTACGCGGAGAACCCTCAGCTCGTCTCGGATTGGCTGGAAACGCTGAACTGGGCGGAAATCCAACGTGTCCATGAGACAGCCGACCCCGGCTTGTCGCCTGTAGCCCTGGTCTATTCCGATATCGCCGGGACGGAGCAGGTTTTCTTCTCGCCTCAGTTCCTGTGGAAGGAGTTCTTTCCGCGGCTGGCAAAGCTGGTGAAAGCCTGGCATGAGCACGGGATTAAGGTGATCTACCACTCGGACGGCAACCTTTGGGCCGTGCTGGAGGATTTCCGCCAAGCGGGGATCGATGGAATTAACCCTCTGGAACCGCTGTCCGGAATGTATGCAGGAGCCGTCCGAAGGGCCTATCCGGAGTGGATCTTGATGGGCGGGATTGACGCCTCGCAACTCCTGCCTTTCGGCCCCGAAGCTGAAGTCCGGCAGACCGTGCGGAAGACCATCGACGACGCCGGGGCTGCCGGCCGCTTCTGGATTGGCTCCACCACCGAGATCCATCCCGCCGCCAAACTCGACAATGTCCTCGCCATGTGGGACGAAATCGAGCACTACGGTTACTACGATCGGTAGCCGCCCCGCGACGGTCATTCCCGCGGAAGCGGGAATCCAATGCGTGGACCGCGCATTTCCGAGGGTTTGCGGGGTGGATTCCCGCTTTCGCGGGAATGACTGCGGATTGGAGCGCCCATTTCTGAGGGTTTGCGGGGTGGATTCCCGCTTTCGCGGGAATGACTGCGGGTTGGAGCGCCCATTTCTCGCAGATGACACCACCGCCCAAACTATTCCTTGCCGGGCTTCAACGCCAGCGTCTGCTCCGTGTAAGGCACGATCTCGACAGGGCCTTCGAGCCCGCACACCTCGATGTTGGCAAGAATCCGGTGAGACGGTCCCACCGCCCGCGCGTTGGCTTCGGTGTCGGTCAGGCGAATCTTCAAGTGGTTTTCGCCGGGTTTGGCATATTCGGTGATATCCAGTTTGAAGGGGCGCCACACCAAGGTTCCCGCCTGACGGCCGTTGACGTAAACCTCCGCCACCGAGCTGACACGGCCCAAATCGAGCACGAGTCGCTTGCCGCGATAGGCCTCGGGCAGGGTGAAGCTTTTCTCATAGATCGCCGTCCCTGAGAAGTTGGCGAGCGGCGTCTTCGTCCACGCCTCGAGAGAGAAGGGCGTCGTTCCACTCACGAATTCCACCGGAGAACTCAAGCGATCATCCGCACGCGCCACGATGACGAGCGTGTTCTTCCCTGGGCACTTTATATCGCCATGTTGTGGCGAGGTAAGATCGCCGCTACAAGGCAACAGGTGGTGAATGTCGATGGGAGTTCCGCCGGCGGGCTCGAGCTCGACCCCATTCAGGAACAGGCGGTAGGGACCTTGCAGCGCGAGTGGGACAACCGCCGTGACGCCGGGGGGAACCTGAGTCCTGTACCAGCGCATTTCAGGATTTGTGTTTGAGGCCTTCTGGACATCGTAAGGGAGCATGCCCTGAGTGATGCTGTGCAGCGTCTTCCCCCCACTGTCCGCAACCCGGAAAGTGAATCCGTAATAGCCGCTGGCCGCGCCCCTCCCCAGGCCGACCTTCAGGAGCACTTCATTCCAGCCCGCGCGCAACTCGACGGGGATTTGGTCAGCCCAGTTGTCGTTCATCTCGTACCAAAAGTTGTGGCGCAGGCGGGTGAAGACCTGCTGGTGATTCAGCCAGACCTTGACCCAATTGTCGGCCGCCAGCACGAACTTGGCCTGCTGGTCTTTGGGCGAATAGAGGTAAGTGAGGGCGTAGCTCACGATCCACGGTTGCCCCGAAGTTCCCAGCGCCCGATTGAACTGGACGATGTGGGCGGAATCGTCGAAGGGGCCGCCTTCCGTCTCCATCCAAATGTTCCAATGCCCCAATGTGAGGTAAGGTTCGTCGCCGTAGTATCGCTTCCATCCCACCAGATCGCCTCGCAGGCCGGGGTACATCTTTTCCGGCTGGATTCCCGCCTTCGCGGGAATGACGGCGGGCTGGATTCCGGCTTTCGCCGGAATGCCAGCATTGAATTCTGTTTCCGGCGGGTAAACCGTTTCGAAGCCCGCATCGTCCGCGTTGGGGAAGGGGCCGATCACATTCCAGTTGCGGATGGTGTTCTCCGCTTCGCTCAGCCAGAGTGAGGGCCAAGCGGCATCGTCGAAGTTGGCGCGAGACCAGCCAAGCTTCTCTCCTTCACCTTCCCGGGCGTCCTTGACTTTCACATAGGGGACGCCCACCCGCTCCGGCTCGGGACGGAAGTCCCAGTTTCCGGAGAGCGGAATGGGCTTTAACTCGGTCATCGGCGCATGCGCCCGGAAGGTCCGGCCGTCGGCGCGCATCGTGACCTCGATCTCGCGCTGGGTGCAAGGCGCCGAAGCGCGCACCTGGATAACGTCAGCCTGGCGAGAAACAACCGTCAGGCTTTCCGCGTTCGTGCTCACGAGTTCCGCTTTCTGCCCCAGCCCCTCGAGCGGGTTGAAGACCACGAAGTAAGCGTCCCAGGGCGCAAAATCCAGCCGCACTTCGGTCCCTTGCGGGCGGTTCACGTAGAACAATGGCGAGCGTTTGCCGCTCAGGGCATCCCATTTTTCGGGAGTCCCAGCCAGCGAGAAGAGAACGTGATTGGTTCGCAAGCGGTCGGAGTCGTTGACCATCCAGTAGTAGTTCTTCCCCATTTTCTCCCGATGTTCGAAGTAGAGGCCGGCGGATGAGCCCGAGACCACCCGCACGTCTTTAGGCACGCTCGAATCGAGCAAATCAATCAAGGTTTCAACGTCGTGAGAAACGAAATAGGCCCGTCCACCCACGGCGCTTTGCTCCGCGGTGAAAGGCAGCGGGGTGTCGCTTGCCCCCGCGCCAAAGAGGCCGGCCATCCCCTTTTCCAGATCGGGGTCATGGCCTCCCGCCTCAGGCGAGGAAGTCGGGAGCATGCGAATGCCAAGCACGACGCCTCCGGCCTGATAAAAGTCTTGCACCTCCTCCAGGGTCGCCCGGCTTAGGGTGCTGAGGGCCGGAAGAATTATGGCGTGAAAGCGCTGCGGACCAATCACCAGCTCCTTACCTTCGATTCGGGCTCGAGCCAAATAGTCGTCATCCGCAATGTTGTAATCCCACTGCCGGTCGGCCAGGCGGAGGATGAGCCGGGTGTAATAGTCGTTGACCGTAATGGTGAGGTTTTCCCAAACCGCCGGCTGGCCAATCTGATTGTAGGGTGTGTCGGCGGAGAAAACCGGTTCCGAATTTGCCCACATCGAGAGGATGGGATAGTAGAGGAGCACATTGGCGGCATGGCGGCTTTCGGAATTCATGTAGCTGATGCGCCGTGTATAGTCCGCGTAGTAGTGAAAGTAAGGCCAATAGGGTTGATGGAACCAATCGGGGGGATAATTAGCGCGCGAGGCATCATAATTGAAGGCGTGCGGCACAAAAATGTTGACTCCCGACAAGCCGATTCCGTTCGTCCCGCGGCGCATCCCCTCCATGTCCAGGTAGGAATCGGTTCCTTGCACGCCCTGGTTTTCGCACGTGAAACGGCGCCCTTCGAAGTCCGCGACGGATTGAGCGACCTTGAAGTTGAGTGGCTGGCGGCCATAGTCAAAGAGGGAATCAACTCCGACCGGGTTGAGCCCGCGTTCGACGGCAAATAAGCTGCCCTCCAGCGCGGCGGCCCACTGGAGCGATTCCTCCCACGCGTGACCGGTCCGACCGATTCCCATCCTGGCCGCGTCCTCGGTTATTCCGCTCCAGAACGAGTCTTGATAGAGTTGGGTTACCGTCGCCAGATAGTCGCAGCGGACCTTGATGGTGGAATCGCCGCCGTCGTAAATCAGCAGTGGCAGCACCTTGTGAAGATCGTAACCCGTTCGCCGCGCAAAAGCCTCAAAGAGAGCCGGCGTCCAGGCGATGCGGTAACCGTAGTCACCTTCGTGGTCCGAGAAGGAATAATGGATGGTGCTGCCAAAGTACGAGCCGAAGCGCCGGTGGAATTCGCCGTAGGAGAGATCAAAAAACAACTTCATCGCCTGCGGATTCATCAAGTCGACGAATCCCCCATCAAAGCCCATGGAAGGTTCCAGGTAGAACATCACCACGACCCAATCGCCTTCCGGAGCCTGCCATCTGACTTGTCCCGATTCCGCTGCTGAAGCCAATAATTGCAAGCTCGGGCCGTCAATCCTGTTCTCGCCCAGCCAGCGGGCCGCCACCACCGCCTGGAGCTCGGGCGGAGCGGTAAGGGAAACCCCTTTCGGCCCTCTTACCACTTCCGCCTTGTAGCTCAGGCTCTTCATGCGGTATTCCGGTTGGCGCGCCAGCACGTCACTCTGATGATTGCCTGCCATCCAGATGTTGCGGGCCTCACCCGAGGGCCACTCGTATTCATCGACAAAGTTGAAGCTGAAGCCGCTGCGCTTGGCCTGCTCGAGGCCGGCGCCAATGGCCTGCCACCACTCCTCGGAATGGTAAGGGGTTTGGAGGCCGCCCCGAGCGTGCAGGAACGCCCCATAGATGTGCTGTTCAACCATCCGGCGGATTTCTTCCTGAATCTTGGGGCCCTCCATTTTGCCGTTCCAAAACCAGAACGGCATGGCGGAGTATTCTCGCGGTGGATCCTGGAAGCCGGCGTAGAGTTGGCCGCCTGGCGCTTGCTCCCCCTCCGCGCGGATATGATTGGCGATGAGCAAGAACGAAAACAAAACCAGAATCAAGAATAAGCCGATGCCTCGAAACATATGTACCCTCCGGGTAATCTGCGCAATCTGCGGATTTGTTTTTGCCCGCCGGCGCTGCCGCTCTTGGCAGGGGTTACGGCGTGGCGCCGGCGACCGGTCCCCGCAGCTTCCGGACGCCCGCCAGCGCCCGCGCATTGGTTGGATCCTTGGCGAGCACGGCTTGGTACTCGCTCAGAGCCTCAGCCTCGCGGCCAGCAAGCGTGTAAATATCGCCAAGTCCCAAGTGAGCGTTGCTGTCAAACTTCTCCAAGCTGAGGGCGGCCCGAAAGTCGCGCTCCGCCTCCTCCAGGGCGCCCCGGTGAATACTAATCAAGCCGAGATAGTCGTAAACAATCGCGTTTGGCTCCAAACGGATGGAGGCGCGAAACTGTTCTTCGGCCTCTTGCTCGTGCCCTTCCTTAAGAAGAAGCTCGCCGAGCTCGTTGTGAGCGCGGGGGATGAGGGGTGCGAGCGTGACTGCCGCTCGAAGTTGGAGTTCGGCTTGGTCCCACAGCCCCATCTCCAAGTACGCCGAACCCAAGTTGAGATGTACAGCCGCCAGGTCCAGCCTAAGCCTGGTGGAACGCTCGAAGAACTCGGCTGCCTGGGGATATTGCTTTCTGCTGAACGCCACCATGCCCAGATCGTTGAGCAAAAAGGCGTTGTCAGGACTCAAGGCGAAGGCGCGTTTCCACGCGCTCTCAGCCTTGTCCACGTCACCTTGCCGCCAGTAAGTATCGCCCAGCGCCATTTCGATGAGGTAGGCGTCCGGCGAGAGCTCCAGAGTGCGGGTGTATAGCACGATGTCATTGTTCCAGTCGCGGTTGCGGATCACGATGCGAGCAGCCCAGAGCCCGCCCACCACAACGCCGGCGAGCAGAAGGGCCCGCCGCTGGACGGGACTCGCCGCCGCGCGGGACCATAGCTTCGACGCCCCCAAACCGGCGAGCCACGCTACGCCCACGGAAGGCAGATAGAGGTAGCGTTCGGTGAAAACGTTGGCGGTCAGCCAGTGGGCGTTGAGGACGGGCGCCAGCGTGGCAAAGAACCATATGATTGAGAAGGAAGCGAAGCGGACGTTTCGTTCCTGGCTGCGCCAGCAGACCAAGAAAAGGGCAGCGAACGCAAGGAAGGCCAGCAAGCCGGCCAGAACGTGAAGATCGAACAGACTAGTGCTTGGGTGGAAGACGTAAAAGGCGCAGAGCCGTACGGGCCAGAGAAGCTTCCAGACGTACTGGCCGACCAGCGCGATGGCGGAGAGCACTATTTGCCCTGCGGTGAGCGTAGGCATATTCTCGCGCGGCGCTATCGCTCCCAGAATGTGGATGCGGAAGAGCACGTAGGCCACGCCGACGAGCCACAGCAGAACGTAACGCGCCAGCTTCTGGGAGGTAGTTGTCTCCGAGCGGTCCTCGCGATAGAAGTGCTCATAGACAGTAGCGAGGGCCGGCAGAGTCATTGCCTGCTCTTTGGAAAGCAGGGCGAGAAGAAAGGCGCCCCCCATCGCGGCCAGCATGGGCGCTGAACGCCGGCCCCCCGGCCTCGCCACAGCTAGAAAGAACCCAAAGGTGAGGAGATAGAAAAACGTGAGCTCGAGGTCGGTTACCGCAGCAATCCAGGCTACCGACTCGGTGTGAATCGGATGCAGGGCGAAGAAGGCGCCGGCCACGAAGGCCCACAGGCGGTCCCCGGTCAGACGCTCGGTGAGCACAAAGACGAGGCAAGCCACGAGAACGTGGAGCAAAAGGCTGACAAGATGGAAGCCGAAAGCCCGCATGCCGAAGAGCTGATAGCAGACAAGGTATCCCAGCATCATCATCGGCCGAAAGTAATTGGTGACGTACACCGCGCCCCTGAAAGACCAGACGTTGGTGGTAAAGATTTCCTTCAGGTACTGGAAGCTTCGGATGTACGGATTCTTCAACACCTGGTCGTAGTCGTCATAGACAAAGCCATTGAACAGCATGTTGAGGTACGACAGGGTGGAGCAGGCCACGAGAGCCGCGATGAGCGGTGCGCGGGCACGATCCAGCCGGGACGCAGCCCGCTCGGGGGGGGAAGGCGGCGCCTGGGGAGTTTTCCTGACCTTGAGTGCCGGCGTCGCAACCGGTCGGCGAGTTGCCGGCCGGGACTGACGCCCTGGCCTGCGCGCCAAACCGAAAATCCTCGGCCGAGTTTTTCGCCCGGAGGCCGTCTTCATCAAAACCCTCTGGATCATCTTTCCTAAGCGCTCCGCACCGAGGCACTCTTGCACCCGAGTATGCGGCACGATCAACGCGATTGTAAAGCCAAAGGGCGGGCGGGAGCGGGGGAAAACCATAGCGTGCAGAAGGCGGGGCCTACGGAGTAGCGGCCAAGGGTGTTTCCGGCAGGCTGATAGAACACGCGAGGAGCCGGGGTGGCGGATCCTCGCGTGCTGCTGCCTTGGAGGGTCTAGCTAATCGACCGAACTACGGAATTGTCGTAGCTGGGTCGCCAAACAGTATCCAAGTCTTACGAACGTCCAGGTCGCCCACCGCCGCCTTCGCCGAGGCCGCAGCCTCTCCCAGCGTCATGGGTGAGCTGCCGTAAATAGCCTGAACCAGGGCTTGGTTCAAGGTCGCCTGAGACCCAGAATTAGTCAGGCCGGAAGAGGCCCACACCGCAACCGCTCCGCCCCCGGGCGCTTCGATCAGTGCCTTGCTCAGGCTTGTGGCGTAAACGTCCTGGAAGTACCCGTTCAGGCAGGTCATCGAAACCACGAAGGGCACCATAGGACCGTTGGTCAGCCCGGTGGCATCGGTGGAACTGAACAGGGCACTCTCCCAAACCTCTTCCGAACCGTGGCCTATGTAATTGACCAACCCCTGTCCCTCCGCATTCAAGGCGTTCAGCAGGTCGCTGTGGGCGGTGGGGTCGCTGCCCACGAGGATTTCCGAAACTGACGTGGACGCCGGCAGCAGCGCTTGCACCGCAGCGGCGTACGCTTCGAAATTATCCCCGGGGTCATTTTGATCCGCTACCAGCAGCACCTGGTTAGTCCAGCTTGGAGAGCCCGACGTCTCGTAACTTACGACCTTGTTCACCAGCGTGCTGGCATCGGTCGCGGTTCGTATTGGGAACCGCCCTACCGCCATCTGCGGAATTCCAGTCCCGCTGAAGTCGGCAAACCAATCATCCGACGCCGTCTCCAGCAGCGTCGTGTCTACCATATAAGTTGGGACAAAATCGAAATCTCCCTGTCCCAGGTAGTTCTTCGGATCGAAGGTAGCGTCGCCCACCAGGAGAACGAAGTGCGGCTTCAACTGCCATTGCCCTTGAGCCGTACTGAGAAAGTCCTTCAAGGCATAGGGCGTCTTTTCCCCAAAATTGAACTCGTCGAAGAGATCCTCGACGTCGATCACGGCCACCTTCCGGCCCTGCCCCTGCCGCAGCGTCACCAGCGGGGTGAGGCTCGAGGCGAAGTCCGAGTGGGTGATCACCACCATGTCATACCCCGCTTGTGCCGTATGCCAGGAGGAGGGGTGATTGGCGGTGATGCTCGATGGCTGCCCCACTTGGGCGCTGGTCAATGCCAGCAAGGTGCGCGTTCCTCCCCCTTGCGGAGAGATGGTAATGGCATAGCTACCGCCTTGGAAAGTTATTCCGCCCGGCACGATCGTGACCGCCGCCGGATTGGTGACGTCCACCACGGTGATGGCGGAGTTGCTAAAGCCACCGATCGTGACCTGACTTCCCCCCTGGACCGTGAGGCGCAAGTAGTCACTGTCCGCGGTATAGGTATGTGGGTAAGTCAACAACACGGTGTCCACCAAGCTAACGTCCTCCGAGCCGCCCTGCACTGTCAGGGTCAAAACGTTCTGCCCCGCCAGTAGCGTTGAACTGGGGACGGTCAGGGTGGCCACCCCTTCGTTCTGGTCGGCAAAGGTCACCATACCTACCTGATAACCGTTGAGCGCGACCCCTACTGCGTGGGGGCCGTCAGAGACCCCTTGCAACGACATTTGCAACTGGGGTGTTTCCGCCGCCGGAGAGTAGTAGTGGTTGACCGTCAGCGGCTGGCTCACCGGATCGCCCGAGGCCAGCACCGGACCAAAGAAGTTGTCCGCGTCCCCGTTCAACAGCGCCGCAAAGTAGATCGTGCGCGGCTGCCACTCGACCGTGAAGGGGAAACTCGGAGGCCCGGAAGAAACTCCAGAGTGGAACGGTTCGGTCTGCACTTGCTGGCCCGCGCCCGCTCCCCAAGTCAACCAGTAAACGCGGGTGAGGGACCAAGTGGTGTCCAATCCCGTGGCGTAGAACTCGATGTCGCCCGTTGGACCCAGCTTGTTGCCCACCTGCCCTTGCACGTAGATCGGTTGCTGCACGCCTTCCGCAAACAGCTGCAGGCTGCTGACGGCCGCGTTGGGATCGAATCCGGCGGCCACGAGCTCCGCTTGGGTCACTGAGTACCAGCCTTCTGACTGGATGCCGATCTTCACCGCCTGCCCCGCCGCTAGTTTGTACTGCACCGCCTGCTGCGGAGTTGGCGGAGGGTTCAGCACAGGGGTCCGAGGGGCGGTCACCACCGCTGAGGCCCGCGCCTGTAGCGGGTGCGACGCGGAGCTGACTCCTGCGCCCACTCGCCCCAATTGGTTCAACATCAACACCCGGCCTCCGAGGCCCGGACCTTTCGCGGCGGTCAACACGCTGGCAGACGCCGATCGGCTGTTTCCGGCCGCCGGCTTCGGGACCGCTGGCCCGTACCAAGTGCGCTGGCCGTGCAGGTCAACCTCTTCCACCCAGTAGGAGGCGCCGCCCGCGCCGGCGGGGGGAACGTCCCACCACGTGTGGGAGTAGCCGGCCGTCAGCGCCGTCTCCGGCCCCGCCAGCAAGGCTGTCCCTGCCAAAAGCGATGAGTTCAGCTTAACCCGCTGCCCGTTCTGCTCGCGGTAGAGGTTGAAGCCCAGATTGTTCATTTCCCGCTCCGTCTGGAGCTTAATCAGGTTCCCGCCTTCAGATAGCGTAGCCGTCAGCGAACTGCCGGTGACAGCCGTAATACTTGCGGGAATGAGCGGTACCGCGCCATAAGCAGAATTACTGCTAGCACTGTAGCTCTCCTCCATCGATGTGACATCGCCCAGCTTATAGCTTGCTGCCCCACCCACGGAGCATCCGCCGCTGGCACAGCCGTAGCCATTTACGTCCGAGGCAGTGTGATTCCACAGATAAGTCTGCCCCCCTGTGTTGCTTACTGTCATGCTGGAGCCGAGTGTTTTGACCGATACGGTGTCGAATACGGCACCGTACGTCCCCGGCCCAGTGACGGTAACGGTGTCGCTGGTACGCGATCCCGCGGCACTGGCAGTGGTCACACAAGTCCCGAGGCTCCCCACATCGCCAAACACGACAGCGCCGGCTTGGATTCGGGCAGTCCCACTTAGGGTAACCACGACGTTGGCGCTGGCGTTGGCTGGGCCTTGGAGCGCGTATATCGCCATCTCCGTAGAGTTGGTGTAAGTCCCCCCTTTGTGGGATGCCTCGCACCCCGATACTTCGGAGACCGAAGTCCCATTCCACGTTACGCTGCTGATCGTGCGGCCGTCATCGGGGGAGCCGGAGGTTACACCTTCGTATGAGACGCCAATCAGCAGCCAGTTGGTACTTTCACCACTAGTGAGGCTACTCAGGTCCAGCGCAAAGCTTAAGGATGTGGCGCCTCCCGTGCCGGCGCCACTAGCCGACACCAACGGCACCACATACTTATTTTGGGCTCTCGCCACACCGGTGAAAAACACGCCGAGAACCAGAAGAACGGACAAGAGCCGCGCGCCACGCGCGATTCCTTCCAGGCAAGCTCCTCCAAGCCATCTCCTTAGACCACAAACACAGGTGCTCATCAAGAATCTCATTTTTGCTCTCCTGCTTGTAAGATTGATGCTGCGGCCCCGCCGCTCCACAGCTACTACCTTGCCCAAAATCTGCTGCGATTCCACCGGTTCATCCGCGCTCGAGGCGGCATCGCCGCGCATGACGAACACCGGTGCTTGCCCGTTCTCTCTGTGAATCCCGACCACGCGATGGGCGATCACACCCCGCCCGCTGCGATACATGGCGATGTCCCCGCTCTTGAGGTCCGCCGGCGACACCGGCTCGACGGTAATGGCCTCGCCCGTGCATATCGTGCGCTGCATGCTCGCGCCCTCGGCGCAGAAGCGCACCCGGTAGCCGCGGCTCAAAAGCTCGCTACTCATCTCGAGGAATGCCTTCGACTTGCGCACCGCGCTCATTCTGTGTGCTCTCTTACGAACTGGACCGCCCGCTCATCGGGGACGAACCTCAGTTCGCCGCAGGGAACGGTCCGGGTCAACTGCTGGAAAAATCCCAGGCTAAAGTCGAGCCCGCCAGGGCTGTAAAACGGCACAAAGCTGCACGCCAGCAGGCGGGCCACGGACTCGCCAGGCCGCCGCGCAACCAACTCGTTCTCCGCGCCGCGGCCCAGGAAGAAGACTTGCGCGAGGGGAGTGCGCCGGGAACAGGCAAGCTCCGCCTCGCCGTGCCAGGGGGTGCCGTACATCCAGATGCGGCCCTCGAGGCAGCGCAGGATGATGCGGTCATCGCTCAGAACCTGGGCCCCGCCGGCCGTCTCCCACAGCCTTGCCGTGGTGGTCTTTCCTGCTCCCGACTGGCCGGCAAACAGATAACCACGGCCGTCAGAATCCTCGATGCCGCAGGCGTGCACCTCGACGCCTCGCCCCTGCGCCAGCAGGTTCAGCATGAGCAATTCATCGAGCGGGTACTCGAGGGCATCGACCCCTTGGCCACGATCAAAGTAGTCGCCATGAAGAACGACCTCACCGGTGGTGAAATCGGGACTGAAGCAGGCCTGCTTGTAAGGGAGTGTGCCAAAGGCGGGCGAGGTGAAGCGGAAGAGGTGGTTCGCCTGCTGGCGGTAGAGTTGCCAAACACTTCCGGAGTCGAATATCTTGTCGCGGCTGACGGACTCGCACAGCTTGCCCCACGCTACCTGCACCGTTACCTCAGCATCACCGTTGTCTACCAGGAATCGCTCCGTGGCCCCCCGGATGCGGAGCGACAGATCGGAGTCATTGCTGGCAAGGGTGAAGCCAATATCGCCGATGCGGAAGCTCAAGCTATCTGCGCCTAAGGAATTTGCGCTCGCTATTTCGTATTTCGTCATGGCACGCCAGCTATGAAGCCGTTATTAGGACCCTGCGACGGTACAGCTCAGTATAGTGCAGCCGGAGGTGCCCGGACCGGCAGTGGTTGAAGTCGTCTTGCAGTGTCCCAGAACAGCCTCCTCCGGCCGCAAGGGGACCTGGACTAGTTCGGGCCTTTGATAGACCCTCTTCTTTCGCTGAGAGTCTTGCAGTGTTCGATCGTTCATGGGTCGTCCTCCAGTCCTGATTTTTCTTCCCTGCAAGGCTCGGCCGCCTCGCCCCTCTTATGAGCTACCGACTACATGCTACATGAAGAACAGCCGCCTCCGCCACTCCGCCGGTCATTCACGATGGGGAAAAGCGGATTGGGTTCGCCGGAATCCATCCAATGCTCGGCCCGGCGCTTCTGGAGGGACTCGTGCGACTCCATCAGGGCCGCATGCGCCGATCCTCCCTCGCAGTATTCGCAGTCACCGTGGCGCGGGACAGGAATCTCCAAAGCTTTTGCCCGCAAATGCGCGACATGGCAGAGAAAATCCACCGGCGACTCGGGATCCCCGTTCTCCAGCTCCCCGTTGGCGGGGCACATGCCGCACATCGACTTGATCTCACACGCCGTGCACTTGGTGACTCGGGTGATTTTCTTGCGTCGCACCTGGTGCAGGAAATGGTCCCAGCCTTCGCGGAAGCTCCCCTGGCGCAGATCATAGACATCGAAATGGGAAAGCGTGCAAATGCTCATTTTGCCTTCCGGGTCGATGGCAAAACCGTTGATCCCGCCGCCACATTGGTAGACTTCGTCACTGCGCTCGGGTGGAACGGGGTGGTTAAACTTCTCCGCAAACTTCTTCCACTCGCCGACCCGCTCCGGGTCCTCGAGGTCCATCTTCACCAGTTCCCAGGGCTTGAGCCGCACCGCCAGCGGGCTCTGCGAGCAGTCAATGCGGGGATTCATCATGCCGTCGAACTTGAATCCCACGCCCAGCTCTGCGGCAAACTTCTTCATCTCCCCGATCTCGTGCTTGTTGATGGAGACGGCCACCGACTTCAGTTTCAGGGGCAGTTGCCGTTCCAGCAGCAGGTGAATTCCACGCAGGCAGCGGTCGTAGGAGCCGGGGATGCCGGTCAGCCGCTCGTAGGTTTCCTTGGTGCGGCCGTAGAGGGTAATCTCAATGGCGAAGGGACGCCATTCCACCAGGTAATCGGCGATCTTCGGGGAAATGAGCGTGCCGTTGGTAAACAGGGTGATGAGGAAGCCCTTCTTCTTGGCGTGAGTGTAAATGTCGAGGAAATCCTTGCGCGCGAAGATCTCACCACCGGTGAAGAGAAGCCACAGGCAGCCTGCCTCCGCCATTTCGTCGAGGATGCGGCAATACTCCTCGTAGGTCAGTTCCCCGCGTTTCGCTTCCAGGTCGCCCATGGGAAGGTTATTGTAACAATGGGCGCACTGCAAGGGGCAGCGGCGAGTCACCTCGATGGTGGCATTGGCGGCGACGCGCTGGGCCATTATCTTGCTGTCCAGATGCGCGCTGAAATCCTTGTAGCGCTCTGTTTGCAGGGTCGGTGTTTGCAGGGACTCTGTTTGCAAAGCCTAACCTCCAAGGCCGGAGGGCTCGATTACTCCGGCCCCTTCCAGCGCGGTGATGAACTGCACGGTGTCCTGTTCAGCATCCTCGGGCGCGACTTCGAACTCCGCCCGTACGGCATCTACGATCTGGCGGAGGCTGGTCCGACCGTCAATCAGCTTCCAGATAAACGCCCCGACCTCGTTCAGGTTATAGATCGCGTTGAGGTCGCCGACCTGGCCTTTCACAGGCACAATAATCTCTTCGCCGGCGATTGATCGCGAGACAAATTCACCCTTCTTCGCGAAGCACGCGGTAGAGATATTTAAGGGGTTGCTCATTCGATCCTATCCGGCGGCAAAGGAATCACACCGTTAGAACACCATTGCCGTAACAAGCCCTCTACGTCGCCGGTCATCACAACTAATCACAACCCTGGAACAAAAGGCGCTACAAGCTGTCTTGCCCGCTTCGCCCATGACGTAAGCACAAGCACCCCCAGGGAGCCCCGCGGGCATTTCCCACCATCCCAATGCTTGACACGAGTCCAGAAAAGCACGCATAGTTAATCGCATCCGCGAGAGCCTGTCAAGTAACGACTAATGTAATAACCGGGGAACCCAATTACTAAGCTATTTGCTTCCATTTGAGACATAGAGGTGTCCTCATATATCTCTCTGGCGAAAAAGCCTTTACCCAGCATGGCATAACCGCAACCAAAAGGGAAGTGGATTTTGGGTAGTGTCCTAATTCGACTGTAGGGCCGCCCCTTGGGGCGGCCCGGCCGGGGCAAGCCCCGGCCCTACATCCCATATTAGGACACCACCGGAGTTTGGGTAGTGGTGTCATTTGGAATTGGGATCGCCTTCGAAGCACTGGCCTGGGAACGCCCGTGTCTCGCAAATGACACCACCACCGGATTTTGTGTCCAGATGATTTTGCCGGGCGCTTGACTCTTTACGCCGGCTCGGGGATGACTTACAATATCGCCTTGTGCCTTCCGAAACTCGAAAAGCGAAAATCGAAATTGGAAACTCGAAAATGGAAAAACCAAACTCGGCCGTCGCCGTCGTTTTATCTCTCACCCCGCGGACTCGGTTTCCATTCTTTAGATTGCTATCCTCTATTCGCATATTACCGTAATCGAGCGACGCGACGGCAGGCGCAAACGAGCTTGCCGGGGGGTGGCGCGAAGAGCAAACGAGCAGATGGATATGTCCCCCGAAGATGAACTGTGTTTGCTGCTGGCTCGCGCCCAGCTTTCCCCGGAGGCGCGGGAGCGCGTGCTGAGGCTGCTGGCGGGCCCCTTGCAGTGGCCTCGGCTCTTCGAACGCGCCAAGGCATACGAGACCTTTCCCCTGCTCTATGCGGGTCTCCGCACGCTTGGCTTTCCCGGCGTGCCCGACTCCGTCCGCTCGGAATGGACGGGAATTTTCGGCTTCAACGCCGTTCAGAACGAGCTTCTCGCCAGCGAACTGGCCCGGATCCTCCGGCTGCTCGGTGAGGCTGGAATACCCGTTATGCCGCTGAAGGGCGTCGCCCTGGGCGAGTCACTCTACGGCGACCATGCTCTCCGCGTTTGTTCCGACATCGATGCCCTCGTTCCTCCCCGCCACGGTGTTGAGGCTTTTCACGCCGTCGTATCCTCCGGCTATCGGCCCAAGTTCACCCAGCCGCGTCTCCTGGACCTTGTGGTGCGCTACGGCAAAGATTGCATGATGATGTCGCGACAGGGCCCCCTGTGCGCCTACATGCTTGAACTCCATTGCGGTCTGGTGTGGGGAGGGCCGCTGGAGCGCGAGTTGCTCGAGGAAGTCTGGTCAGATGCGGAGCGCAAGAGCTTCTACGGTGTCCCCACCTTTGCACTAAGCGCGGAGTGGGAGTTCCTATACCTCGCGGTGCATGCCACGCGGCACGGCGGGCCTTCGCTCAAATGGCTCATCGACCTTGACCGCTTGTGTTGCTGCGGGACAATCGACTGGAAAAAGGTGAGCGAGAAAGCGAAGTGGCTGGGCTGGGAGGGGCCCGTTCGATCCAGCCTCGCGGCTTGTGCCGCTCTTTTCGATACCCCCGTCAACCCCGCCTTTCGTTTGAAAACGCCGCCCGCGTCCGCTGCCCCGCGACCTTCCGAATTCACCAGCGTCTCCGATATCCTCTTCTCCCTTCGGTTGCTCAAAACGACGGCGCGAAGGCTGCGCTATCTCGCCATTCACCTTTTCGTTCCCACGCTGGCCGATTGCCAGTTCCTTCCTCTCCCCTCTTCGCTCTTTTTCCTTTATTGCGCCGTGCGGCCTTTCCGCGTCACCTGCAAGACCGCGTGGTGGTTCATTGAAGCCGGCGTGATAATATTCTCCCGGGTGTTTCGCCAGGGCGGCCGAGTGTCTCCGTAACCCGGTCGCTCAGCAACTGTAGCGCAGCCTGGCCCCTCTCCGGGACCAAACATGTGTTGTAGGGCCGGGGGCTCCGGCTGGGAGCGCGGGCGTCTCGCCCGCTTTTGGGCTGCAAAGACGGCCGGGTTTGCCGGAAGAGAAAGCAGCGGGCGAGACGCCCGCGCTCCCAGGCTCAGCGCTGAGGGCTCGATGAGGTCTGCAATTCGGACAGCCGGGGACTTACTCAGGCCAGGATAGATGCCGTACCTGCTGGGGCAGCTCTACAGATGCTAAGTTGCTTGTTTTCAGCAACATTCCCGGATTAGACGCATAACTCCTTTTTTTTCTGTAACATTCCCGTGTCGTTCCGGCACGACGAAATCCGGCCATTTGTTTTCATAGACATTCGCGGGTCGTTCCCTCAATTTTAAAGAATTCTTTTTCTGTTTCGTTTGGACCCGCGCAAGGATCTCCTCGATGGTTGCCATTTCGTTGTAGACGGGTATCACAACTGTGATTTTAGGGGAGTATTCAACTAACATATGGTCCCAGTGCGTAACTATGGTTTTGTGTCGGCTTCGCGATCTCCTAATCTGCAATCGTGTTCATCAGAATCCGAGGAAAACCGCGAGCAGGCTCCACCACCGCGCGCTAACGCGCGTCTGAGGATCTCAGTATCGCACGAGGAACTCGCGAATCCAAAGTCAAGGAACCTCGATTAGATCCCGAGGCAGTACTCATTCGCCCACCTCAGAATTTCAGGCCACGCCTCGCGGTGACTGGCGGCCTTCAGCCTAAACCAGCTTCGGCGGTTAGAATGATGAAAATAGACCACAACGTCAATAGCGTTTCGTCCGTTCGAACGGGAGACCCTGGGGTCTTGGGGGGCAGTGGCGTATGCAGCCGCATGGCTTGGGCGGGGCCTTCCCCTCCCCACATTCGAGTTATCTTTGTTCTAATCTCCTGATATTTCTGTGGGCAGTCGCACCTTCGTTGTGCGAAAATGGCGTTCCAGTTGGCGCGTTTGGTTCTGGCGCATCTCCGGCCGATCGGGATCGGCGATGCGTCAGGCGGTTTTTTATCTCATTTCAAGTCACCTCGGAGGACCAGACGGCTTCATGGGCTCACCTGGGACGTTATTAGCGGGTTTGCTTGGCCTGATCGCCGCAGGCGGCATAGGCTTCGGAGTCACGCATCTCTTGAGGCCTGTTCCAACTCGGTGGCGCCTCTCAACATCGTTGGTTAGCGGTGTGGCCATCATCGATCTGAGCGTGATGCTGGTTCTTTTTCTCGGCGGCGGTGTGGCGGGGGTGAAGCTGGTCGGCGCGGGCGCTGCGCTGATCGGTTGCTGTGTTCTGTGGGGCCTCAGGAAGCATCTCTCCTTTGTCCCCGGTCTTAAGGCAACGCGCAGTGCTGACTACTGGTTCATCGCCGTGATCGTGGCCGCCCTCGCCATTAACCTCATCATCGCCGTCGCGCCCTCCACGAAGATCGACGAGCTGTACTACCACATGCTTATACCCAAGCGAATCATGGAAGATGGCGGTGTTCATCTGTACCGGTGGCCATTCGAAGCGGCATTTTTCCCACAAACATGCTTCCAGTTGGGGCTGAGCGCCGCCCATGCCGCGGGATTTCCCGAGGCCGGTAACGTGGTCAGTTGGGGGCTCGGTGCAGTGCTGGTTTTTCTTGTCGTGGGACTGGCTGCGTACCTGACAGGAAGCGCGACAGCCGGATGGATGACTGGGGCGATTGCTGCTGTGGGCCTTTACCCTTCTGTGTTTCACGTCACAAGCGGGCCGCATGCGCTGGGGGATCTTGCAACGGTCACCGCAACTTGTCTCGCTCTGCTTCCCGATGGTGAATCGGGTGAGTTGAAGGCAACGACGAGACTGGTGCTCGTTTGCCTCGCCGCTTATGCGGCGGCTTCCACCAAGATCTCAATTCTGCCCCTATCTGCGGTGGTTACCTTGATCGGGGTCCACCGGGCGGCAGCTCAAGTGGGTTGCAAGAAGGCCACGGGGATTGCGCTCGGGGTGTGGGGCGTTTTCTATGGTCCGATCCTGTTGTGGACCACACTGCAATGTGGATCGCCGTTTGGGCTTGCGACCGCAACTTTGTTCCACTCACACTACTTTGGGCCACAAACGATCGCCAGATACATAGACATCAAGGGCCTGTTCAAGACGGGGTGGGTGCCGCTCCTCGCCTGGCTGGCCCCCTCTGTCTCGGTGGGAATTGTGGTTGCCTTCGGGGTCGTGGCTTACGCAGCTTGGAAGCGGGAGCCGGTCTTCAAGATCCTTCTCGGGCTCGTTTGCGGGCAGGCCATTCTGATAGCTCGGCTGTTGCCGCACCAGTTCCGGTTCCTGGGGGGACTTCAATATGTCGTGCTCATCATGGGTGCATGGGTACTATGGCCGTCCGGGCTTGGAACGCGCCTCATCGCGCGACCGTGGTTGGTTCTGTTTGGGGCATGCCTCCCGTGGCTGGCCGTGCAGGCTTACTACGCGAGGCCGTTCATGAAGGTTGTGTCAGGGATCGAGAGCCGGGATGCTTTCCTCCACCAGTACGTCGCCTTCACAGAAGACTTTCGCGCCCTGGATCGCATTTTGCCGACAAACGCTGTGCTCTACGTGGTGGATTTTCGGCTTCCCAGCTACTACGCGCCGCGCCCGGTGATCTTCACTCTGGAGGACCTTAGAGGGCGCGGGCCTTTGTTTCGATTTCGCCCGCGCCAGGAAGATGAGGTGGCCCCAAAGGATGATTCGGTAGCATGCCCGGACACCGTTTACGAGAACCTCGATGCTATTGCGGTCGTCTTCCGGACACCCGGCCGAGCCGCGCTGCATGAAGCGCTAAGGGTCGAGCGTTGCAATGTGGTCCAAGGCTTGCCGCCCCACGGTGAAGGTTTTTCATCGGACCTCGAGCGCTTATTTCAGCGGAGTAGCATGAGGAATCATGCGCGCGGACATGCCTCCCGAAGATGAACTGTGTCTGCTACTGGCTCGCGCCCGGCTTTCACCCGAGGCGCGGGAGCGGGCGCTGAGCCTGCTGGCGGACCCGTTGCAGTGGCCTCGGGTTTTCGAACGCGCCAGGACATTCGAGGTCTTTCCCCTGCTCTATGCGGGTCTCCGCGCGCTTGGCTTTCCCGGCCTCCCCGACCCCGTCCGCTCCAAGTGGGCGAAGATCTTCCGCTTCAACGCAATGCGGAACGAGCTTCTCGCCATCGAGTTGGCCCGGATCCTCCGGCTGCTCGGGGACGCTGGAATACCCGTCATGCCGCTGAAGGGCGTTGCCCTGGGAGAGTCACTCTACGGCGACCATGCTCTCCGCGTTTGTTTCGACATCGACGTCCTCGTTCCCCCCCGCCATGCTATTGAGGCTTTTCACCTCGTCGTATCCTCCGGCTATCAACCCGAGTTCACTGAACCGCGTCTGCTCGATCTTGTCGTGCGCTACGCCTACCATGGCGTGCTGATTCGAGAGGAACGCACGCGCACCTACCGGCTTGAACTGCATTGGGCCCTCTTTTCGGGAGGCGGACTGGAGAGCGAGTTACTCGAGCAAGTCTGGTCAGAGGCGGCTCGCAAGACCTTCTACGGAGTCCCTGCCTTCGCCTTAAGCGCGGAGTGGGAGTTTCTCTACCTCGCGGTGCACGCCGGCCAGGGCAGCGGGCTCTCTCTCAAGTGGTTCGCCGACCTCGACCGTTTGTGTTCGCGCGGCATCCTGGATTGGAAAAAGGTGAACGACAAAGCAAAGTCGCTGGGCTGGGACCAGGCAGTTCGATCCAGCCTGGCCGCTTGCGGCTCGCTCTTCGAGACCCCCATCGCCCCGGTTTTTGGCCTGACAGCGCCGCCGCGCTGCTCGCCTGCCCTGCTTTCCCCGCCGCTCTCGATGCCAACCGATGACCTTTTCAACCTCCGGTTGCTTAGGACGCCGGGCCGAAAGCTCCGCTTTCTCGCCAATCGTCTCTTGGTCCCAACGCCGGCCGAATGCAGACTCCTTCCTCTCCCCGCCTCACTTTTTTTCCTTTATTACGCCCTGCGGCCTCTGCGCGTCGCCTACGTGGCTTTCCAGTGGTTCATTCAAGCCGGCATGAGAATGCTCTCGCGGATGCTTGGCCAGGGCGGGCGAGGGGCTCCGTAATCGGGTCGCTCAGCCTTCAAGGACATCCCCCGGTTGCGCCCCTTTGACCTGACTCTTGATTTGCGCGGTAACGAGGCGACGCAGTTGATCTGCCTGCTTTCAGGCGCCAGGTACAGGGTGGGTATAGGAAGCGCACGCCCGGTTGGAAGCTTACAACCGTATAATATAGCGTTACCGGAGATTTCGGAACGGCATGACGCCCTCACCCAGTACGTCCGTCTCACAAGAGCCTTGGGCCTTCCTGACCCGCCGCTTAGGCCCATCCTCATTCTTGACGATGACGAGAGGAACTTGGCATGCGCGTTCTTGCACGAGCACGGGATCGGCCCGGAGGATCATTGGGTCGCGCTACAGCCCGGACGGCACGGTAAAGAACCACCCTGGAGGGGGGATAAGTTCGTAGCCCTAGGGAAGAAGCTGCGCGGGAACTTTGGCCATCCAATCCTGGTCTTTCAAGGTCCCTACGATCGGACTCCGATCGCGGAAGAGGTCCACCGGAGACTTGGAAGGGATGCGGCGTTGGTTTCGGGGCTCCCGATCCGACACTATGCGGCAGTCCTTGAACGATGCGCGCTCCTTGTCACAAGCGAAGGAGGAGCCGGCCATATCGCGGCGGCATTGTGTGTCCGATCGATCGTTTTGTTTACGACGCCCACTGCTCGGTTTTGGTTTCCCTATAGGCCCGAAGACGGCATGATCGCCCTCGAGGAGCTGCCTGGACTGGATCTCTCCGCTGAGAATGTCGCCCGGGCCGCAGAGGAGCTATTCTACCGCGCGTGCCCGAACCAGCCATGAGAAGAGAACGAACCTGTGGGTGGCGCGTAATCTGGCTTCCGACTTCTGACTCCAGCAGACCACGCATCAGCCCCAGCCCTTGCTGGAAAAAGCGCTCCAGCGCAGACGGTTGGGGGTAGAATCGATGGGGGCGAGGAGGCCAAATCGGGAATCCTGGAGTGAAACTCCTCGTCCATAGAGTGGCCTCGAACTGCGCGGTCCATTTTGGGCTAGACTACGAGGGGTGGGAGGGCGGGACGTGGCAATGATCGACCTGGGTCGCATTCCTAGGATATTGGTCATTGGTGGCCATTTTGTCGGCGACGCGTTGCTCACCACACCTGTGCTCCGAGCGCTGCGCACATCGTTCCCGGAAGCCTTCATCAGTTATCTCACAGCGGCCCCATTGGTGCTCGACATTCTAAGGAGCAATCCTGACGTTGACGAGTTCCTGTTGAGCACCAAGAGCGCCTTCAAGTACATCTCCCGCTTGCGCCCGTTTGACCTGGCTCTCGATTTGCTCGGTAGCCAGACGGCGCAGTTGGTCTGCCTACTTTCAGGCGCCCGGTACAGGGTGGGTATGGGAAACGCATGCCCGGTCCGAGGCTTACAACCATATAACATAGCGAGACCGGAGGTTTCGGAACGGGATGACGTCATCACCCAGTATGTCAGTCTCACAAAAGCCCTGGGCCTTCCCGATCTGCCGCGTAAGACCATCCTCATTCTTGACGATGACGAGAGGAACTTGGCACGCGCGTTCCTGCACAAGCATGGGATCGGCCCGGAGGATCTTTGGGTCGCACTACAGCCCGGAAAGAACCAAGTAGAACCACCCTGGAGCGCCGAAAAGTTCGTGGCCCTAGGGAAGAAGCTGCGTGAGAATCTTGGCCATCCAATTCTGGTCATTCAAGGTCCTGACGATCGGACTCCGATCGCGGAAGAGGTCCACCGGAGACTTGGAGGGGGCGCGATCTTGGTTTCGGGGCTCCCGATCCGACGATATGGGGCAGTCCTTGAACAATGCGCGCTTCTTGTCACAAGCGAGGGAGGGGCCGGCCATATCGCTGCGGCACTGCGTGTCAAATCGATCGTTCTGTTTACGACACCTACTGCTTCCGTATGGTTTCCCTATAGGCCCGAAGACGGCATGATCGCCCTGGAGGAATTGCCTGGGCAGGATCTCTCCGTTGAGAATGTGGCTCGGGCCGCAGAGGGGCTATTGCGCCGTGCGTCCTCGATCCAGGCGTCACTTCCGACTCCTGACTTCTGATTTCTGACTTCTGCCTTCTGCATTTGGGGCATCCTCATGCCCTTTCCCGCAGCGTAGCCCAGGCCTGTGCGTAGCGGCCGCCGGCTTCCAGCAACTGCTCGTGCGTCCCGGATTCCATGATGCGGCCTGCGCTCATCACGTGGATCACATCGGCGAACATAGCCGTGGAGAAGCGGTGCGTGATCATGAGAACGGTGCGGCCGGCTGCCAGCTTGCGGAAGCGCGCCAGCCAATCGGCTTCCGCCCAAGGGTCCATGGCGCTGGTGGGCTCATCGAGGATCAGGATGGGGGCGCGGCGGAGGAAAGCGCGGGCCAGGGCGATGCGCTGCCATTCACCCAGGCTGAGCTCCGTGCCGTCGGCGAACCACCGGCCCAGCATGCTGTCATAACCCTGCGGCAGGCGCGCGATGATCTCCTCCGCGCCAGCGGCCTGCGCGGCTACTTCCACAGCCTCGGCAGGAGCCTGCAATTCCCCATAGGCGATGTTTTCCCGCACCGTATCGTTGTAATGTACCGGCTGCTGAAAGAGGACCGTGATGCGGCTGCGAAGCTCCTCGATCTCGAGGTCGCGAAGATCCACGCCGTCGAGCGCCACGCGCCCGGCCTCGGGGTCGTAGAAACGGCAGAGCAGCTTGAGCAGCGTGCTCTTACCCGCCCCATTCGGTCCCACCACCGCAACGATGCGCCCGGCAGGAATCTCCAGATCGAAATCCTCCAGCACCGGGCGCACGCTTCCGGGATAGCGGAATCGCACCCGCTCCAACCTGATACTGCTCGCGACCGCCTGGGGCGCAGGCGAGGGCCGGGGCGGACTCACGACGCGCGGTTCAAGTTCCAGGAACTCGTACAGATTTCCCAGGAACAGCAGGTTGCCGTAAAGCTGGCCGAGGTTTTCCAGCAGGCCGCGCATCAGCCCCAGTCCCTGTTGGAAGGCCTGGTAGAACATCGCCAAGTCTCCCAGGGTTGCGAGGCCACGCACCGCCCTCCAGACCATCCATGCCAGGACGCCCCCGGTGACCACCAGCCCCAGGCTGCCCGCGCCGAACTCCGCCAGGACCTGTTTCCGAGCCAAATTCAATCGCTCCCCGCGCAAGCGCCGGCGCAAGATTTGGTAGGCGGAGCGAAAATGCCCGGCCAGGCCGAACAGCCTGACTTCGGAGGCCGTGTCGCCGGTCGTAAGCAGCCAGTCGTAATACCAGGCGCGGCGTTCCACCGGGGTGACCTGTCGCCGCCACTGGTTCTGGAGCACCGCGTAGCGTAGCGCCACGTAGAGCGCCGGCGCTGTGCCGAGCAGGAGGGCGCCGGGCAGCCAGGCCCCGAAGGGAATCAGCACCGCGCCCATGGCCAGCAGCGTGATCGCATTCTGGACCAGGCTGCCCAGGCTCTCGACCAGCGCCACAGGGCGATAGGATGCTTCACTCCGTGCCCGGTGCAGGTGGTCGTAAAACTCCGCCGAATCGTAGAAGCCCAAATCCGCCGCAGCGGATTTCCGATGGATCAGCGAGCTGATATGGTCCTGGACCAGTTCCGACTGGGCGGTGCGAACGTAGCCCGTGGCGCTGCGCAAAATCTGCAAGGCCAGTTGGATAGCCGCCATGAGGAGCACGAGCAGCAGGGTGGGCCGTAGAAGCTCCCAGGGGCCCCCGCCCCGAATCGCCGCCACCAGGCTATTCACCAGCCAGCGCGTCACGTAGACGCCGGCCACCGGCAGCAACCCCTGAAGCAGCAGCAGAACGCCCCACGTCACCGTCCAGCCCCGCGCGGCACTCCACACCAGCGACAGGGTCTGCGGGAGGTAGGGCAGTTGCGCCAGCGCCTTGCGCAACCGGGGAATCAGGATTTGGAGGGTTTGCAGATTGCGTTTGGTGTGCAAAGATTTTCGCTCATAGTTGCCACTCAGTTTAATGTTCTGTGTGGCGCAGGCACTCTTGCCTGTGCCCAAGGCCAATGAATCGTATTGATTCTTTTCCGCTTCTAAGTTCTGGCTTCTAACTTGTGCACTTCAATTGTTTCCCTAACCCCGGATCCCTAACCCCGGTCTTTACAGTCCCAACAATATCCTTACTCGATCCTCGACCTGCTGCAGTGTGCTCTCTGAGACCCTGCCGCGCAGGCGCTTGATTCTTTGTTTGGAGACAGCCCGTACATTTTCGCACTGGATGAAGCTTTCGGCCATCATGCCGCCCTCCGGAGGCCGCACTGGCACGTGCCAGCGGACTTTTCTGTCGGTGCGAGTGAGCGGGATCACCACCACCAGGTCGGCGGGGCCTTCATTGAAAATATCCACGGATAATATAAGCGCAGGCCTGCTTCCCGCTTGTTCGTGTCCTATGGTGGGGTCAAGGTTGAGATCCCAAACCTCTCCTCGTGATGGCGCCGGCACGGTCATTCCTTGGCCAACCCATCGGCCAGGGTTTGGTCCCAAAGCTCCCTTTCCCGAAGTTCTTTCTTCCAGGCCTTAGGGTGATTTTTGAGCGCTTCAAAGTCGGCGTTGGCCGCGCGCAAAAAGGTTTCCCGGCGGTACCGTTCCAGCGCTTTATCAAGCACCGCCTGCATAGATTGCTCTTCCTCCTCAGCTAACCGGCGCAGCAGATCGAGAGCGCGGGGGCTGATCCGTACGATAGATGTGCGGTTTGCGACATTCATAAGCGCCACTATAGCACAAACATGCCGCTTAGTCTACGGTTTTGTATACTGAAATGACTACCATGGAGATCATTCGCCCATGAGGAGCACGAGCAGCAGGGTGGGCCGCAGAAGGTCCCAGGAGCCCCCGGCCCGAATCGCCGCCACCAGGCTATTCACCAGCCAGCGCGTCACGTAGACGCCGGCCACCGGCAGCAACCCCTGGAGCAGCAGCAGAACCCCCCACGTCACCGTCCAGCCCCGCGCCGCACTCCACACCAGCGAAAGGGTCTGCGGGATGTAGGGCAGTTGCGCCAGCGCCTTGCGCAACCGGGGAATCAGGATTTGGAGGGTTTGCATCAACTTATCTGACGGACTTCAGCGCGGCGACCCGGCCGCCAGCCCGGATTTCTCGCCATGCGTTGGCAAGGGCGAGGCTGAACAGGTTGCGGAAAAACGCTCCAATGCCATCCTGAGCAGTAGCGGCCTTACAGGCGCCCTTAATGGGCAGAAACTCAGGTCGAAGAAGGGCTAATCCGACCTCCCCTCTTCGACGGATTCGATGTGCCAGTTCGATTCCTGATTGACAAGGCGCGTCCAACGGTTAAGAGTCCCTTGGCCATCGCGAAGCGGCCACGCTTCGATGCAAATCGCATGGTCGGCATCTAGTGTTTCGAAGCGCTGCGAGGCCGGAGCGGTCTCCAACGTTCTTCGGCTCCCGCCGGCCTGTGCGGCGTTGTAAGCATCCATAGCTTTCTTCAACCCAATATCCGGCGGCTTCCGCCGGCTCGTGACGCGGAAGCTCAACTGGGCATCGACAGCTCCGCCGCTCTGGACGAGCCAGACGGGTCGCCCGAGACTCTCGGCCATTCTGTAGGCCGGCGTGCCCTTGAGGTCGCGCTGAAGACTGTCGAACCCTATTGAGGGAACGAGAAAAAGATCCGCGTCCGGCCAGCGCTCCAGGGCCGCCCGACCCGCGTGGATAAGGTCGTCCACCATCAGCAGGCCCGCGGCAATAATGTTCCCCTGATAGGTGAGGTTGTCGGCGACCGCGACGTCGTGGCGGTTCAGAGACGAGGCCGCCTTTTCCGCTACCAATGGTTGAAGCCGGTCAAAAGCAGCCCTGGAGGCCAGCCAGACGATATGCTGGTAGGCGCCGCCCAGTGTCTTCAGATTCCCTTTCAGCGTCTTGGAGATGATGGTCTCTACGGACACGTTCAGCGGGGCCGCCATATCGGGGAGGGGTTCGAGCGGCGTGCCGAATCTGCCCTTCATGCGTTGGACGAACGCGGCGAATTCCTCGATCGGACAGGCCAGATCCTTGACCACGGATTCGGGGGTCCGGACAGTGTATCCGGGCCAGTAAAGGACCATGCGCTTGGCGCCGCCGGTGACCAAATACTCATAAGTTCGTTCCAGGTCCTCCCAGCCGCAAAGGCGAGGCAGGGGCACGATGGTCCCGGCGAGCTCCATCCCATATTGTCTGAGTAAAGGGAGTGCGGAAATGGCGGTCAGCGCATCTCTTTCTTTTTTCGCGAAGATCTTCGCCCAGAGGTCGGGTCTGGTCGAATGCATAGAAACGTTGATTTCGATCGGCCGAAACCCGGCCAGCTTCTTGATGAACGCCTCGTCCAGCATGGAGCCGTTTGTGGTGAAGCAAAGCGTGTTGTAAAAGTATTTTCTCCGGACAAGCTCAAGGATCTCGAACATCCGCGGGTGAAGGAAGGCCTCCCCCTCCGAAATGCGGCCCGGCAGGCTGTCGCTCAGCCGGATCGGGTCGCCGTTGGCCGCCATTGAGCAGAGTTGGAGCTTGACGTCCTCGATCTCCCGGAAGAAGCCGCCTGCAATGGGAAAAGGGTTGAGGTTGTTGGAGCAGAACAAGCAATGACAATTGCACACGGCGCTGATCGGGAGCTGGTTGGGCGGCCGGCTCCCCGCAAACCACTCGAGGATAAACGGGCTGAGAGCGAAGGCGTCGTTTCCGCTTGTCGCCCCTCTAGAAGTATCCTGGGGGGCAGACGTGCGGGCACCGGGATTGTTCCGTTCTTCTCGTTCAAGTGGCGCCATCTGCATCTTTCCACAATTTTAGCATGCCGGCTCCCCGTCACGATGGAGCGCGGGACCAAGGCAGGCAGAACGTCTCAGAAGACCTCCGGCAGATCGCTTTCCAGCTCTTGCCAGCTCGCGATGTCCTTGGGTTCTCGCATTTCCTTGCATGGCCCGCAGGCCCATGGGTACTCGGAACGACAACGTTGACAAACGTTTTTTCAGCATCCTGCTAGGAGTTGTGCAATGTTAGAAGCCTTCATGGTGTGGGCCAGGCAACCTCCGCCACACTGCTTGCGTCGCAAGTGTTTACATCTAAAACACTTTCCCGTAGCTCCCACCCTCTGAAACTTCCAAAATTTTTTCTCAAAGAATTGCTGTATTTCCTCCAGGTTCCTGAAATCATTTAGATTTTTATTCCATAGCGCACTTGTAGCAAAACACCGCCAAACAGTCAAATCAGGAGCTACGTCAATAACAGGAGCGCAGTAAGCTACAAGCGGAGAATTAGCGTACTGTAGCTTTCCGCACTCTCCTTCCGTAAAGCTACAGAGGGTGAAGCCGCAATCGAAGTTAATAGATATGTCTGACTGGTCGCACTGGTCCGCAAACTTCACGATTTGTTCTGCGACGGTTCGATGTTTATCAATCGCAACATGCTGATTGTTGTGTCCTAAAATAGGAGAGGCGATGCCCAATCTGATTCTTCTTTGCAGCCTATATTCATTTATTAATTCTATTAAGAAAGTGGCATCAAAATCTTCCCTATAGATGTTAAATCCGAGCTGAATCTTGTCGTGCAAACTTTGCAGCGTTTCCTTGACTACGGCATATTCCGCTTTGCCATAAAAATCTTCGGTATTGATATTGATGGCGATCTCGCACTGCTTCGGATCGACATCCCTCAAAAATAACCTGTCTTTCTCCTTCCTGATTATTCCGTTTGAAAACAGCGTAAAACTGAGTCCCTCTTTCATAATCGTTCCAATTGCGTCAGCGAAATAAGGATGCAACGTAGGTTCACCACCTAATACGCCGATGTGATGCTGGTTGCTCTTTTTGCAGAAATCTAAAACAGTCTTCAGATTCTCGAGACTGATGTGCGTATTCTTCTCTCGTCTCCTCATTCGCAGCTTGGGCGCAGCAAAACAATATGGGCATCTCAGATTACAATACGTGGTAAGCAGTACATTCATGTTTATCCCCTACGGTTTTGCGGCGCCTCCGCTATGGCGTCTGCCAATCAGCTCCCCCAATGCCCGCTTCAACTCCTCTTCAATGAACCCAGCATACTCTCTCGGGCAATACCCGCTTACACAAGACCTGCTTATGGTGACTACCGCCGGCTTGACCTTCTTGGCAACCAGTGTGCTCACGAGAGTCTCTATCTCAGCAACGATCTCCTGTCTCGGTGGCAGATGAGAAACATCCTTTCCTCCCCTGGGTGATACCTGAACAAAGTACCTGCCACCCTCTTCCGCAAAATCGAACGCCATCCCGCTAAACCGGAGGGTCTGATCGCGCAAGAGCACGTCCTTGGCGGCGAACTGCTCTCTGGTCACCTCCAACTGATAGCCGAAGTGATTCTGAATCGAATCCCTACAGGCGAAGAAGTCGAGGTCGATGTCCAGGATCACTTTGCGATTCCGGGGAACCTTGTCCATGGGCAGCATGGAGTAATTGAAGCGCGTGAGATCGGGATATGCCTTCAGCGCGCGTGGATCGGTGTCGCTGTCGATCATCAGGTTGTGTTTCAGAATCTTGCCTTCGCCAAACGCTGAGCAGATATTCATCCTGCGTCGCCTGGGCTTGAACTTGCGCCAGGAGGGGCACACGAAGTAAATATTGCGGATCAACTTGTTGAGCACGGCCGGCCGAATGAAATTGCTGATGTCGAGGTCAGTCTCCGCGAGTGCACGATAGTACCGGAGATAGTCCAAATGGTCTGAGCCATCTGGAAAATACACGGATTTGGCGAACCTGTCGCTCCGTCCCATGTCACTGTGCGCGTCGATGTGCAGCAAGTCCAAGGGCCCCTCGATCAAGCCCTCGCGTTTGGCTTTATGCCAGAAGAAGAACGCTTCGTTGTGTTCGTCGAAGGTGTAGACGGGCACCTTTGGAACGGTTTCCATATTCAACTCCCCAACTATCGGCGGGCAACAGAGGCTTGTTGCCGAGAATGGCTTGCGGTTTCCTCGAGCGCCGCCGCCCGGGCGTGAGCCACTTGGCAGAAATACGGCAAAACTCCGTCCAGTTCCCCGGTTTCCAGATGCGCGTGGGCGGGACACGAAAGGCAGAGATTGATAATCGGGCACACGCGGCATGTTTCCAGAAACTCTTTCCGGTCCGAACGCAGATCACGGACCTTGGGGACAAGGCTGTCCCACGCGTCCGCCAGGCTGCCTTTTCTTAAGTCATAGGTACAGTCCGGGTGCCACAGTGAGTCGCAGAGCCGGAACAATCCGTCATAGCTCACGTTGAAGCTGCCGTTGCCGGCGCCGCAGTGGAATAGGTGATCGCAGGCATTATGCGCCAGTTCCGGCATAATCAGTTTGTCGCAATTATTTTGGAGAGACTGGAACCGGTCCTGATCGGCCCGCTCGAGCGCGACGATTTCCTCGGCAGAAAGACGTTCGGCGCAAATTTCCTGATTGCGCGCCGGGTTGCCATCGAAGCGCAGATGGAGCAGTGGATCGAAGCGGAAGTAATCCTTGGTGTGCTGGCGGCAGAACAGCGCGATTTCCGGCAATTCATCCACGTTCGAGCGCAGCGCCATGGCCTTCAGACGCACTTTCACACTGTTTTCGAGCAGCCGGTCGAGCCCGCGCCGGAAGGCGTCGAACGACCCGGGGCGACGCGTTACGCGTTCGTAAGTCTCCCGTGTGACGCCGTAAACCGTGACTTCGAGATCCCGCGGCGGATATTCTTTGAAGAGCGCGATGTGCTCCTCGGTGACGGGTATCGCGTTGGTGAACACCGCGACCAGCAAGCCCTTGCGCTTGAGCGCGAGATAAATGTCAGCAAAATCGGGGCGCAGCAGAGGCTCCCCGCCCGTCACCCCGCACCACAAGGCGCCCAGCGAGACGGCTTCGCCCGAGATGCGGTCGATCTCGGCGAGCGAGAGTTCCTTCCGCCGCGCCTCCTGGTCCCCCGCCGGGAGATTGATGCAGCAGTGGCGGCAGCCGTTGTTGCAGCGCGCCGTCACTTCCAGGTCGAAGGACAATGGGACGCGCTTGTCTTTCAGTTTGTCCCAGAGCGGGAATTCTTGGATTTCAAGTCTGTTGGGCATGGGTTAGCGCTTGTCAGTCATCGGTATCGACGATGAGTCATCGCTTCATGGTTCTCAGTCACTATTAACCGACGACTGATGGGCCCTCACGACCCACCATCGTCTTACCCACCCCACCAATCGCACCGCCCGCATCAGGATGTGTGCACGTTGGAGCCAGGCGATGAGCCGCGCTTCTGCGCCCAAACCCAAGCGCGCATGCCGCCCGTCGCGTTCCACCCGAATGAGCACGCCGAGAATGGCGCCGCGCAGCACGACACCGTCCGGTCTCGGGCAATTGTCGCCGCGCACGAGCCAGCCGGCGTCCACACGCGCGATCACGCGATGCACCGCCAGCCGCCCCGTGTCAGGGCGGACGAACGCGACGACGTCACCGATGCGCGGTACACAACCATCCGTTGGGGCGATCGTCAGCACGTCGCCGTCGCGGATGAAGGGCGACATGCTGGACCCGCGGGCGCGAGTACGAAGCGGCACGCCGTGCTCAATCGCCGCCCGCAATAACTCCGCTTGCCCCCGGTTGGACATGTGCAGTTCGCCGCCGCGCTGGACGAAAGGTGAGGGCGGAGGGGCGATGGAAGAATCAACCACTGGTTAGTCCTTCATCCTTCTGCCTTTATGGTAAGAATTCCCCGCCTCGTCATCTCGCTCGCAAATCCCAGCACATCGCTTTCGATTTCGGCGCGCGCCGTCGCGAATTCCTGCGCGAGCGCGTCCACAACCGCGCCGAGCGTGCGCACGCCGTCCAACTTTTGCCAGATAGCATGCCCCGTATCGTTCAGCGTATACAACTCGTCCTCCGCATCGCCGATGCCGGCCACGAGCGGGACGATGACAATTTCCCCCTCGATCTCCCGCGCCACCACGTCCTCGGATGGCGCGCAGACAATATTGAGGTTTAGTTGGCTCACCCGATAACTCCTTTGCGTTCAAGATTCGGTGAATTGGGTGCAGGAAGCAATTACACAGTCTGCTCGCGCAAGTCCCTCAAGCGAGGCTTCGCCTCCCCCCTTACGCCAGAGGGGCGCGTAGCCCTTACCCGTCCGCAGTACGGTTCCTCGGCCTTACTCTACTTCACAAGCATCTCCTGCTTCAACTTCGGATTGCCTGAAATCGCAAAGCCGCAGGGATTAAGGGCCGGATTCCTACGAACCCGTGTAGACGCTGCAATATGCACAGCCGCTCGTTCCGCATCCCCCGCGGCCTGCGCGTGGACCGGTCCCCCCCCCCGAAACTGGGCCCAAACCTGCAAGTCGAGAGCACTGTCTCCTCTGGGGTGGCACGCACGAGAACAACGAGCTCCGGTTTCTGCCATTGCTTCTTCTCAATCTTGGTTTCCTCGTTCATTTTGCACCTTCCTTGTCCGTGTAAGGGTTTGCTGCACGTCAGTGATCATTGGATTGTGGCTCACGATTGTCCAGCGGCATCTTCGCTGCCCATCCGCCCCCATCGCCATCAACTGGCGATAACCTAACTCTCCCCCGGCCATCGATGACCTGCCATCCCTGCTCATTTGCGCCCAGCCAGCCGAGGTAACGCGCCTGCGCGTGCGCCACCTCGCACAAATACTCAACCGGCGTGTCCAGTGTACCATGCTCCACCCACGATTTGGCCGGGCATTGCTCGCACAAGCCTTTGAGGAAACAGACCGCGCAGCGCCGCAGGTAGTCGAGGTTGGTGGCCTGCATTTCGCGCAGGTGGGAGAACCGATCCATGGCATCACGTAGGGGCGCACCCTTGTGGTGGCCCTCAGGGGCAGGCACAAGGCCAGCCCCTACGACATCTACCGTCAACTCCGGCGCGCGCATGCCGATACACGGTTGGGCGCGTCCATTCGCATCCACACAGATGCCGTGCCCATCGCCGCAACCGAACAGTTGGCCGCCACCCGGTCCCATGAATCTCGACGCGAACTCGGCCATCTCCTTGCGATACGTTGCGTGGTCGCGCGCCAGCACCGCGAGCCCATCCTGCGGCGAGGCGCGCAGCGATTCGATCCGCGCGTTCTTCCCCGTGTCGTCTCGGCGACTCCGCAGGTCGAAGAACATCGCATGGCTCGGGCGCTTCGTCATCCCGGGAATCGTGTTTGCCCACGCTTCGAGTTCGTCTATCTCGTGCTTGTTCGGCGGCAAAAGCGCACCCTTGACCACGAAGGGCACGTTGCGCTCCAACAGCAAATTCACCCCTCGCCGGAACTGCGTAAATGAACCGGGGGCGCGGGTCACCGCCTCATACGATTCCTGGCGCATTCCGTACACGCTGATCTCGATCTCCACCCGCGGCGGGATGCGCGCCAGCAGGTCGGCCAGGTGAGGCGTGATGAGGCGCGCGTTGGTAAACAGCAGAACCTTGAGCCCCAGCCGCCGCGCAAAAATGTACAATTCCTCGAAATCGGGGCGCAACAGCGGCTCGCCCCCGGTAAAGCGCACTCGCAGACAACCCAGGCCGGCGGCTTGCAACAAAATGTCCTTCACCTGGTCCGTGGTCATCTCGCGTGCCTGCGCCACCGCATCGTTCGCCGGGCGATTGATGCAGCAGTGGATGCAGTCGTTATTGCACCGCTCGGTCAGTTCGATGTCGAGTTCCCCGAGCCGCGGGGCGATAGGTTTCGTTAGCTGCTTGACGCGGCGGACGAATTCGCTCATAAGTTCTCTGTTATCAGTTAATGGTTATCAGTTACCGGTTGCCAACTGACCTGCGGTCGTCGACAAGTGATAACCGATAACGGATGACTAACTCGCTCTTTTGAGATAGTTCATATACCCATTGAGCAGTTTAGTGGCGACGTTTACCACTTCGCGTCCTTTCGCCATTAACGTATCAGAAATCATTCCCTCATCATGTGCTGTCATGAGGTGGTCCAGTACTTCCCAGCACGAGCCGCGCGCGTTGCTGACGAATTTGGCGTTGTCCAGATAATGAAAGGGTCCGTAGTCCTCTGCAATGTTTGCCGTCGTGGAGCGCGCCGCGTCGAGAATCTGCGTCCCCAGATGATAACGCTCGGCTTTGGGAAGCGTGGGTACGATCTCTTTGGCAATGAACAAACGCAACTCCCGGCATTTCTTCCAACATTCGAGGTCTTCGAAACCGCGGATCGTGCTATCCTGCGCCACGCTAAGACTCCTTTGTTCGTTGTCTTTATACGTTCATTGTCCACGGACACCGACAACCATTAACTGATAACCGATAACAGTTTTTCAACTATCGCGCCGCTCTTGTCAAAGTCCATCGTGTAACACGGCACCTCGTTCACGATGCCCTCCAACACGTCCAGTTCCTTTTGCCACCACTCCGCCGTCACCATGGACTTAATGAGCGTGGCCAGCAGACGCTTCCAGATTTCCTTGCGGTCGCTCAGCCGGGTGATTGCATTGCGCGAGTCTTGATGCAGGAACAGAATCGCGCGCAATGGCGCCGAGGCAGAGGACACATCGGGCACATCGCCGCGGCTCCAGGTCCCGTGGACGCGCCAGCCATCATTCCAGCGGCGCGCGATGTTGCGGTCGTCGCAGAGCACTTCGACCTGTAGGGGCGATCCCTTGTGGTTGCCCTCAGGGCCAGCCCCTACACACGCGTTTTTCAACATCGTCACTGTCGTCGATTTGCCCGCGTCCGAATGCCCGACGAAGAGCAACCCCTGCCCGTTCAGAATCACCGCCGCCGAGTGCATCAGCACCGCGTTGCGGTCGGCGAGCAAGGGCGCCAACCAGATTTGGTCGGTAGAGAGGAGCGACAGTGAGCCCCAGCCGTTGGTGCGAATGCGTTCCACGTCGGACGGCGGACTGTAAATCGTCGCGCGCGTGTGCTGGGCGTTGAACACGGCGACGCGATCCAGTTCGGGGCCGTCCGGTGTTGGCGCGATGCCGAGATAGAACCAGGTCCCGTTCTTGCTCGAAACCGCCCAGGGCGGCTTGCGGTACAATTCCTTGCCCAGGTCCTTGCCTTTCAGATCGGGCAGCTCGAAATGGTGGCGCAGCGTTACGTTGTCCTCGCCCGGACCCGCCACCGCGAAGGGCGTGAATTGCTTTTGGAATTTGACGTCGTCGAAATCCAAACCGCTTTCCACGCGCACGGTGATGCCGGCGATCTGGAAATAGCGGCGATGTTTGTCCTGCCATTCCGCCCGGAATTTCTCCTCCTCCTCGGCGACTGCGCAAAGATAGCGGATAGGCGCGGAATAACGCCCCGTCTCCAGATAACCATAAACCGCGCACCAACGACAGTGCGCGCGCCGTTCGCACGCGCCGCAATTCGCACGGTACTCGTCGCCCCCGCGCACCTTATCCGCCAGCGACGGGATGAACTCGTCCCAGGCTTCGCGGAACGAGCCGTGCCGCAAGTCGTAGCGCAGCGCGGGGTCTTTAATGAAGGAGCAAAACGCCATCGTGCCGTACGGATCAATGTGAAAAGCGCGCCGCCCGGCGATGCACTTGGCAAACAAGCGGTCATCGCCGTCCGCAGTGGCGCCACACGCCGGCTCAGCCTGTAGGGGCAGGCCTTGTGCGTGCCCCGCTTGGGAGCCCACCCCGGATGCCCATCCGCCGAGCTCTTCCATGCGTTCGCCGTAGGTCAGATCGGGCTGGTCGAGCTCGATCACATCGCGCGGGCCCAGCCGCTGCCCAATGATTTCGCCGTTCTTTCGCGCCGAGGCGGACGATGACAGCCACAGCCATGGCGCACCGACCCGGTAATGCGGCGAGAGCGACTTGGCCAATTCGACCATGCGCTCCCATTGATGCCAATTCGCGCGCATGGGAATCAATTGCACAGTGAACCCCGCGCCGGCTTCACGCAGGTAGGCGAATCCGCGCATCACCTCCTCAAAGCCGCCGGGATGGCGCGTCACAGCGTCGTAAACCTCCGCCGTCGCCCCGTAAAGCGCGATCATTTTGCTGCCCTTGCGCTTCAGCAACTTTGCGATCCGGGGCGTGACCAGCGCGCCGTTGGTGTTAAGCGTATAACTGGTCGCCTTGCGTGTGATGTAATCAAAGATTTCGGCGAAGTCAGAGCGCAGCATTGGCTCGCCGCCGGAAACGCCCCAGCGGTTGCAGCCCAGCGCGCGCGCCTCGTCCACAATGCGTCGGAGTTCGTCAAAAGAAAGTTCCTCCTTTTCCTGTGGCGCATTAGGAGGCAGCCAGAGCCAGCAATACAGGCAGTTGTTGTTGCAGCGGTAGGTGAGATCCAAACTCCCCTCAAGGGGGAGCCGTGGAAGAGGCCGCATCGCGGTAGTCGAATACCCTCGCATGTCAGGCTTCTGTGTCCAGTTGCTCCCCTCGGCCACGTCCGAGGTCCCAACTGGCCGCGATTGTGAATCTCGTCGGCTCAACTGGTCTTTCCCTTCTTGACACGCAAAAGACCGCCTTTAGCAAGGCTTACTATACGTCCACATAGCCCAAAAGGCAAACTCGATTCCGGACGAGTCGCGCGCGCCATAGAAGTGAGGTCGTGCATGGTTTTGCCCCTTAGAGCCCCGCGTCTTGCTGCACACCCTCCCCCGCAGCTTGTTCTGGAGCATGCCTGATGCCAACCCAACCCCTGACCTGTGCTGCTGGTGACTGAGGGGACATTTTGTGAATGATTGCAAGCGCCTAGCGCCCAACCCGCACGTTGAAGTGGACTAGGCGTCAAGGACGTGCCTGCTCATCCGGGTGCGCGGAGGCATGAATTGCCCCAAAAGTGGTGAATTTTTCGCCGTGTTATTGGGTTCGAGGGGGTCTTTTTGCCCTGAAAAGGCAGTCCGTTTTGAGCGCCTGAAAAGGCTGACCAACGGCTCACACATCACAAACTGACCCGTACTGTCGATGGCCGGCAACAGGGGGAGCGGCGGCCAACACGGTGTTCGATAGTTGGACGAGGAATCCATCGGGCCACTCCCTTCGAGCCAGTTGTTTGTTCGTCCGAGGACGTTGTTGATGTCGCACGAGGGCTCTGAATTTGTCCATCACCGGCGGAGGAAGGGCACGACCCGATCTGTTAATTCCGATTTCATCCTTCTGCCATTACGGTGAGAATGCCCCGCCGCGCCATCTCGCTCGCAAACCCGAGGACGTCGCTTTCGGGTTCAGTAAGCGGCGCATTGAATTCACCCCCAAGCAGCGCCGCCACATCTTTGAGCGTCCGCTGACCGTCGAGTTTATTCTCTTTCTTCCCGCCCTTCCGATCTTCCTGCGGATTCTACCTCCGGTTGTGGTACAACGCCGGGTCAATCGCCGCCGCCATCGCGTCCGCGTCGAGCGGGACGGCGAGAAACTCGCGGACGCGGGCGATGTGTTCGCACGGGTTTGCGAGCAGTTCGTTGTAGTGAACGAACAGCGCGCGCATGTTTTTTTGTTTCATCAGCCAGGCTTCGTACACCACGTACGCGGTCTTGAACGCCAGAATCTGCTCGCGCTCGGACAAGGTCGCCTTTTCCCGGAGCATTTTCATCTTGCGGCTCGACGCCAACGCTTCGGCGATTTTGCGGCGCATGAAAACCACGCGATAGTTGTATTCGGCCGGCAGGAACTTGATTTGAAAGGCGAAGACCTTGACCGCCTTGCCCTGCGCCTGCGCAACCCAGTCCGTCCTTTCGCCTCGGCCGCTGAGTTGCGTCGCCCGCCTGAATTCGTAGTAACCGCGCGGGTTGTCCTCGTCCGGCTCATGGACATCGTCGCACAGCACACCCATCCCGCCCGCCGCGAGCATTTGCATCATCAGCGATGTGCCGCTGCGCGGATAGCCGCTGACGATGGTGATGAATTCCGGCGGCGAGCTCACGTCAACGAGCGTTGGGTCGAATGCCGGTTGCATGTTGGATTCTCCTAACCAATAACCGATAACAAGTTCTCCACAATCCCGCTACTCTCCCTCCCTTGCCACTGGCGGGGGACGGCCGGGATGGGGGGGGCTTGCCCCGGCATGGCACATCTCGGCACGGGTGTGATCGGCGCTGAGGACGCGCACGATTTCGGGGGACATTGCTCACACACTTTTTTGAGGGAACAGCGGGCAAAGCGACCTCCCTGAGTAAGCTTTGACTTAGAACGTGGAAACGGATAACCTCCTGTTAAGAGGCATAGAATGATTTTTGGTTCAATCGATAGTCCTTTTGTTTTCACAGAGTCAAATACCTCCGTCAACGATATGATATACGGAGCCTCGGTGGCGAGGGAGAGTTTTTATCAGGCCCTGCTGGGGTATGGAAGGTTTGACGAATATCATTTTTTTTGTGTTGCCCCGAGCGATGTCCCTTTAATTGAGAATAAGCTGTCTCAATTTCCCTGTGATCCCAACAGAGTAAAATTGATAAGAAGGACCGAATTGCCTTCATATATAAACAGAGTAAAGTACAATATTTTTTTTAGTTGCAGCCCCGAACTGCATAAATTGGCTTATCTGCGCGGGCAATTCTCCAGCAGATATTTTCCACTTTGCGCCATGACGTATACGGTAAGCTATCAAGAGCTATTGGAAGACCTGTTCTTTAACAATATGATTGCGAATTTGTACCCCTTCGATTCCCTTATCTGTATAAGTGCTGCCCAATTAAAAGCGATAAAGAATATAAACGAGTCAGTAATTAATTCCTTTAGAAAGGAGAGGGGATGGGCCCTTGAATTTGAGGGGAGAATAGACCTCTTGCCTTTGGGGGTGGATATCCGCGCTTATGGAAAAACGGATACAGCTCATGCCAGGGAACATTTAGATCTACCCAAAGAAAAAATCATTATCCTTTATTTTGGCCGCTTTTCAGTTTATGACAAGACGGACCTCCATCCTCTTTTGCTTGCTTTTAGAGGCCTGCTGAGAGAGGGAGGGAATGTTATGCTATTGCTCGCCGGAAGTGGCGCTCAAGGCGAATACAGCAACAGAACAGAAGACATGTCCAAGGACATGGGTCTATCGCCAAATGTAAAGTTCTACTTGAATCCCTCTTTGGATGAAAAAAAACTACTCTATTCGGCATGTGACATCTTTGTTTCCCCCAGCGATAATATACAGGAATCATTTGGCCTCACTGTTTTGGAGGCAATGGCCTCTGGAAAGCCCGTTATCGCTTCAGATTGGAATGGTTACAGGGACCTCGTTATTCACAATGAAACCGGGTTCCTCATCCCGACTTATTGGGCCGATTGCAATAAGGAGGTGTCCCTATTATCGCGTATTAATCAGAATTGGGGCACGGATCATCTACATCTTGCCCAATCGGTTTCCGTTGATGTAAAAAAGATATCTGAGTATCTTTCCCTCTTGGTCAATGACGGAGAATTGCGGTTGAAGTTTGGGCAGAATGCAAGAAACAGGACAGCCCAAACGTTTGACTGGAGGATCTTAATTCCCCGGTATGAAGATTTGTGGAAAGAATTATTTGAGCTGTCCGAACATTCCACTTTTAAAGAGATTAGAAGAGACATCTTTGTCCCTAAGTATTTCGAATGCTTTGGTCATTATGCCAGCCAGATCCTAACCGGGAGCATGGAGGTTACGATTTACGAAGATGGGAGAGCATTTCTGAGGACGCATAAACTCCCGTACGTCCCTGGCGAGTTGTATGAAAGAATCTCACAAAGAATCGTGTTCATATTATTAGCCTTTTTACTCGATGAGGAAATCACAACCATAGGCCGACTAGAATCGTATGCGAGAAACATCCTGAAAAATGTATCTTCGGATACCATCATGTTCCATATCTTGTGGCTCTTAAAAAAGGGATTTATAAGCACGGCGGGATCTGCTCCTGACTCTTTTGTAGCCCAACCATCAGCTATTCCATCCTGATTCTTAACTTCCGGTCCTTGATCCTCTAAGACCGTTGAGCGCTCGCCAAGAATGACCGGCCTTTGTTCACCGGGTGTGACCCACTCCAAGAGGCACACGACGCCTTGACACCGATAGGCTGTTGGGCTAGGCTGGGCTGCGTGCGGGGGAGTTCGAAGGTGAGGTGTCCCCTCGGGTTGCTGGTTCGAACACCGCAGGAAACTAGCGTCTGCTCAACGACTTCGTCGAGAGGCGCCAAGCGGGAGAAGGTGAGAGTCACATGGCCGACCCACTGAGCAAAGCAGGCCGATACCGGGTTGTGCGCGAGCTGGGACGCGGCTCCATGGGTGTGGTTTACGAGGGTTTCGACCCGGTCATCGGGCGCAGGGTAGCGATCAAGACCATGCTTACCGAGAATCTTTCGCCGGAGGAGTTCGGAGAGTACAGAGCCCGGTTCCAGCGCGAGGCGCAAGCGGCCGGAGTGCTGAGCCACCCCAACATCGTCAACGTCTTCGATTACGGTGAAGACGGTGGCGTCCTCTATTTGGTCATGGAATACCTGGAAGGGAAATCGCTGGAGAAGCTGCTGAAGGGCCGGAGAATCCTTCCGGTCGAAACCATCATCCCCCTGTACGACCAGGTGTGCAGCGCGCTCGACCACGCTCACCAACACGGCATCGTTCACCGTGACATCAAGCCTGCCAACATCATGATTGTCGGTGGGGGATTAGTGAAAGTGACCGACTTCGGGATTGCCAAGATGGTGTCGATGGGGATGACGCAGGCGGGGCAAGTGCTGGGCACGCCCAGTTACATGTCGCCGGAGCAGGTCAAGGGACGCCAGATTGACGGCCGTTCCGACATCTTTTCCCTGGGCGTCATTCTTTACAGCCTGGCGACCGGCGAAAAGCCGTTCCCCGGGCAGGACATTACCACGGTCATTTATAAGATCGTTAACGAAAACCCCATTCCGCCCCGCGAGCTGAATGCCTCGATTCATCCCGGTCTGAGCTACGTGATTTGCAAGGCCTTGGCCAAGAGCCCCGAGGAGCGCTACCAGACTTGCGGGGAGTTGGCGGACGACTTGAAGAATTTCAGGCGCCTGGGGGAAGCGGTGGCGCCCTCCGCCACCATGATGCTCGACGTTCCGCCCCTGCCAAGCAGCGATTTGGAGCGCACGGCAGGGCCGGCTCATGTGGAGAGGCCAGCGCCGCCCGTCGCCCCGGCAGAACCGGCTCGGATAGCGCCTATTCAACGACCTTCCCCCGGGCCGGCGCCAGTCCAGGTCACAGCGCCGGCCCCGGCCTACGAAAAACCACGCACCTTGCCGATGGCTTGGATTCTCACGGCGCTGCTGGGGGTTGTCATCCTGGGAATCTTGGGGGGAGCGGGATACTGGTATCTGCATAAAGCGAAGCCGCAGGTAGCCAACCCCGCGCTCGGGCAATTGCGCGTTGAATCGAACATTCCCGGGGCGTGGGTTTCGATCGATGGTGAGAGCGGGCCTAATTGGGTCACCCCCTGTACCATTCCCGATCTTTCGCCCGGTTCTCACCAGGTAGCGGTTTCGAAGGAGGGCTACGCGAATTACCAGCAGGCAGTAACCATCGAGGGCGGGAAGACTAACAATGTCACCGCCAGCCTTCAGGCGCAGACGCTCGAAACGCCGAGCAAACCGCCGGCGGAACAAGCTGCTGCGGGCAAGGGGAAGACGAAAGCGAATGTGACACCAGGGGCGCCCGTTCCTCCTGCTCCCAGTGGCCAAGGGCCTGGCGCGGCCCCGCTTGCCTCTGCCAGTGGCGGAGGATCTGGAGCAACCACCCTTCCCTCTGCCGGCGGGCAAGGGCCTGCCGCAACCCCGGTTCCCTCTGCCAGTGGCCAAGCGCCTGCGGCAAGCCCCGCGATGGGCCAATTGCTGGTCACGGCGAATGTGGCTGGGGCCAAGATTTCGGTAGATGGCAACAGCCAGCCTGATTGGGTCACTCCTTACTCGTCCGCGATCAACCGCCCCGCCGGCCCCCACGAAGTGGTCATTTCAAAAGAGGGGTACGGCGATTACCAACAGGTTGTAACCATCGAAGGGGGGAAAACCAGCAGGGTCAACGCCCAGCTTTCGCCGGCGAGCGGAGTGGTCGTTGTCATCACCGCGCCGCCCGGCTTGGAAGTGTTTATTGATGGGAAGTCGATAGGGCCCAGCCCGGCGCGGGCCACGGTGGTGGTGGGGAGCCACAAATACACGGTCAAGCGTGCGGGATGGGAACCTTATGAAGGGACCATCACGGTGAGCACCGGGGCGCAGGTGAAGGTCACGGTCAATATGGGCGGATAAGATGCGGCGATGGCGGTTGTTGTCATGCCTTTGCGGATACTCGCCTTAGCAAAAACATCCCCTCGTTGTGGACAATCTGAATGTCATCTCCATCGACTCGGGCGGAGAAGCCGGCTTTGTCCCCAGGCATGGAATCTTCCATCTGCTTTCGAGTTTCCACATAGCGCTTTTGCCCCGGCTCGAGTCCGGCCCGCCGCATCCATTGATTGAAGGAGCGCTGCCGTCGCCGGAGCGACTGCCTCAATACCTCGAGCCCATGCTCCTCGAACATTTTGAGAAAGGTGGTGAGGCGAAGCGAAAGGGTGTGGGAAGGGTCGCGGAGCCTTTCAATGTGATTGAAGAGGTCAAACTTCGAGTCGCTTTCCGGAGCCAGCGGGTCGAGGAGCAGCAGCCGGCCTTGGGGTTTCGTAACGCGCATCATTTCCACGAGAACCGGCTCCGGCTTGGTTATATGGTGGAAGGCATGCTGGCAACTGACCAAATCGAAGGAGGAATCGGGAAAGGGAACGTGGTCGGCATCGGCGCCAGCGAAGACCGCGTTGACGACTTGTTTTTCCGCCTGGAATTGGCGCGCTTGGCGCAGCATTTCGGGTGTCAAGTCGATGCCCGTGGCGAAACTCACCCGCGGGGCGATGGCCAGAACAAACGCCCCCGGCCCGCAGGCGACGTCGAGAACAAGCTCATGAGGTTGGGGCTTGGCAAACTCCACTTTTTCGGCAAGAACTTCGGGTGAATCGCGCACCGCGAACTTGGCGAAGGCCTCGGCGGTCTTGGTGAATTGTTTTTGGACGGTTTCGTTGTGCTTTTTTGACATTGAAGCTCTCAGCTTTCAGCTATCAGCTATCAGCGAACTGTGACGCAGGTCTTCATGGAATTCGGACTCTTCAGCTTACCAGAGTAACAAGGCGGCGCACAGTGTCAAGGTGCAGGGGGAAGAACACGGAGCCGCCCTTGGCCGCAACCGAAAGTAGATTCTTCGCTGCGCTCAGAATGACATGTCATCCTGAGCGTAGAGTGGACCGGCAATCGCAAATCAGAAATCGCAAAAATCACTCTTGTGATTTTTTCAAGTCGCGAGTACGATGAGTTGAACATCCCACGAGGCGGTGGAGTCAGCTCAAGAATTGGAAGAGTTGCCGCAGTGCATTGTCGAACTTCGGAGCGTCAGCAAGCGCTACGGGGAACAAACAGCGCTTGAGGATTTCTCCCTGGAGGTAAGGCGGGGAGAATTTCTCACGCTGTTGGGCCCCAGCGGAAGCGGGAAGACGACTATCCTCAGGCTGGTGGCGGGATTCGAGCAGCCCCAGAGCGGGCAAATCCTGATCAACGGCCGGGACGCCTCTCCGCTGCCACCTTACCGCCGCATTGTGAACACCGTCTTCCAGCACTACGCGCTCTTTCCTCACCTGAATGTTTTCCGCAATGTGGCGTTCGGCCTGGAGCAGAAGAAGCTGCCGTCCGGGGAAATCCGCCGGCGAGTCCGGTCCATGCTGGAGATGGTCGAGCTTCCCGGAAAGGAGGACCGCCATCCGCATCAACTGAGCGGGGGTGAGCGGCAACGGGTGGCGCTGGCGCGGGCTCTCATTCTCGAGCCGGCGGTGCTCTTGCTGGACGAGCCCTTGGGCGCGCTCGACCAGAAGCTCCGCCAGCAGATGCAAGTGGAACTGAAGCGCCTGCGCGAGCGCCTGGGGATCACCTTTATTTTCGTCACCCACGACCAGCAAGAGGCGCTGGTGATGTCAGACCGGATTGCCGTCATCAACCATGGGCGGCTGGAGCAAGTGGGGCCGGCGGAGGAGACCTACGGCGCGCCCCGAACGCCCTTTGTCGCTGAGTTCATGGGCGTGGAGAATTTCTTCCCGGTGCGTTGCCTCAGCCATTCCACCCAAGGCACGCGCTTCGAGACCGCGAAGGGATTGATCCTCTGGTCGAGGAACTCGCTGGAGTTGGGGCCAGGCCTTGCCGCCCTGCTGGGTGTGCGTTCGGAGGCCATGCGCCTGACGCTGGGCCGCCCTCGACCCAGCAGCGAGGCCGCCAATATTGTACCCGGCGAAGTGGTGGAGGCCATCTTCGAAGGGGGCAGCCGGCGCTGGACGGTTCAGATTCCGAGCGGCGAGCGGCTGGTCGTCCGAGGGGCTATGGCGGCAAACGCTCTACCCCTGGAGCGAACATCCCCCGGAGCCAGGGTTTACCTTTCCTGGGAGCCGGATCGAAGCCTGGTGTATCGGGTCAACGGCGCGAGCGCGCCGCCAATCAAAGACCTCTAATCATCCGCAGATTACGCAGATTTCACAGATGAAAAAGGCAACGAGCAAGAGATAAGGCGAGAACGGCGCCTTGGCTGGAGAGGTACACCCTCCGAGGCGGTGCATCGTCTTTCTTCCGTCTTTCTTCCGTCTTTATCCGACCTGATCTGTGAAATCTGTGAAATCTGCGGAAAGGTGTCCTTGCTGTAACCAAATACGTCTTATCTCCATCTCTTGAAGTGTCAGGCGAGGGGCAAACAAAGTCACGACTTGGTAACCCTGGTGGAATTCACAGACTCCGGCAAACGAAAAGGAACTGTAATGGCTGAAAAGGTAGTGAAGACGGACGAAGAATGGAAGCAGGTGCTGACTCCCGAGCAATTCGAGGTCGCTCGAAACAAGGGAACGGAACCGGCTTTTACAGGCAAGTACTGGAACAATCACGAAAAGGGCATCTACCGCTGCGTCTGTTGTGGCAATGCGCTTTTCAGTTCAGACACGAAATTCGAATCAGGAACGGGATGGCCGAGCTTCTGGGCACCGATTGCGCCGGAAAACATCCGCACGGAAACCGATTTGACGCTCGGTATGGTCCGAAGCGCGGTGCTGTGCAAGAAGTGCGATGCGCATCTTGGGCATGTGTTTGACGACGGCCCGCCTCCTACCCACCTTCGTTATTGTCTCAACTCGGCGGCTTTGAAATTCGTCAAGGCCTAAGCTCCTAGTGTAATTGCCCCATCTGATAGCTGAGAACCGCGGACTGAATCTGGAAATCGTACTTGGCGCTCGTGCCGGCGATTTGGGCTTGGGTCAGATTCAGTTGCGCCTGGGAGAGTTCAACGATGGAGCTGAGCCCAAGTTTGTAGCGGCCCTGCGCGAGGTCGAGCGCCAAGGTGGCCTCCTTCAGCAACTGGGCGGTGACGGCGAGGCGCTGGTAGGCGGTCCCGGCGTCGAGCCAGGCGGTTCGCACGTCGCGCGAGATGCGGTCGGCAAGGTCGCGCCTGGCCTGGTCCGCAGCTTTGGCGCGGAGGTTCGCTTCCTGGTGGCGGGCGGAAAACAGGAACCCGTTGAAAACCGGAATATTCGCATTGATGCCCGCCGCGGCGTAGCGGTCGCTGAGCGGAACCTGGTAAGCCGGCGTGAGACCTGCCACGCCCACCGCACTGATGGTGGGCATCCACAAATCGCGCTCGGCGCGGGCATAACGCAGCGCAGCCTCGTGGCTGAAGCGCGCGCTGGAGAGATCCGGGCGATCTTGGAGGGCCTGCACAATCAAGTCGGTTGGGTTGGGGACTGGGGCGGGGGGCATCGGCTCCTCGACGAGATCGAAGGGTTGAGGATTGGCGAGTCCGAGGGCGGTGGCCAAGTCCGCGTAAGACGCCTTCTCGTTGTTTTGCGCTTGCACGAGCAGCAACTGGGCCTGCGCCAAGTCCACTTCGGCGAAGCTTACGTCCACCAGAGACCTCAGCTTGTTCTTCTCGAGTGTGGTGATCTGATCGGCGAGAATCTGGCGCGCTTTCACCGTTTCCTCAGCAACTTTGAGTACGGCCTCGGCGCGCAGGACGCCGAAATAGGCGCGATTGACGGCGAGCAGCACGTCCTGTGCGGTTTGCTGGGCGTTCTCGGAAGCGGCCTTCGCTCCCAAGCGCGCCGAGGCCACCAAGTTGGACGTGCGACCGAAGTCCGTAATGAGCTGGTTAACTTCCAGTCCGTTCGAATAACGGTTATAAACGCTCGGGTTGTTCAGGAAGCCAGCGGCGATGCGGCTCTCGGGTATTGCCCCCGCCCCCGTGAGAGTTCCTATGGCGGTGGGGTAGTAGGCCGATTTCTGTTCCCGGGTGACTTGGTTGGCCACTTCCGCCTCAAAGGTGGCAGCCTGCAAGAAGGGATGGTTGCGCAACGCCATTGCCTCCGCGTCCTTCAAGGTGAGCTTGGGCGTTTGCGGTGGCGCAGCCTGAGCACGGATCATCGTCACCATCCCGAGGGCCAGGATCAGCACCCGGAGCACGCCAGCGCACGAACATGGGCGGTGTATGGGCGCCCTGCGCTGCGGTATCTCCATGTCCTCCGTGCCCAGCAAAGACTTAACACGGAGGCCACAGCGCGACTGCCGGCCGCCACCCAAGAAGGATTTCACCACAGAGACCACGGAGGTCACGGAGAACAAACGCAGATAAGAACTGCGGGTCAAGAAACAAGGAACCGCAATCCTTGCCCACGCCGGCAGAAGTACTTTTCTCTGTGGTCTCTGTGCGCTCTGTGGTGAGTCTTTTCTCCGCGGCGCGGGGAGAATTAATGTGAAAGAATCTCTCATTCCCCAACCTCCTTAAGTCCGCCATCCGTTTCTCTTGCTGCCTACTGCCTACTGCCCTTCCGCTGGCCGTACACTAGCACATACGCGGCGGGAACAATGAAGATGGTCAAGAGCACTGAAGAAGTCAGGCCGCCGATAATGGCGCGAGCCATGGGTGTGTACTGCTCGGCGCCCGTCCCCAATTTCAACGCCATCGGAGCCATGCCGAAGATCGTGGCGAGCGAGGTCATCAGGATGGGCCGCAGCCGCACGCGGCATGCCGTGATCACCGCATCGGCGGGCGCGAGCCCCTGCGTTTCCAAGTTATGAGCGAAATCCACAATCAGGATGCTGTTGGAGTCCGCGATACCTATGAGCATCAGCACTCCCATGAGCGACATCACATTCAGGGTCGTATGGGTCAGCGGCAGGGTCAGCAAGACTCCGACAAAGCCCATGGGAATCGCCAGCATGATGAGGAAGGGATCGCGGAATGACCGAAACTGCGCGGTGAGGATGAGGTAAAGGAGGATGAAGGACATGATGAAACCCAGGCCGAAACTCTTAAACGACTCCTCCATACCGGTGACCATGCCGCGCAGGTTGATGCGCACCTGCTCCGGGTAATTGGCCTGAGCAAGGATTTTGCGGACAGCGCCCGTGACTCGCCCAAGGTCTTCTCCCGCCGGCGTCACGTAGACGTCGATGACACGTTGAACCTGGTAGTGATCGACTTCGGTAGGGGTCTGATCGAAGTGCACCTTGACAACGTTGTCCAGCACCGTAATCGGACGGTGGGGATGAGCCAAGGGCACCGGCCCGAGCTTGGGAAGAGTCCCACCATAACTCATCGTGCCCTGCCCCTGGGGATCCGCCCGTAGGGGGATTTGCCCAAGGTCCGTCAAACTGTGAATCGCCGGATGGCCGTTCTCGAAGTACTGTACGGTGAGGTAATAGTCATTTCCGCTTTTGCGATCGACCCAGTAGTTGGGCGCGATCATATAATTCGAGTTCAAGGCGGTGATGACGTTGTCCACTACGTCCTTCTGGGTGAGCCCCAACTCCCCAGCGTGCACCCGGTCCACGTCCAGCCGGATGGCGGGGTAGTTCATATCCTGCGGGATGTAGACCTGACCCACGCCCGGCAACTGGCGAACACGGCTAGCCAAATCCTGCGCGATGCCGTAGATTTGCTTGAGATTAGGACTACTCACCTGGATGTCGATGGGGGCGGGCATTCCCATGTTGAGGATGGCGTCCACCATCGAGCCGGTCTGGATGAAGGGCCGGACATTGGGCAGTTGCCGCGCCAGATCGTCTCTCACCTGGTCCATGTACGCAAAGCTGCTCGTCTTGTGGCCATCGTTCAGTTGGACTTGAACCGTCGCGGTGTACTCTCCGGCATTGGTGGTGTAGAGCGAGGAAAAGTCATCGACAACTCCAATATTGGAGACGATCATCCGCATGTCTCGGGGAGCGACCACGTGACGAATCAAACCCTCGACTTTGGCGGTGTACTGGTCGGTGTTCTCAATGCGCGTCCCGGTGGGCACCTTCATATTGATGGTGAACTGCCCCGCGTCCGTCCGGGGAAAGAAAGCGATGCCCAGGAAGGGATAAACGGCGAAGCTGGCCACAAAGATTCCGGCGATAATGGCGATGGTGCGTTTCGGATGGACCAGCGCTCGCCTGACCCAATACTCGTAGAAATCCAGCAACTTGTTAAACTGGCGGTTAAAGCCCGCATTGAACCTGTCCCACCAGGAGCGGCCGGCCGGCGTTTCCGGCTCAACTTCATACTCCCCTTTTTTCTCTCCGTGTCCTTGGGCATGCGGCGCCTGCTTGAGGAAGCGCGAGCAGAACAGCGGGATCACGGTCATGGCCACCACGTAAGAGGCAAGCAATGACAAGGAGAACGCCAAGGCCAGCGCGGTGAAGAGGAACTTGCTGACGCCGTAAAGGAAAGTCACAGGGAAGAAGTCCACCACATCCACCAGGGTAGCGGCTAGTATCGCGAGGTGTACCTCCGAGCCTCCGTCGCCGGCGGCGGCCACCGCCGAGGCGCCCTTCTCCAGGTGACGATAGATGTTCTCCAGCGAAATCACCGAATTGTCGATGACCCGCGAAAAGGCCAGGGCCATCCCTCCCAGGATCATCGTGTTGAGGGTGCTGCCCATCAGGAAGAGCGCCACGAACGCCGTCATGGCGGAAAGCGGAATCGATAGCAGGACGGCGGAGGTGGCGCGAAAGCTGCCGAGAAAGAGCAGAATCATGATGCTGGTCAGGACCAGCCCCATCAGCCCTTCGTGCAACACCGTGTGGATCGCTTCCTTGACGTAGACCGATTGATCAAACACCACGCTGGCGGTCATTTGCTTGGGGATGTCGAAAAGGTGCCGGGTCAATTTTCGTACGCTGTCCACCACCGCGATGGTATTGGTATCGCCACCTTGTTTCATGATCGGGATGTAGCAGGATTTCTGCCCGTCGACGCGCACTTCATTGTACTGGATCTGATTGGCATCCTGCGCCTCCCCCACGTCCCCCACGGTCACCCAGGATGTCCCTGCCGTCTTGATCGGAACGTCATTCAAATCCTTCGCCTCGTTCACCAGGCTGTTGGAATACACGTAGTAATCGTAGGGGCCCACCTTCACGTCGCCCGCCGGCAAGATCAGATTGGAGTTGTTTACCGAGTTAACTACATCCATCACGCTCATCTGTCGCGACAGCAACTTGTAGGGGTCCACGTACACCATCGCCTGCCGGTACTTTCCTCCAAAGGGCGGTGGAATCTCGGCACCCTTGATCACCGCAATCTGGTTGCGGATGGCAAACTGGGCATAGTCGTGAAGCTCCGTCTCGGTCAACCCCGGCCCCTTGACCGTCACCAGGCAAACCGGCAGGCTGGAGGCATCGAACTTCAACACCACGGGTGGCAACGTGCCCGGCGGCAAACGCTTCAAGTCCGCCAACGCCAGATTGGAGAGCTGTGTGACGTCCGCGTCCGCGTTGGTCCCTGGCTGGAAGTAAACCTTGATCATGCTGACGCCCAACAGCGAGCGCGATTCACTGTGGTCAACGCCACTGGCCAGAGTGAAGAAGCGCTCCAGGGGATCGGTGATGTCGGTTTCAATATCCTCCGGCGGCATGCCCGTGTAAAACGTGGCCACCACCACTTCGGGTATGTTAATGGGGGGGAACAGGTCCACCGGCATTCGCACCAGGCTGCTGACTCCGATGACCATCACCACCAGGCAAAGGACAATGATGAAATACGGGTTGCGGATAGAGAAACGTGGCATAGGTTCATAACCCTCGGCTGTCCGTTGTCCGTTGTCCGTCGTCCGTGGTCCGTGGTCAGCAACGGACTACGGACGACGGACCACGGACGTCTTTTTATTGGTTTTGCCCCTGGGACTCCAGCTCCCCAACAACTTTCACGTTCACCTTCTGGCCTGCCTTCAAGTTGCTGCGATCACTCACCACGACTTGTTCGCCTTCTTCGAGCCCCGCGGCAATCTCGACTTCGTTGGGGGTTCTCAATCCCAGCTTCACCTGCCGGATCTCGATCTCCCCCGAGGTGTCAACACCGTCGACCGATGCCTGGGAACCCTCGTAACTCACCGCTTCCAAAGGCAGGGCCAGAACATCGCTTCTCTTCTCCAGAGTCAAAGTGGCTTCGGCGTAGACACCCGGCAGCAGAATTCTGCCCGGATTGGGCACATCCACTTCCGTGTGCATCGTGCGGGTATCCGCCCGGACGTCCACAGAAAACCTCGCCACTTTGCCGGGAATAGTTCTGCCCAACGACGGCACCAGCACATCGACGGGATCACCGACGGCGATATATCGCACATCGGATTCCGGCACCGGAATCACCAACCGGAACAGATTGTCCTGGGATAACCGGACCAGGGGCAGCACCTGGGTGCTGGAACTCGTACCCGCCTGCACCAGCGTTCCCAGATTCGCGTACCGCTCCGTCACCACCCCGGCGAACGGCGCCGTAATGCGCGCGTAGGCGAACAGCGCTTGGTCGTGAATAAGCCTGGACTTACCCACCAGGAGCGCGCTCTGGGCGGCCTCGAGCGATGACTCGGCCGAGTCCACCTCCGAGGCCGCCGCCAGGTCTTTGCCCTGGGCGTTATCAACTTCCTGCTGGGCCACCAAGCCGGGCTGGCTTTCGAAGACGCCATTCAAGCGGGTATATTCGAGGTGGAGAGCCGTGTACATGGCCTGATAACGCTTCAGTTGGTGCTCGGCGCGGGAAACTTCGTCCGTCGCATTCTTGATGGCGGCTTGATCCACTTGTAATTGCGCCTCGAGCTCCGGAATTTCCAGGATGGCCATCAGTTGACCTGCGTGCACGCGGCTGCCATAGTCAACGTACAAGTTCTTGACAAATCCTGACTCTTTCGCGTAAACGTCGATTTCCTGAAAGGGGACCAGCTCCGAGGAAAGCGTAATTTGCCGCTGAAGAGATTTCCGGGTCACTTTCGTCACCCCAACCGTTACGACCGTTGGCGAGCCGCTCTTGGCTCGAACCTTCCCGCAAGAAGAAAGAAACACGAGCGAGATGCTTAGGAGGCCGAATGCCGCCCAGCGTCTACAACCCCAATCGAGATCTCTGTGTCCTCCCTGTTTCTCGAGCCTTAACACGGAGGGCACGGAGGCTCTCCGTAGCCTCTGTGTTAAATCTTTTCCGGCCACGGAGGCCACGGAGAAAAATCTTCCGGCTGCGCAAGGAAGCTGCAAAATGGCGCTCCCGGGAAACCTCGCCCTGATCTTGGGTGTACGCTTGTTCATCGTTTCCACTGATTTGCTCCGTCGCGAGTGCGATCCATATTGAAGTCGAGTAAATCTCTCAGCGCTTGGCCGAGTTCTTCAAAGCTGGCTTCCGGCTTCTTCGATAATTCGATCACTAGCTGCTTTTTCTCCATAATCCTGCCCGCCACCGCAGGAAGTTTAGTTGCCAAGTCTTGGGGGACATTGATAATGCCGTGGCGGTCCCCGTGGAGCAAATCGCCCGGTTGAATCTTCAGCCCCCCCACCTCCACCGGACCACCAAACTCCACAACGTGGATATAGGCACGTGAGATGGCAAGCCGGCCGGCAAAAACCTGAAAGCCACTGGCTTCAATTGCGGGCAATTCGCGTGCCGCGCCATTCGTCACCGCTCCCACGCAGCCCAACGCCTTCAAGATGTTGACGTGTACGCTGCCCAGGAAAGCTCCCGTCCCCGGGTGCTCATCAATGTCCTGTATCACGACCACGCGCGGAGACGGAATACTCGTGATGTGCTTCCACCAATCCGTTCGTTCAACGTACCGGCTTCCCACTATGGGCGGATCAGCCGATCGGACTTTGCATGTTGCCGCATACCCGACCAGGCGAGGAAAACTCTTGAAGAGGCATCGGAAGCCCGCAGTCGAGAACCCTTCACTTCGCAACCTGATACCGAAAGTTTCAATCGCATCAGATATTACGCACGTGTCGAAGGACTGGAGCTGGTTGATCTGGTCGGACGATAATGGAGTGTGCAAGATCTTTCCCTCCTTGGTCCCCTTGAGCTGACGGAGCGATGGCTCCGATGTCATGAGAAACAGAGCACCATCTGCTGGATAGCTCGCCGAATGAGTCAGCCTATTCACGCGAAAAACACGAGAGGTCTATTGAAGGAAGGGTGGTGATCGGAAGTGATGTTTTTGGACGGTTAGCGCCAGAGCAATAGGGAGCGTTTCTTCGCAAGGAACATAACTCGGAGGTGAAGCTTTGGTCTCCGCCACAACAACCTCAGCGGATTCAGCCTCATTGGCAACCGAACTCTCATGCTGCTCCGATTGGGTAAAGTGGCCGGCCTTGTAAGTGTGCCACGAGCCGCTACAGACTCGCAGGCAAGGTCTCCGGGTGGCGGTCGAAAGCGCGACCACGCCCACCAGCAGGAACATGATGCCAGCCGAAAAAACGGACCGATAGAGTGCGATGATTCGCTTCATGCTTTCTTAAGAGATCCCTGAAGATACCCAGCAGACTATAGTGCCATAGGAGCTGCCGCGAGGCAAGTTGCTTCAGCGCGAGGGGTGCGCGACATGGAAGTGGCATATGGCAGGTTTGCTTTTTTTGTGGCATAATTCTGAGCGTATAGAGACGCTCAGAAAGGAGACTTTGTGCTTATGCCTGACGATCTCGCGACCCTGGAGACG
>Ga0326727_10002702_pt1 | contig 59278 bp, 83 predicted proteins | sample MB2enrmetagenome_FD_207643 | JGI IMG/M metagenome (GOLD analysis project Ga0326727, IMG submission 207643) | Lab enriched peat soil microbial communities from McLean, Ithaca, NY, United States - MB29MY | ecosystem: Environmental > Terrestrial > Soil > Wetlands > Peat | place: USA: New York... | reverse complement strand
AGGCCCCGGCATGGGAAGCCTACCAGAAGGCGACGGCCACGGCTGAGGAAGCCTACCAGAAGGCGACGGCCCCGGCATGGGAAGCCTACCAGAAGGCGACGGCCCCGGCTGAGGAAGCCTACCAGAAGGCGATGGCCACGGCATGGGAAGCCTACCAGAAGGCGAAGGCCCCGGCTGAGGAAGCCTACCAGAAGGCGAAGGCCCCGGCATGGGAAGCCTACCAGAAGGCGACGGCCACGGCTGAGGAAGCCTACCAGAAGGCGAAGGCCCCGGCATGGGAAGCCTACCAGAAGGCGACGGCCCCGGCTGAGGAAGCCTACCAGAAGGCGAAGGCCCCGGCTGAGGAAGCCTACCAGAAGGCGACGGCCACGGGCATCCGCGAGATCATCCCCTATCCGTTCGAGAAAGAAGGCAAGTAGTGGACAACACCAACGCATTGCAAGTTCAGGACGCCGACAAACTGGCCGAGTACCAAGAGCAAAGCATCTCCATGGTGCAGCAGCGGGAAAAGGCCAAGATCGAATCCCGCTACATCATGGCGCTGCGAACCCCGCGATCACCTGACTTACAAGAGGTTCGGCAGAAGATGATACGAGAGTGCAGCCGTCCGTCTTTCTGCGCTCCCGACATGAGCAAAAACGGCTCCAGTGTGGCCATCTACAGAATCCCTCGTGGAAGTGGAAACAAGAGGGTTTACATCGAGGGCGTTACAATCCGGTTTGCCGAGATGGCCAAGCGCTGCTATGGGCACATCTTCGTGGAGGTAACTCCGCTCGGTGAAGATGAGACTCAGCAGATTTATCAGGTTGAGGCGACTGACTATCAAAACAACGATGGCGGAAGCGAGATCGTGATTGTCACGAAGCGCATTGAGCGCAGTTATGCGAAAGATTCGGATATTGTACTGTCAAAGCGAACCAACACTAACGGAGAATCAACCTTTACCATTGTCCCAACTGATGATGAGCTATTGATGAAGAGGAATGCTCTACTTTCAAAGGCTCGGCGCAATGTCATTATGGCTTGCATCGACGGGTGGCTCGTCGAAGAATGCAAGGCGAAGATTCGCGAGACCGCAGCGCAAAAGGATGCACAAGACCCAGGCGCGGCGAAAACTGGAATCTTCGACGCCTTTGCTTCCATCGGCGTTTCTGCGGTTCAATTGAACGATTACATCGGACACACAAATGCTTTGAGTCCTGCCGAGCTTGACGAGTTGCGCAGCTTGTACGGTGGAATCAAGGAAGGCTATACCACATGGGCAGAGATCGTGGCCAGCAAGGGCGAAGGAAAGGATGACGGCTCAGCCGAGCGTATTGAGGCCCTGGTGAAGGAATTGGAGTACACCCCGGCGCAGGTGCGCACAAAGAAGGCGAAGTATGCCGGCCGTCCCAAGGAACTGATCGAATGGCTTGAGGGAGAAGTTGCCAAGAAACGCAACGACGGCGGCAAGCGCGAGAGCAAGACTCAGGAGGGCGACACGTCGAAGACTGGTACGACAGAGACTTCGACTTCCCAATCAACGGGACAGAAGACGGCGCAAACTGAGCAGAAGCCCACTCACCGCGAGTCGGCTGAACCGGAGCCGCAGCAGGACGCAAAGCAGTCGAGTCCTGTTGAGCAAGAGAAGCCAGTCGAGACGAAGAAGAGTGCGCTTCCGGTGAGCGATAGCTTCAATGAATGGTAATTGAGTGTGGTGCGGTTCGACTCCGCCTCGCCTGCCGAGATCGGGTGAGCAAATAGGGTTCAAATCCCTTCCTGTTCGGGTCTTAGGCCCGCTCGGGTTCACATCCTGCAATGGTGGCAGGGGCATGGCAGCCGGGAAAGACCGGCATAAGTTTCGGCCATACCCAGTGGGTAAGCTGGCCGGAAAGTGCGCGAATCAGATGGAGCGACCTGATCGCTTAACCGTGACTCCCGAGCATCTTCGATGGCGATGCCGAGCGACAAGGGCCTACCTGGTTCGCGCACTACAACATCAGGACACAGAAAGGAACGTCATGCAAGGATCGGTAATCTGGTTTAACAACCAAAAAGGCTACGGTTTTATCAGCCGCGAGGACGGAGAGAAAGACATCTTCGTCCACTACTCAGCCATTCAACACGATGGCTACAAGTCACTCAAGGAAGGCCAGAAGGTCTCGTTTGAAGAAGAGCAGGGACCGAACGGCTTGCAGGCTGCCAACGTAACAGTGGAGGGATAGCGATGAACATCCCTGCACTGCGTCAATCAGTAGAAGACAAGATGGCTTGCGAGTACGGATACGCACTCGCTCATACAGACCTCGTGCAGATCGGCGGGGTCAAGTTTCCCTCCACTGAGCCAAGCGAGCGCGGCCAGGACGTTCACGCGGTTCTGGCACCATACGCCGAGCATTGCACGCGCAAGAAGGTGTCGGCGGACTTCGCTTATCTCGAATCGCTTTGCAGGGCTATCGGTGATGAAGCATGGGGCATCCTTGAGTCCTTCCGCGACAATCTAACCATCGACTGGCAGAACTTCATGGGAGCCGAAATCTCCTTCGGACTTGACGAAGACTTTCGGCCGACATGGAGTTATGACCACGACGGAAAGCGAGTCCCGATCTGGCCAGGATGGGGAATTCAGGACTCTGGAAAAGAGCCCATCTACTGCGGCATCATCGACCAGTTGTACGTGATGCCCGGCGGCCGGGTGGCACTTGTTCCTGACTGGAAAACTCACCCTCGTCCGTTTCCCGCCGATACTGTGCAGGGAAAGCGTTATGACCTTGCAGTGATGATGCACTTGCCCGAACTGACAGAGAGCGAGTTCTCTCTCCGCTTCGTTCGTTACGCTAACGCAGTGACTACCAAGAAGTATTTCCGCTCAGACGTGCCTGACCTCATGGACAACATGCGCAGAGCGCGTGCGCGCCAAGTTGCCATCCATGAGAAAGTGGCAAATCAAGAGCCGTTACGTGCGCACGGTGGCGCTCACTGTACATACTGCCCTTGCACCTTGAATCCAGTTGCCTATCCATGCCCCATCATGAAGCTCAATCCAAATCTCAACATGAGGCCGGAAGAGCGGCTGAATTGGAAACTGGTTTACGGCGCGATGGAGGCGGTGAATGACAAAGTTCTGCACCAGTTGGTGGATGGATCAGAATTATCAATCTACTCCCAGGATGCCAATGGCAAGGTCTATAAGTACGGCCCGAAGTCATCCGAAGAAACGACCGCACCGCTGTTTGTGGATGATGGAGAAGGGGATTTCATCGCCGATATTATCGCCATCAGCAATCTGTTCTCAGCAGAGATCGAGAGACGTAGCCCGATACTGGATGCGTTGCTTGATTGGGCCAAAGCCAATCCGAAGGATCTCATCCCGCGCCGTGGAAGTCGGCCATGGTTCTGCAATCTCCGAATTGGTTGGAGCCAACTCAAAAGCTACATCAAAGCCGACAAACGCGAGATCATTCACAACAGGATCAAAGACCTCATAACCGTCAAGACAACCGTAGAATACGGAATCACGCGGGATGCTGAAGTCGATGACGGGGTGGAAGAGAAGAAACCTTGGGATGCTGCTGGTCCTGATGAGTTGGAGTTCTGATGACACATGGAGCAAAAGTCGAAGTCATATGCGCTAACAAGGGTTGCCGCGTCAAGTTTATGGCTCGCGTGGCTGACCGCAAGCGTGGATGGGGGAGATTCTGCTCGAAGTCATGCAAGGCTGCCGAACAAGAAAGTAGAACTCACCAACATGCCAATCATTTTGAACGAGTGGACGAAGATGACTATCTAGGTCATCCATTTGAAAGTGGATACTTCGGACACGGACAAGAGTAATTCAGAAAGAGGAAGCCATGAAACTCAGCACCATCCGTCTTGAGGACTTCGGCCCATACGTGGACCAAACCGTCAACTTCGACCAGCCACTCAACATCGTCCGCGGCGATCTTGCGCAGGGCAAGACGAAGCTATCCCAGGCCATTCAACTCAGCTTTGCAAGCATCTGCGCTGGCATCGACGGCAAAGGCTCAGGATTCCGCGACAAGATCCGTCTCGGGGCAGACAAGGCCATCATCACGACTGGACTGGAGACAGCACAGGGGGCCATCCAGATCAGGACCAGTTACGGCCCGGGCAAGAAGGGGCGCGACTCTGTTGTGATTGCAGGAGAGGGCAACAACGCGGTGAATCTGGCAGCTGGATTCGAGCAGTACCTCCAGCGCAGCGAAGAGCGTTTCTCTTGTGTCCTGGACTCGGAATATTTCACGCGTCCTGGCACAGATCAGCGCGCTATCCTCGCATCGCTGGTACTGCCTATACATCATGACTTCGACGCAAAGATGGTCGCATTGGTTGAGAAGCATCTCGGCAAGATCATCGATTGGAATGCGAGTCCTGTTACCGTCATCGACAAGGTGTTTGGCGACAAGAGCAGCGGCGTCTACAACGCCAGAACGCAAGCCAAGGCGGCGCTCGGAGCCATCTACATTCCCCAGAAGCCGGAACAGCCTCAGTATCCTGCCGAGTTGGTTCAGCAGAAGCTACTGACCTTGCGCGAGAAAGCCTCGCAGGAAGCGAAGAAGGTCAAGCGCTCCGGAACGGCTCAGATCGGGCGCATCGAGCGCGACATTGAAACCAAACAAAGCGAACTGTTTGTTACTCGCAACGACTACTCGGCGGCTCTCAAAAGCCGTGACGAGATCGACGCGCTGATTCTTGACGGTGCAGCGCTTTCCGGTATTAAGCAGATTGCTGCCCAGCGGTCGGCGTTCGCCACACTCCAGACGGCCATCGACGCACTCGACGGCGAGATTCAGGACATGAAGGACGCCCAGGAGATTTACGAAGGACTCCGCAGCGATTGCCTTTGCCCAACATGCAAGCAGACCATCAAGCCAGAGTTCATCAACGCTAAGATTGCCGAGCACAAAGGGCATGAACTAGGTTTGGCCGAGAAACGCGCGCAACTCATCCAGCAGCAGAAGGCGCTTGGCGACATTGGGAAAGCTGAGTCTACCCTTTCCCAGCAGGAGATTGCCAGCGGCCGCAAACTGGAAAACGTCAAGGAAATCACATCGCTGGTCGAGAAGATCAGGACTCTGGAAACATCCATCAAGGAACTGGAGTCCAATCTTGCAACCGCCAAAGCTGCTGAGTCCGAGCCGGTAGACACGACGGCAATCGATGCGGTCAATGCCGAGATCAGCGAGTGGGAGGCGCGCCTTGCGCCGGCCGTTCAGTACGAGTCAACCATCAAACAGATTGAGACCAGTTCACAGCGGTGGCAGGACCAAAAGAACGATGTCGATGAACTGGAAACTCTCTGCGAACACTTCGGCCCCAAAGGCATCAAGGCCACTCTTTTGCAGAAGCACATCGGCGGATTCAATGAGTCCGTGAATCGAGTCCTGAACTGGTGGGGTTACTCGGCAACTCTCTCCTTTGAGCCCTACAGTTTCGATGTTGTGACGCCAGAGACGGCACCGAAGACGCTTCCGGTCAAGGAGCTGAGCGGTTCCGAGTTGTTCCGGTTCCTCGTGGCTCTCCAGTGCGCAATCGCTGTCTACTCCAAGATCAAGATGGTCCTGATCGACAAGGCCGACATTCTCATTGATGCGCACCGCGGCAAGCTCTTCGCTGGGGTCAAGCATCTGCTCGATACCGGTCTGCTGGAGAAGGCGTTCATCTTTGTCGCTGACAAGCGGCATGAGGCTCCGAAGCAAGAAGGAGTTGGGTTCTACCTAGTGGAGAAAGGGAAGGTCGAGAGACTGTCATGAAAGCTCTAAGTGTGCGCGCTCCGTGGTGGTGGGTCATCCTACACGGTAAGCCGGTCGAGAATCGGGACTAGCCTACCAACTTTCGCGGTCGCTTCTATCTCCATGCCAGCAAGTTTTGGAATCCCGAGGAGATAGCTTGCGATTTTGACGACATCTTCGACATGGCGGACGAGGACAACATTACTCTGCCTGAGTTCGATATTGACGCTATCAGATCAGCAGGAGGATGCATCATTGGCTCTGCCGTCATCACCGATTGCGTGACCAAGCATCCAAGTGCGTTCTTTCAGGGAAAGTTCGGGTTCCTGCTTGCCGATCCCATCGAGTTCAGGACTCCCATACCGTTCAAAGGAAAGCTCGGATTCTTCAACGTACCAGATGATTTTCTGAGGAGACTGCCATGAAGACACTGAGGCCAGCACTGCCAACAGACGTGAAGGAGATTGCCGACAAGGGATTTCTCGGCAACATCAGCAAGCACGAAAAATTCATCACGGATGGTCATTCGATGATCTTGGCATCTGCCGTCCGCGATGGTTTTGAGATCAAGCTTCCAGACGAAGGACTTCATCGTTCTCCCGCGCTCTCCGGTATGCAGACCTGTTGGGATGCCGCGAACGACAGGAAGACAGTCCATGCGCACTTCATCGGATGCGGGCACCCTGGAGAAATGGAAAGCCTTGTTGCCGTTATCCGCGACGACAACGGTCGAATCCTAATCGTCGATCCTTACATCCTGAAGTTCGCTTTGTCATCCGTCAAGGGCGATGAGGTCCATATAAGCGAAGGGCCGAAGTATGACGTTGAGCCGCTGGCAATCTTCCATGGGCTCGGCATCGTCGCTTTAGTGATGCCGATGCGCTATACGCGGGACGACTTGAAAAAGTACGACCTCACCACAGATCCAGTGGACATCAGGACTCTATGATCGAACTGAAGCAGTACCAGAAGCGCGTAGCGCAGCTCTACAACAACGACCGGGAGCGCTGGCGGAAGGTGATGCAGCGCGGCGCTCCCAAGGGAGTCCTGTTGGACATCGCGCCGGCCGATGTTCTGCCCTACACTCAAGCGCAGTTCGGCAAGTGGCTATGGACTCAAATTCAATTCGGCGCGATTCTCTGCCCTTACTGTGGCGCGCCGATTGACATCCTGAGCATGGAACTGGATCACAAGACGCCACTGCGGCGCAAAGGGGGTCCTGAACTAGCCAACAAGCAGTGCATATGCCGCAAGTGCAACGGCAGTAAAGGCGACTTCACGCACGAGGAGTATGCGGAGATCGTGAAATTTATGCAAGGACCTGGTGCTCCATTCCGGCAGCGATTGGAAGGCGTGATGAGGAACGGCGGCATCGGGAACATGATGAGAAACTTCCCTCGCAAGGACGCGAAGGGTGTCAAGAAACCAGCGAAGCAAGAACCTCTCTACTTCGCCGAACTGGGAGAGTTCTGATGAAGATTTACGTTGCAAGCAGTTGGAGATGCCCGTACCAGCCGGAGGCGGTTCAGAAACTTCGCGCTCTCGGGCATGAGGTGTATGACTTCCGGGGAGCGGGTGACGGTTGGAGTCCTGAACTTGGCGGCGGCGGATTCGCTTGGTCCGAAATTGACCCCAACTGGCAACTATGGCCGAATCACATCCCCCGCTATCTGGCAGGACTTGAGCATCCCCGCGCTGTAGAAGGGTTCAAAAGGGACATGGACGCACTGAAGCGCGCGGACGCCTGCATTCTCGTCAATCCCTGCGGACAGAGCGCACATGCTGAACTGGGATGGGCGGCCGGAGCAGGAAAACTGACTGCCGCATGGTGCCCGGCTATTCGCGAGCCAGACCTGATGCTCAAGATGGCAGGACACATCACAAACAGTTGGGATTCGATAGAACTTTGGCTTCGCATCCCGCTCAACCTGTAACCAACCGAAAGAGGTGATTCATGGCAGCAAAAGTGCAACCAACAAAATTGAAGACCTTCTTTGACGGGCACCGTCGCAAGTGCTTCCTGTCCCAGTGGATTCAGCACTGCAACCGTGCCGGCGTCTCAACGATCAAGCTCGATATGCGTCTCCCGTTGCTCAACCAGTCACTCATAGGCATGAACGAGGAGATCGGTGAACCGTTCAGCCTGATGGCGAAGAACGACAGCAAGACCGAGCGCTCAGCAATCAACGTCGAGATTGAAGGGATGACTCTGGACATCTTCTCGACTGACTCCAGCAAAGACCACTGGGTTTCGACAACTGGCGCCAAGCTTATGAAGCTTTACTTGGCAACGGTTGGCGAGGGCGAGAAGAAGGAAGTCAACCTGCACATGGCGATCTATGTCCCGTTCACGAAAGAGATGATGGAATGGGCGGCGATCCACTTGCACAAAGACTTCTACATCGAAACGGTGTACTCTAACTCGGAATCGAAACTGGCTTTCGCAACGGCAGATGAAACGGAGTTTTCGGAAGAGGAGCCGGAAGAGAGCGAGGGTCCTGAAGAGGATGGCGAAGAAGAGCCAGAGCTTGACCCGGACGCCGAGCAGGACATTCCGTTCGAGACGCCTTCATCCGATGGAAAGCCAGCGAAATCAGGACCCAAGGAACTGGCTGCCTACCACCTGAACCACAACACAGATTGAACCAAACTCGCCAACTTGACAGACTTAAATCTGATTTTTCTTGACTCCCGAACTGGCCGGAATTACCTTTAATAAGTCCCGCGCGCCAGCAACGGACGCAACCTCTGGGTAGCTCCCAGAGTCAGGGGGCGGTAGTCCTTCACTGCTGCCCCCGACCCCTTGAAGGAGGGTTTAGGATGCCATTTCCGCAAGACAGAGATGCTCTCATTGCAGCCGGATACCGCTTTGAAGATCATGGCGTATGCCGGGGTTGCCACGACGAGATTGAGTGGTACACCAGCCCCAAAGGCAAGAAGATGCCTTTCAACCTCATGCTCCGTGGATCGAGTCCTGCCGTTGCTCACTTCGTGACATGTCCTGCCCGCGACGGATTCAGGAGGGGATAGCTATGAGCCAGGACTTTTACGGAAAAAGAAAGTGGGTAAAGACGCGCAAGCATCATCATTGCTGGGGATGCGGAGGGTCAATCCCTCCCGGCGAAAATGCGCACTACCACTCGGGAGTCTATGAAGGAGAATTTGGTGCCTTCTACATGCACGCCGAATGTTATGAGGATTGGCAAGACAATTGCCAAGCGGGCGACGACATAGGCTATGGAGACATAGACGCCTGCCAAGCTGTTCGAGATCGGATCACAGCATACATCAAGAGCCTGAACGCCAATTCTGGAGATGTGCAATGACAGACTCCGAGCAGGAGAGAGCCTGCTATCTTGCATATCCTCGCCACGTCGCCCCACGCGCCGCGATGAAGGCTATCCAGAAGGCAGTTGAGCGGCTGGTGAAGTCGGGCAAGTGCCATGATGCAGAAGCGGCCAGGAGGTTCCTCTGGAAACAGGCCACGCTCTACGCGCGCTCTCCAGCAGGCCAAAAGCCATCAGGACGCGAAGACTTCCGCCCTCATCCCGCAACATGGTTTAACCAAGAGCGCTATTTTGATGATCCTGTCGAGTGGCAGAAACCGAACGGAGCAAGCAATGGAAAGCAGACTGGCACGAAAGCAGACCGGACAGTTGATGCAGTCAGAGCCGCTGTCTCCCAAGCAGCAGATCATAGTCGCACTCGGGACACTAGCATTGATGAGGGGCGGCGAGTACAGCCAACCGACACTGACGGCCTTTTCGGAAGGACTATCGAAGGAACCGTTTGAGGATGTTCTTCGAGTCCTGAAGACGATTGCAGAGAGCCCGCGGCGTGACCGGGAAACTGCGTGTCCTGACTTCGGTACGCTTCTGGTGGCCATCCGGTCCATCCGGCACCCGCAAAGGCATCTGAGGGGCATTGTGGCGAAACTGGCGCGCATCTTTGGCGTGACGGTAGACGAGGAACTGCTCTCGCTGTACGAAGAGCGGGTCGGCCATCGGACAGATCAGGACATGGACACGGCTTATCGGGTCCTGAGCCAGGATGAAACGCTGAAGAGAATGCCAACGCCGGCCATGTTCCTTGCCGCGTGCGGGGTTCCGAAAGTCTTCCGGGATGGGACGAGGCCAGAATGAGGTATCTCTCCCTGTTCAGCGGCCTTGAGGGTGCAACCCTCGCATGGCATCATCTCGGCTGGGAATGCGTAGCTACCGCTGAGATTGAACCGGCAGCGTGCGCAGTTCTTGCTGCTCACTATCCTGATGTTCCTAACCTCGGCGACATATCCAAGGTCACAGAACAGCAGATCAAAGACCTCGGGCACATCGACATCGTAGTTTTTGGCAGTCCATGCCAGGACGTATCAATCGCCGGCAAGCGCGAAGGAATGGGAGGATCACGAAGTGGACTTTTCTTTACAGCAATGCGAGTTGTTCGGTGGTCAGGAGCAAGATTCGCTCTCTGGGAAAACGTCCCTGGAGTCTTCAGCGACCACCAAGGGAGAGGCTTTGCTTCAGTGGTTGGAGAAATGGCAGGGATACACGTTGACGTACCGAAAAGTGGATGGCGAAACTCCGGTTTTCTCCTCGGCTCAGACGCCCTTGTCGAGTGGGCAGTTTTGGATGCGCAATTCTTCGGAGTTCCGCAGCGGCGCCGTCGCGTCTTCGCTCTCAGAGATTCTGGAGACTGGGCCAGTAGACCGCCGATACTTCTTGAGCCCGAAAGCCTGTCGGGGTATCCTCCGCCGCGCCGCGAATCGGGGCAAGTCGCTCCCACCATCCCTGCGCGAAGCCTTGGAGGCGGTGGCCTTGGATCAGACTTCGACTGTGATGGGGGGGCAATAGAAGTTTGCATGAGCACCGGCCAAGGATCAGCGGAGATCGGGATCGGGATCGGGACAACGCTCAACTGCAATCATGAGTCGCCGATAATCACCGCTCCTTTGACTCAGAATCCCTACGCAGATAACGAGTGCCGCGAATCGCTGCTGGTCACACATTCGCTTTCGGCCGATGGCTTCGATGCCAGCGAAGATGGAACTGGGCGCGGCGTGCCGCTGATCGCGGGAACACTGAGCACGCGGTATGGAGCTTCCTCCGACCGGGATCTCTCTGACAGTTCCGCGCTGCTGCCCTTAGCCTTCAACCTGCGTGGACGCGATGGCGGAGCCATGCCAGAACCGGCAGATGCCGCCAGCGTACGTGCCGCGTCCGGCGGTAGCAGCAACAGCTATGTTGCGTTCTCCGCGAAAGGCCACGGCACCGACGCCAGCGACATTGCGCCCACGCTACGCGGCATGGGGCACGACAACAGTCATGCCAATGGCGGTGGACAAGTAGCTGTCGCTTTCACCTTGCATGGCAGCGACGGCACCGCGAGTACGGCCACACCGACCGACGTCGCGGGAAGCGTTCGCACGAAACCTCCAGGCAGCATCGAGAACAGTTCGACGACGATCGCGCAGCAGGGGATGGCTGTGCGGCGCCTGACCCCACGCGAGTGCGAAAGATTGCAGGGAGTCCCAGACGACTATACGAGAATCCAGCATCCGAAATACGTCAACAAAGGAGACAAGTTCGGGACGCAAGAAAAGTTCCTCGCAGACGGGCCGCGTTACAAGATGCTTGGGAACGGATTCGCTGTGCCGTGCATTCGGTGGATAGGCGAGAGAATCGCAAAGGCGGTCAAGTGAAAGCGGACATCCAAATAGACACACTGCCGGCGAACATCGATGCAGAGCGCACCTTGCTTGGGGCGTGCTTGCTCGACAATGCTGCGTGGCCAGAGATCGCCATTCGTTTGCGTCCTGCGGACTTTAGCCTTGACTCACATCGGCGCATCGGCTCGGCAATGAAGCGGCTGGCAGACGCCAACTCGGCCATCGACATTGTGACCCTGGCCAATGAACTCAACATGACTCATGAGATCGAAGCGATAGGAGGAGTGGCGTATCTGGCCTCACTCACGGAAGGTTTGCCGCGGCGGCCAGTGATTGACGAGTACATCCGGATTGTCAAAGACAAGTCGATGCTTCGGAGTTTGATAGTCCTGTCGAGCGATGCAATCCAGCGGGCTCAGGACCAAAGCGAAACGGCGCTGGAGATCACCGGAGATTTGGCCAGCAAGATTGAGAAGTTGGCAGAACCTGCAATGCAATCGAACAGCTCGCTAGCGAGCACATTTATCGTCCAAACTATGGCGAACATTGACCGGGAGTATCAGACAAAGACAAGCCCTTGCATACCGTCTGGAAATGCATGGTTCGATGACAAGACCGGAGGAGGTTACAGGCAAGCAAACATCACTCTCATCTGCGCTCGGCCGAACGTTGGAAAAACTCCATGGGCCGTCATGAGCATCGCTCACAATCTCAAGTTGGGCCGCAAGTGTGTCCTGTTTTCTCTGGAAAAGAAGAAAGAGTCAATCCTCCGCGACCTGGTTCCGTATTTTGCTAATGTACCGAACCGGGTAGTAAGCAACGCATGGATGCAGACTCCAGAGCAGAACATGCTTATCCACGAGGGAATGGAGAGACTTGCGGAATGTAGCCACCTGCTCAGCATTTACGACCAGAAGATGGACCGTGAGCAGATTTGCTGGGCGATCAAACGCGAATCGAAAGACAGGCAGGAAGTTCTCTTTGGACTGGACCACTTTGGAATGGTTAAAGGATCAGGACAAGGAGAAGATGCAATTGATCGTGATAACCTTACATCGGGAGCAATACGCGACACGATCAAAGAAACAAATAGTGCAATCATGATCTTGCGGCAGCTCAGGAAAGTAGGCCGAGAGTTCGCAGACAAGGCTCCTGTCCCTGACGACGTAAAGGGATCTAGCAATGCGTGGGAAGACGCCTTCGCAGCACTCATCATCCACCGGGCAATTGACGGAGAAACAAAGCGCATGTCGCGCACCGTTGAACTTAACTTGGCAAAGCTCCGCACCGGCGGATCAACAGGATCAACGAAAGGCAATTTCAACGTGCAGAATCTTTGCTTCGAGGCTGAGGCGGAACTTGAGTACGAGGGGAATGACTACTATGCCTGATCGTCCTGGAGTTGATTTGAACCTCATCCGTAAGCAATTGTCCACCATCACTGAATATCTGAAGGCAAATGTATGGAGAAAGAAAGATGCCATTCAAAAAGACGATAACAACACTCAAGGGAATAAGGATGAATGATTCATCGGCAGTGGACACCTACGGCGAGCGCTTCGGACTCAACACCGAAAAGAAAAAGAGGATGCTCAAGATACACATCTCCCAGGTATCCCTTTGCCGTAGCGATGAGGCGCGCCGGTTGCTGTTGGGGGTTAGCCGGAAAGAAGTGGATGAATGATCCCCCGCAGGACTCCAATGAAGCGGAATTATCCAGTACGCAAGAAGCGGCCAGAAGTACGCAAGGGGTATCCGACCAGCGAAGAGAAGCAAGCTGCCAGGGTAATCTGCTTTACGCGCGCCGATGGCATGTGCGAGCTTCACAACGGGCCTCACTGCCTAGGCTATGCGCCGCTCAACGCAACGGAAGGCGATGAGCATCAAGGTCAACTGAGCCATCTGAAGTCGAAGCAACGGTTCGGATGGCTTGAGTCGGAAGAGACAGGCCAGAAGCATCGCTGGAGTTGTTGGAGATGCCACCAGTACGCACACCAGCACGGAAGCAAACCACACATCGAAAGGAAAGATCATGAACTATGAAGAGTTTCTGGAGGCGAAGAGGTTTACGCCGATTGTCTCCGGTTTGACTACCGTTCCTCCACTGAATTCCTCCATGTTCCCGCACCAGCGCGATGTGTGCTCTTGGGCTCTCCGACTGGGCCGGGCAGCCGCATTCCTTGGCACGGGCATGGGGAAGACGCTCATTGAAGAAGAGTGGGCGCGCGTCGTGTCAGAGCATACCCAGATGCCGGTCCTGATTCTCGCACCACTGGCTGTGGCTTACCAGATGGTCACTGAAGGAACGAAGTTCGGCATCGAAGTGAAGTATTGCAAAGACTCGTCAACGATGGGCGATTCTCGCATCATCGTCACAAACTACGAGCGCATGGACAACTTCGAACCTTCCGACTTTGCGGGGGTGGTGCTCGATGAATCTAGCATACTGAAGTCTTTCGATGGGGCTACTCGTTCCGCGCTCATTGAAGCGTTCAAAGATACACCGTACCGGCTTGCTGCTACGGCCACACCGGCTCCGAACGATCACATGGAGCTTGGCAACCATGCGGAGTTCCTGGGCGTCATGACGGCTACTGAGATGCTGTCCATGTTCTTCACGCACGACGGCGGCGAGACGCAGAAGTGGAGGCTCAAGGGACATGCGCGGATTGAGTTCTGGAAGTGGGTTTGCTCATGGGCTGTGAACATCCGCAAGCCGTCCGATGTGGGATACGACGACGGTCCTTTCATCTTGCCGGAACTGATCTACCACGAGCATATTGTGGACGTGGAAACTCCAAGCGAAGGGATGCTGTTCGCTATGCCTGCTGAGACATTGAGCGAACGACTGGCGGCGCGGCGGTCCACTGTCGATGATCGGGTGGCAGAGGTAAAGGCAATTGTTGAGGCTGAGCCGGACGCGACATGGCTGATCTGGTGCAATCTCAATCGAGAGAGTGAAGCAATCAAAGCCGCAGTGGATTGTGTGGAACTGACTGGATCTGATTCGCCAGATGATAAGGCCGAAATCTCCCTCAAGTTCGCGCAAGGCGGGATTCCGCGACTGGTGAGCAAGGCTTCCATACTTGGATTCGGCGTCAACTATCAGATTTGCTCACACATGATCTTTGCCGGCGTGAATGATTCATGGGAGCAGTTCTTTCAGGCAATTCGCCGTTGCTGGAGATTCGGCCAAACCCAACCCGTCCACGTTCACATCATCGCGGCATCGACCGAGGGAAACGTACTTGAGAACCTGAAGCGGAAAGAAAGGGATGCGGAGCAAATGGCAGAAGAGATGCAGGAAAACATGCAGGACTTGACGCGCATGAATCTGATAGGAACTGTGCGCAGCGAATCAACCTATGAGCGCGAAGTGAAGACCACCGAGAACTGGACGATGCACCTGGCCGATTGCGTTGACCTTGCGCGAGAGCTTCCCGACGATTCAATCCACTATTCGGTTTACTCGCCTCCGTTCGCCAGTCTATACACCTATTCCAATTCTGAGCGGGACCTTGGCAACAGCAAGGACCATGACGAGTTTTGGCACCATTATCGTTTCCTCATCAAAGAGCAGTTCCGCGCCATCATGCCAGGGAGACTCGTTTCCATCCACTGCATGAATCTGCCTACGTCAAAAGTGCGTGATGGTCACATCGGCCTCCGCGACTTCAGGGGCGAGATCATACGCGCATTTGAGGAAGTGGGATTCATCTACCACTCTGAGGTATGCATCTGGAAAGACCCAGTGACCGCCATGCAGCGTACGAAGGCTCTCGGCCTACTCCATAAGCAGATTCGCAAGGACTCGACCATGAGCCGCCAGGGAGTTCCTGACTATCTGGTGACCATGCGCAAGCCGGGAGAGAATCCCGAACGCTGCGAACATACATCGGAACAGTTTCCCGTCCAGCTTTGGCAGCAGTACGCCAGTCCGATATGGATGGACATAAATCCGTCAGACACGCTGCAATATCGTTCGGCTCGGGAACATAACGACGAACGCCACATCTGCCCGCTCCAGCTCGAAGTTATCCGCCGCGCTGTCAAACTGTGGACGAATCCCGGCGATGTAGTTTGGAGTCCGTTTGCTGGTATCGGTTCTGAAGGGTTTGTTGCTTTGGAGATGGGGCGGCGGTTCCTTGGATCTGAATTGAAGAGGTCTTACTACAATCAGGCGTGCCGCAACCTTGACCGGGCGCTGGCAAGCAATGCCGGTCTGTTTGCAGAACAGGAAAACGAATCTGAAGAAGATCAGGAAACGGAAGAGCCCGCCGAAATGGACTTCTAACCCAACACCCCGCAGGACTCAACCGAGCTTCTGCGGGGTTACGTCTTTCTCCCAATCGAATTTAGCCGGGAGTAAAATACCTTGTTCTGTACCGCCCTCATGCTTTGTGAACGTGATGATTCGTCCCTTGCTCCCCGGCTTCAACTGCCCATAAGCTCCCAACAAATTCCCAACAATGATTTTCGCGCGCTGCCGAGTGTCACTTAGATAGTCCTGAAAAAGATCGGCAATATCTGCATTGCGGCCAAGGTTCGAGAGCGTGATTTTCTTGATTTGAGAGCCAGGGACGCGCACCTCGCGCAAAGGTCCGTTGACGGCAATGTAGAACTTCAGCGAACTGGGCGCGTAGGGGTTTCCGCTCACCTTCTTGCGACCGCGAATGTCGTAGATGATGCCGTTATAGGTGTCACCGTTGATTTCGATTCTGAGTCCTGTTCCCATTCGGAAGTCGTTCAGGATTGCCCGCGACCATTCCCGGATGCGCTCTGCCCGCTCAATGATGTGTGGCGCTTCAACGGATGCGATGTACGGCTTGAACATGCCTTCAAGATGTGCGCTCAACGCCCGCGCGTGGTACGTGTCCCGCTGCCATGGCTCGTACTTCATGAGTTCAGGACCATAAGTCTGTGCAATCAGTTCCTCAACCTCTTCCGGGGTGTATGACTTCCCTTGACGCTTGATTGAGTAGGTCCCGAAGATGGCATCTTCTCCAAACGGCGACGAAGGGTCCGAACCAACATAGATGACGTGCGAGGTTTTCTGTTCTGCATCGAAGTCATAAGTCTTGGGTTCAAGGTCGTTCTGCCCGGTTTCGTCGAGGTATGCGATGTAGTCCGTGTAGCTCTCGGTGATCGTCTCCATAAACTCTCGCTGCTCTTTGACGGGAAGCAATGCTGAGCGTCCTGTTGCCGTGCGCGCCAGGTCCTCCTCTGGAGTTCCGCCTTCCTCTTCCGACTTGTCCATCGTCAGGCCCATGAGTCTGGCAATCTGCTCATTTTCGTGCAGCCACTCAGCGACGATCTTATCGCCGTACTTGTTCATCATGTCCGGAGCTTCAATCGACATTGCCGACCGGGTGTTGCTAGAGGTGTTAGCGTTCAGGCTCTTCAGTTTCTTCGCCAGGCTGATGGCGGGACGAATCTCGGCCGGAATGGCCAGGGAAAGCATGGTGTACCGCGGCAGGACCATCTGGCCGGTCCTGTTTGAACGGCCGAGCACCTGCATAAAGACGTTGACGTCGCCAGCAGGTTGAGCGATGATCATGTGCCGCTGGCGCTTGTCTTTGAACTTCTCTGAGGCGTGAAGGCTGATCCCCGTCGATCCGGCCTGGTTCAGGATGAGGCAATCGACGCCGCCGTTATTAAACAGACTTCCGGTCAGGACTCGATCCTTCTTCTCGCCGGCCGGGACTGAAGACAAGACTGGGACGGGACCCGCGTAGTTGATTCGGTAGGATCGGCCGGTGATCTCTGCCACGGTGTAGCCAGCTTGCGTGATGCGAGTCCTGATCCAATCGATAGGCGACACTGGCAGCGTTACAGCAAGCGCCTCCAGCAGCCTCTCAGCCTCCCGGTACTTCGATTCTGTCTCGACGTACAGCCGATGGCGCGGGAACTCTTGGCGGTCATTGCCCATTGGCGTCTTGATGGTGTAGTGGAGGGTCCTGTCGAGCGCGCGTCTGAGGAGAGTGGACCATGAGAGCTTATCAAGGAATTCTCCCTCGCTCAGGTTCGCCGCGCTCACGTAGCTATCGAGGAATGCGCCCATCGTGCTCTCAAGGGCCACAATCGGCTTCTCTCCGCGTCCGAGCGCTTCGATGGCGCAATCTGCCGCGGCGTCCGACTTCAAGGCCAGGAGGAACTGCTTCACGATGTTGTGGACGATGGCGCTGAACTTGTGGTGGTAGACCTTGATGCGACGATGGCGCTTATACCAAAGTCGGAGCGTCTCAAAGTCCTCATGATGGTAGGCCATGTCTGCATCGAAGATGGCGCGCAGGACTTCTGTCACTTGGTCACAGACGACCTCTTGTGTGTCCTGATTCCGATCATCAATGAAGTTCAGGATGCTGATGCCCTCAAAGGACCGCTCCCGCCGCACGAGTTGGCCGGTCTGGGAGAGTTGATGGCTGACGACGGTCTGTAGGGGTGGTCCGCCGGCGCGGATGGCGTCAGAGACGCGTTGGTTGTCAGGAATAGCAATCGAGATGTCCGTCTTGGTCGCGTAGAGCGTCATATTGTCTGGCCGCTTTGCCCATGTTGCCGACAGGAACATCACGCCGCGGGCTGCTGGAAGAACCTCTTGGAAGAAGGTTCCGGTATTCGACTCGTCGCCTCCGGCATTGTGGGACTCGTCCAAGATGAAAACCGATTTCGGCGCCAACCGGCTCAAAGCCTCCTGCTGGATGTTGGTCGTGTTGATCTGCGAGTAGGTCAGGTATACGGCATTCCGCGTACGGGGCAGTTCGCCAGACTCTGCTATGCGGGTCAGGACTCCCTTCATGCTGCTCTTGTTGGCAAATATCTTGCGTCCTGTTGCCTGCTCGGTTATGGACGCCCCGGCATTGAAAAGCAGCGGCCAGACGTCTGAACCGAATCCAACGTCGTCAAGATCGCGCTGGAAGTCGGTGAAAAGCGTGTCCGAGTAGGTAACGAAGATTGGCAAAAGGCCGTGGATGATGGTCCACCGGCAGACGGCCGCCGCAACGCGCCCCTTGCCAACGCCGGTCTGATCCGCATTGATAAGCGACTTCTGCTTCCTAATCTGCCAGATGGCCAGGGCAACGGAATCGACCTGAAGGCCCATGAAGTAGCTCTGCATCTCTTCGACGGTGCGATACTGCAACTCTTGGGTTACGAACTCGTCCAAGTCGCCAACCTCCGACCGGACGCGCTCCATAGCCTCCCGCATCGGCTCTTTCATCGACCGCGGGCACATCACCGCTTCGTCTTGAAGGCTGGAAAGCGAGGTGTAGACCTCTTGATAAGCGTTCAGATTCTCGACAGGACGCTGAATCCTGGTCCTGCGGTTGAGTAGAAGGAGGCGAGTTGATAATTCGATCATCGCACCATTATAAATCAGATTTTGCTTCACTTTTAACTATTTATCAAATAAAAAGGCCAGCCTCGAAAGACTGACCTCTTTATGCTCTGGCTACTACCGCATATTCTCCTTTGAATAAATTTGACTCCTAAGGGGTGTGCCGCGCGATAGCGGCTCCAATGTCAATGATCTGGCCGCTCTTTTTGATCGGCTGCTGCCACCATGGGACTGGCCGGATAAAGTCGGCAGTTGCCTTGTCTGCGATGGTCCTGAAGTCACCCGAGATTCCTGCCGCGTTGTCAAGCAACTTGCCGATTGCCTGCCGTTTAAGAACGTCGTTCAGCGTGTCCGTGGTGGTCTGGAGAGCTGCTCCGTTCGCCGTCAGTTGGCTCAGGAGCGGCTGCGCGGCGGCGATGGTACGTTTACCTTCGTCTATGGCCCCCGTCGCGCTGGTGAGCGTCCCTGTAGCGGCGTGCGCGGTTCCTGAGATAGAATCCGCCGTGCTGCTCAGGTGAATGGCAGCCGTCCCGAACTGATCCATTGCGGCAGTGATATGTGGCTCAGCAGAGCGCTCGATTATCTGGGTGCGCACGATGGCATCACCGGCATCAATGGCTGTTTTGTTGATCTGCGCCAGGGTTCCGCACGCGTCGGGTCCTGATGCTCCCTTGCATGGCCTGGTCAGGTGGTCAAGAACGGCATCTGTCTTGCCAGAGGAGGGCGCGGCAGCTCCCCAGCGGTCTACGGCGACGATGATGTGTCTGGTAAGACCGAAGCATCCCCAAACAGAAAGCGCCGCGAGAGTGATGGCTCCCGCGGCGATTGTGACTTTGATGGTGGTGTTCATGTCAGGCTGCGGATGCTGTCACGGGAGCCGAAGCCGCCGCAACCGCCTTAGCAATAAGCTGGGCAACTGTCCCGATGGCGTTGATGATCAGCTTGACCTTGGCAACGGTAGCAGGGTCCGTGATATGCCCTGCCGTTTCCAGAGTCGCGAGATTGGACTGAACGGCAGCAAATATTGAAGCCGCATTGGGACTCGGGCCGAAATCATACACGAGAGCCGAAGCTCGGTTGAGATCCGTCACAGCTTCCTGCATAATGGCATCGATGGGGCCTACTGCCGCGCCCGCGCCGGCCAAGGGAAGAACGATGGCGAGTCCGTCCTCCGCATAACTGACCGTGGTGTCGATGGTCTGAATCAGCGTTGGTTCGTTCTTGTAGAACGCGGCATACTCTTTGACCAGAAAGCTGACAAAGCTCTTCCCGGCCTGTTCGATTTCACCGATCACTGCTTTGATAGAGAACATGCTCTGCGCCTCCTTGGCGCTACTTGGTTGCGTCACCGGGAAAGGTGGCGCTTGGGTTGTTAATTGTGGCGTTGGGTCCTGTGGAGTTGCTGGTTGCACTTGCATGACCGGCAAAGGCTCCGAGGGCTCCACTGACGAGGTTGCTCGCGATTGCGAGGACTGCGGTTCCGACTGCGACCGGGTCCGGGTGAAAAAGGACGGCCAATGCAACGATCACCCCCAGAACTGCGAGTAGAACTGCCCAGAAGGGCTCAGGTAGCTTCATGCTGCCCTCTTCGCTTTAGGATACCGCCGTAGCGGGTTGCTTCACAGAAGAATCGTACGCCTTTTGCAAATCGGCGCAGTATTTGATAACGCCAGTAGGGGGATTGACGGTCTTGTGGCCGAGGTTCCAGATTTGCCCGATCTCTGTCAGGTTCTGGGGCTGGAAGTGCGCCACATAGGAATTGAAGTGTATGACACATCCACGGGCACAATCATCAAGGCTGACTTCAAGTTCGGCCGGCGAGAACCCTGGATAGTTGATAAGCATGAGCTGCCATGGGCCAAAACTGGAAGCCCCGTCACGGCCATACTGGGCAACAAGCGCACGCTGCGCAGGACTCGAAGCCCATACTGATCCGCCTACATCATATGCAGGCTCATGGCGCGGTCCGCAATCATTCCCAGTGCTGCTCTCGTTCGACGCTAGCGCTGCCAAGACACGCTCACCGTCGAGTCCTGCTGGCACTTTCAAGAGCTGCCCATACTTTGCGCAGGCTTCCAGTACATCTGCTTTTGGAAAACTGTTCACAGTCACCTCCGAAACATCAAAGTCAGTCCGCCGCCAATAAGCGTCCCGATGAACGTGAACGCTGATGCGATGCCAGCCAAATAGACCTTCCATGATTCCAGACGCGTGATGCGCTTGGACATCTCCCCAAGGTCTTTGGTCCTGTCAACAAGGAGCGCGACTGACTTTTCCAAACTAGCCAGGGCCACACCGTGCTCTTCTAAAAGCCTTGTTTGAGAGTCCTGCCGTTCTTTGGTAAGCTCGTCCCGCTGCTTGGTCAGCTCCTCGATGCGCTTTGCTAGCGCATTCACTCCTGCGAACTGATTGATGTTCGTTTCGCGCTCTGCCATTGTTTCTCCCTTAATTCAATTCAGCCCAGGATGTGATCGAAAAACTTGAACTGCCGCCGCTAACATGCGTGACAGTCGCAGAAAAAGTGGCTCCCGCAGGAACCTTAAATGTATCCGTGGCAGCGCCGCCGCAGTCATTATGTACGCCATTTTGTCCTACAGTAAGTCCATTCACAATGGCTATCAATTCGTATTCGCAACCTTGGGTACTGTAGGTTTCATAGGACATGGTGACTTCTTCCAGCACCGCATGACTGCTTGTATTTGTGTATGTAGTTCCCGATGAATAGGTAGACCCTCCTACACAAGAGGTGGTTAAGCAGTTCGTCTGAGTTGATGCGCTGCTGACATTCGTAACACGGCCATTTGCATCGGTGGTGATACTGGTGGGATTCGAATACATTCCGGACGTCCCGACCGCCGGGAGTCCCACGCTTGTTTTACCGGTGCTATTGGTAGCAACCACAGTTCCATCGAAGTTCAGGATCGGTTGTTGCGTGAGTCCTGATCCCGCCTCCTGCACGTTCTGGTAGTAGAAGGATGGGACACTCCCAAGCTGGCTCCAATTCACCTGGGCGCAGTTTGCAGCCCAACTCGTCGTATCGCCCTGTGAGTAGAGTCCTGATCCGCACTGCGTAGGCGAATAGTTAGAGGCAGAGGCCGTGCTGGCGTTGCCGGACAGAGGGCCGATAAAACCGGCGGCGTCCGTGAGCGCCCCGGTCATTGTTCCGCCCTTTGACCAGTCGTCTACCAACGCAAAATCAGGAACAAAATAATTCCCGTAGGACGATGAAATCAGGACCCCATAATGCCCTACCGCCGCGCAAAAGAAGTAGTTTCCGCCAGCGTCTGTCGTGAATGGATTTGTCGGGGTGGCGGTGCTGAGGGCGTTCGACGTGTAGATGTTGACCTTGTTCGCCACGCAGTTTGAAGCGGTCGATCCCAATGTGCAGAGCGCCACGGTGGCAAAGGGGATCGGAGCAATGACGCCGTTTGAGATGGTCTGCGCGACGTTGTTCAAGCAAACTCCAATCGGAGCTTGGGCGAACGCCGCCGCGGCAACCAGCCAGAGAGCGGTGAGGGCGATGATGCGCTTCACTGATCGATTCACAATGCCTCCGGAGACTTTACCAACTGCGGGCCGGCAACTGCGGCATCTTGGGGGTTTGAGTCCTGATTTGGTGCCTGTTGATCAATACGGCCAATGATCTGAGTCGAGATGATCTTCCGACAGTCGGGGTTGCCGCAGAAGATGATGGCGCCGATCATGCCGCCAGGGAAGACTTGGTTCATGATCGAGAGTCGGGCCGGATCGTCTGCGCAATATGGGCAGGCTGGCAACATGACAGGAGTCACAATAGCAGTTTCGTTCGGTTCAATCTTCGTTTCCATCGGTGTTCCCTCCAAAGTGAAAGACTCGCCACTGAGCCTATTATCAAGGTCCTGTGGCGAGTCAGACTGGTTCTGTACCCGTCAAAGCGATTGTACCTCACCCTAGTATCGGTAGAAGGCCATATGCGTGGCTGTGGGCGGCGGGGCAATCGTGTAGGTGATTGTGGCACCGCTCAACGTGTAGTCAACTCCTCCCGACTTGAGGACTTGCCATCCGCGGTAGAGGCGTAGGCTGGCAGCCGGGCTCGGGGCTTGTGGAAGGGTGAAAATCTTGTTGGTCCCATTCAGCGTTCCTGTCGGCGTGATCCAGTCAGCAAAGTTTGGAGCCGTTCCAGTTCCCGCGTAGGTTCCCCATGCGAGGAAGGATGCGCTGCCGATCGGCACAGATGGAATGATTGTGTTCCCGTCGAGGATGTAGTAATCTTTGCCGCCCTCCGCAAAGACGGAATCGAGAAGACACCGCGCCGGCTTAAAGAAGTTGATGATCGTGGCCATGTATTCGAGTTGTGCCGGGGAAGCCCCCATGCTTTGAAACATCCCATTGCGGTAGAGTTCAATCGATATTGGCGCTTCAGGAAGGATTAGATTCGATCCCGATACCATAGGCACAACAGCATCAAAGTAGAGGGGAGTGCCGTCCGTGGATTTGCGCATCAGGACACAAAGCGCAGAGCCAAGGGCCGGGGTAAAAGACATTTCGAGTCCTGTTCCCGACGTTGTATAGCCAACGCCAGGAAGCTGCAATAGTCCGTTGTAGAAGACACGCAGGGAGTTTCCGACCGGGACCGCGGGAAGATTGAATGATCTATTTGTGCCGTCTATGACTCCGATAGGCGATTGTCCAGATCCTGCGACTCCCACGCGAAATACAGCCCATCCTTGGTTGGCAGGATAAGAAGATCCTCCCCATGATGCCTGCCCCTCGTACATAGTGGCGTTGAATCCGCAGAGGGATAGTGCTTGGCTGATAGCTCCCGGCGTGCCCATGATCTTGTGCAATGGAAGGGCGTTCTGGATGATGGTCTGTGAGGTAACGCCCAACGCTTGCATCGGGACACTGGGAACCATCATGTCGAGTTCCCATATCAAGTACGGCAAGATGGAGGATGGGAGGTTGGTTCCGAGAGTCCTGATGAGTAGAGGAGTCAAGTCGATAGCTTGCAGGCGCGCCGATAGAGCCATGTGAGCCGTCGTTCTGAGGTCGTTGATTGATGATGCGGGCCTGAGATTGTTTGCCATGCTGCTCAGGCCCTCCTTTGGCCTATTAAATGAACTACCGTAGTGCATACAGCAAGGGTCAGTTTGTCTGATAAAAAAACGCCAAGTAAAGCGTAACGCCTGAAAGGTTGGCGTTTGTCAAGTTGACACCTCCGTTGAGTGTATAGAACGCCGCGTTGTTTGTGCTGCCTAATGCTTGGATTCCCGGAGATCCTGCCGCAATCGATGGTGAACTCCCGATTGCCATTACTCCAGTGTTGTATACAGGCTGGACAGGCAATCCGCCGATCTTCGCGTTGTGACTATCCGATGTCGATGGATATTGGATATACCCTTGACAGAACTCTGTATGTCCCGTCTGGGTGCACGAAAGTCCAGAGCTGGAAAACGTCAGGCTGCCACCACTCTGATCAGTTGGTGTCCAAGTTGACCATGCGTTGAATCCAACTTTAGAGACCGGCAAAGTACCAGTCACACCACCATTGCCACTCGCGGCCAGATTCGCTGGCGGCGCCATCAAGTTCGGCATGTACATCGACGCCAATGCTGTGCCAGCATTCGGGCTTCCATACTTCTGATAGAGCCTGAAGTATCCTCCTGTCGAGTTGTTCTGTACAGCATAATAGCTATTTGTCGCATCCCAATAGACGTTGATCGTGCTGGCGTTCCCCTGTATCGTCGAGAACAACGAAGATGATGTGCTCTCCGCCAAAATAACGCTGTTGTTGGCTATCGTGAAACGCCCATAATCTCCTGAGACCAGCGAATACACCTCAAAAGTACCGGGTTGAATATTGGGGATGATGTCCCCGTTGTTCATCAAAACCTGAGTGGACCCGATGCGGTTGAGCTGAATCATGTTTCCCTGCAATCCAATGGCAGGGTTTTGACCGTAGGTTGACGCCGTCGTGCCTGGATCGCCATTTGCCGGGTAAACATTGCACAAATTCACGTTGTTGAAATTGGCGAGAATATTGACTGGATCTATATTCGGGTGGCCACCTTCAATGAATCCTCCAAAGCAAAAAATATTCCCGCTGTTTTCCCAACGCATGTTTGCTCCGCCGTTGGATTCTGCGTCGGGTGCATCCAGCGTGATGTTCTGCGCATAGTAAATATGATATCCGTGATTCACACTGGCCCGCACAGTGGGATTTTCGAATTTCTGGGTGGTGAGCAGTTGAGCACTAGCAAGAGCTGGACCAGATGTGGTCCCAACAAACAGCCCCTTATAGCACCCATAGGCACTGAAGTTCTTATAATATCCATAATACGGCGAATCGTTCACGCCGCCATTGCTGCCGTTCGGACCGCCGAAAATTGCCATGCAATAGCCGCTTGAAGACTGAGAGCCAAACCCCTGCAGATAGACATTCTCGGTATCCACGTTGTAAGATCCATCTTCAACAAGAATGCCAGCGGTGTTCGCGATTAAAGGGGTGCTATTGATGGCATAAATTGAAACGTTTTTTGCTCCTTGATAGTAAGTCGGGGCTCCAGCGGTGGATGCTGGGGTAGCATTTGGATTGTCAATGATGAGCGCCGCAGATATCGTAGAGGCCGTTCCCGTTACAGACCCAGAACCGGATGCTCCGGTATACGCCACCTCAAACTGTGAGCTGCTCAAGCCAGTTGACAATACCGGCAGAGTTAGTCCGTTTAGCACGGTAGGCCCGACGGATACAGAAAATACAACATATTGCCCTGCCGTTAAACTGTTTGATCCTGTCAGCGTGAATACGTTCGATCCTGACGAGTAGGCCGTTATCGTGAATTTAGCTACTGAGGTAATGTCGTAGACGAGCTGTCCGCCATCGAAGTCCAGAATTTTTGAGTTTCCGCGAATGTAGATCGGAGCAGTTGTTCGATAGCTCTTTCCGACTCCATGGACGGTGAGATTGTTTGTCTTCGAGTTCAGCGCTGCCTGAATAGCCGCAGTGTCGTCGGTAGACCCGTTGCCTACTGCTCCGTACTCTAGAACGGAAACAGAGATGTTTGGCGCAGTTGACGTAATCGTAGCCGCGAGGTTACCAAATGTAGCCGTACCCGCCCCACTGATATTTCCACCGGGAGAGGTGGTGAGGCCATTGGCAGGCAGCGCCGCGTTGGCTGTGGTCTGTACTGCATTGAGTGCTGCTTGTGTGGCGTTCTGCACCCACCCAGACGCTGTGCATTTATACTCGACATTGTTTGTCTTGTCCTGATAGGACTGACCCCACTGGGCACCGTATGGGTAGACGGTGTAGTCGCCATTCTGCGTGCAAGTGATCAAAGGCGCACCAGAACCGGAGAGCAAATTCCATTGAATCTGGTAAGTTGGGTCAATCTGCGTCTGCGCAAAACATGCCACTGCTGAAAGAACCAGGAAAAGAAAGAGCGCAATTCGTTTCATCTACATTTCTCCTTGGTCTAACTTACTGGCTGGTTTTTCGTTCCCATAACGATGGTCAGGTTGATTGCGGTGCAGTTCGCCCATTGTCCTGCTGTGAGCAAAAAACTGCCGTCAGAAGTCGGTGTGAGTAGGGTTCCCCCGATGTTCGCCGCGAGAGTCAATTGCATGTCGTAGACCCCCGAAACGCTGAGGGCAGATTGCCACTGGCTGAGGACTATGTCCTGCTCGATGTTTGCAGCAAGTGTCAAAGCAAGGTTCTGAGCCGCCGCAGTGATTCCAGCGGCAATGGTTGAGTAACTGGCATTGGCGTAAAGCGTGATCGCTCCGGTCACGGTGTAATCGACTTCCGTCACTGCCGAAACCAATACGGTGTCGCAAAGAGGTCGCACAGTCTGCGCGCTGAGAGCCGATTGAACGGCGGAAAGCAGGGTGCCAGAGGCGATACCCGCACTGTTTGGCGATGACGCAGGCTGCGTTACGGGTCCTGTCAGGACATAGACCTGCACCGTGCCCGGCGTTGCTGGTGTTGTTGGTACTTGCGCGTCAACGATTATTGAACTCACATCAAGTGCCAAAGAGCGGTACTGGTTGCTTGGACCAGCCGTCGTGAGGTTGTTTGGTGCCGCCTGGATGCGTATCCTGTAGTGATTGTCTCCCGCAGTCGTTCCGGCCGGTTCTCCGTCAGTTCCATTGGCTGTCGTGGTCGTGTTCGTGACGCTGGCCACGAGCGGAAATGAACCCAGCAGGACACTAACCTGCCCGGCGATATAGCCGTTGCCGCTGAGTCCTGCTGTTGTGCATTGTGCCGCTACGGTCCCTGCCGTCTGTCCAGCAGCAATCGTGAGCGCTGAGGTCGTGGCGAAGATGTTGAGGCCGTCTTGGGTCCCGATCTGCGTACCAGAAGCAATCGTAGTGTCAGATGGCTGTGCCGCAATGAGCGTGAACTGTAACATCGTCGTGGCGTACTGCGCGGGGAGCCTGGTGCAATCCAGATACTCGCCAAGGTAGTCCAGCATCGGGTAGACGGCGAATGCGAGCAGGTTCTGGAGGCCGCAATACTGGATTGCGTTGCGCACCAAAATCTCGCGGTAGGCATAAAGGTTGATAAGCAGTTGCTCGACCTGGGCCGGGTAAAGGGTCCTACTGGTGTCCGTCTCGAACTTGCTCACCATGTCGTTCAGAACTAGTGTTGCATCGAGTCCGTCTGAGTCATTGACGAACGATGGCGTAGGCAGATCAACAGGGACCGTCTGAGGAGTGCCGGTGGCGGCTGGGAACGTATTCGCTGGAATGATGACCGGCATTTAAGAAGATCCTCCCACAGGTACTGTCGTGCTCTCTGTGCCTATCGTAGTCGTGGTAGAACTGCTCGATCCCATATTCGGCTTCCAGTTGATCGTCACATCGAGAGTCCCGATGTTGGTTGTGCTGGCGGCAACATCAACGCTCTCAAGGGTGATGCGCGGTTCCCAATCGTCAATCGCTGAGGATATGGCACCAATGATGGCCGGAATCGCAACGGTAAGCGGCCGGTCGAGGAACTGCGTCAGGTCGCAGCCGAACGTGGGGCGGAAAGGATCTTCGCCGGGGATTGTCGAAAAGATGATCTTGAGCGTCTGATGCACGTCGGAGAGCGCTTGGCACACTTGTCCGAGTCCTGATCCTGGTCCTCCTCCAGCCGTCGAATCAAGCATCAACTCCCAGCTGGCGGACTGGATATTGGTGAGGGTCGCATATGGGAAAGTCGTCGACATCAGTTTGAAACCTTCGTCAGGACACTCTCAATCGTGCTTGCCGTCCATGGCGTTGTCGGTGCGCCGGTCACTCCACCTTGCGGGTCGGAGTGCGTGTGTGCATTGAACGCTGTCACCAGTTTACTAACCAGCGCCAACGCATCCGCCGCCGCGCCGCCGTTGGTAAGCGAAATGCTACTTGCAGCCTGAATCTCAACATTGCCGCTCGAATCCAGTTCAACTTTTCCTCCCGATGGTTGTGTAAGCACCATCTGACCACCGGCCCCGAGCGTCACCTGAAGCTGGTGTGTTGACGTGTTGTAGTGGATGATCGTCCCGTCCGCGAATTGCGTGTAGCGGTCGGCAGGCGTGAGTCCTGCTGGTGCCGAATCTACCGTTGACGGGACACCGCCGGTCACGATGCCGTTTTCGTCCCACTCATCCATGACGACTGAGACCTGCTCGCCAATGTCTGGCTGCCAGAAGTCTTTGTCATTCATCGTCTTCATGACTTGGACTGGCAACCACCACGACAGAACATTACCCTGGTCAGGAAACTGCACGCGCACCCGGTAGGGCGGCACAGACTCAATCTGCGCGACAATGCCCGTCCTGTAGGGCGGGTGGAACTGCTCCGTGTATGGTCCGCGCACTGGGTCTGGCATTTACTCTCCGTAGTCGTCTGAGGCGAACTGTGTTGCTGCGCCGGTTATTGTGGTCCTGAGTTCCAAAGAGGTTTTGTACCCATTCCGGTCCAGCCGGTGCTTGCCTTCGTTGATGATCCATTTTATCGAATCAAGAGCCGTTCCGAAGCCTGAGAGCATGACCGGATTCCCGGCCCGGTAGACCATCGAGCCAGGAATGATCACCTCACCCTTCAGGACATGCATATTGGCGGCGTGGAGATGGGCCTGTGCGCGCAGAGTGGCCTGCTGTGCGTTCTCTATGCGCTCCCGGACTAGTAGAGTGTCCTGAAGGCTCAAGTCGGTGCTCTGAGTCGTTGTGGAGGCGGCGTTGGCCGTTGCCTGAAGAAGTTTCTTCGAGTTTGGGTCAAAATACATCACCACAGCCTTTTTGTAGGTCTTGTCTCCGTGGTGCTGCTGGTGAATGCGGAAGCGCGTCGAGTCCGTCTTGTAGATCGTCAGCGCGCCGGTCTGTGCGTCGAGTTGTGGCCGGCTGTAGAAGACGAGTTGATTCCCGCGGATGGTGAACTCGTAGTTGTGCGCGTTGGCGATGCGATGCAGGAATCCGAGATCAGTCTCAAGTCGCTGCGTCAGGCGTTGATAAGGAACGTCAGGACTCACCGCTGAAGAGTCAACACTCATGCCGTACTGGTTGGCGATGGTGTTCGCTATTGAAATGAGGGATTGGCCTTCATAGGCGACTGATTTTGGGGTCCTGATGGCGTGCGTAACTCCGGCCTGTATCGCTCGGATCAAGAACGTGTCTGGTGGTCCCTCCGACTCCCATTCGTCCACCTCAAAGTTCCCGCAGGACACGAGAGATTGGCCTTGATAACCGATGGACAGACTCAGCGCCGTGCCGATGACCGGGGGATTGTTTGCCCATGCGCGCGCCGAGTCCTCAACCTGAATCTCCAGCACGTTCGCCTTGCCACCAATAGCCTCGTCATAGTGGATGTGCTGGGAATGAGTGAGCAGGTTGCCGGCGACTTGAGTACCGCCGATCTTGATTTGCCACGCCGGGATTTGAACGGATGCGCTCATTGTGGTTTAATAATACCTGTGGGACTCCTGTGAGCTGCCTGGAGAATATCCATTAGTAGCGACACCGGCCGGCGATCTCAGACCCGGATTCAACGGTAAACGGCGGACAACTAGGAGTAGACGAGAGAGTGGCAGACAATCCGAGCCCAAAGGATTGTGACACGGCCAATCACGGACCTGCCCTCTCTCTTCCATACTCATCCCCATCAAACAACTTCTCCTTCTATGGAGCATTTGCGGTCACTTCCCTAGCGGTGAGCATTTCAATAAGGCCAATTCTGTAGATTTCTGCATTCCTTAGACAGTGAAAATTTTCCGACCTTATACCAAGCGGGTCGCCGTCAAGGATTACATGGTCACCATGGCTGCTTGATTCGATTTTGATGCGATCCGCCGCCGGTAGCAAAGCGCATATACGGTTCGCTTCAAATACTGCGTACACCACGCGAATCGCTGCGGCCATGCCGGCTTTCAAATCTTCCAGCGGATACTGAGTACACATGCAAGATGGAGCTGCCATGGCGTATGCACAGAGTGCCGCCATAATCAGTTCTTCGTCGATTGGTTTTAATTCCTTCTTTTTCAGCTTCTTCCCCTTAATAGCGGCCACGTCTTCCACAAATTTCACCACGCGCCGAGAAAGTTCATCATTTGACATTTCCATAGTCTCCTCCTCCTCTTATTAAACACCTTCCAGCGCGTTTATCAAGAGGAATATTCAACCCCACGGCGTGCTGCTGGTTGTGCTGGTTGCTGGCGTAATCAGCGGGACAAAGACCTGTGTGCCTTGCGCCACATAATCGCCAATCGGAATGCCTGGGTTGTTCTGAATCAGCGGCTCAATCTGCGTACTGTCACCGTACATCTTCCACGCAATCGAGTCCCAGCGCTCCCCTTTGGATACGTAGATGATGCCCGAGGATGGCGCGGCCGGATTGACATAGGTGGTGACGAGTGATGCCGTCAGGACCCCGCTTCCACCGTTTGGAATTACGACATTCGGCATCTAGGCAGCCCTCGCAATCGTGCTCAACGGGATATTCGTATAGGGCGTCTGTGCCGGTATGCCCGAGGGGGAAGCCGTGGCAGGACTCACGACAAGCGTCGATCCGGCCGCCGCGCTCTGTGAAGTGGTGAGCCCTGGAGGATTGGTGTTGATAGTCGAATTGCCAATGGTACCGACCGTCATGGTGTTGCTCTGGAGCGTAGATGGTGCGACGTACTCAGTCAGCTCAAGGTCCATCTCCGCAGCGATCGCAGAGCCATCGTCGGCCATCCACCGCTGTTTCAGCCGGTAGTTCGAGATGACAAAGGTCCCGAGGGTGTTCTTGTTGCCAAAGACGAATTGCTGCGGAACATGGAAGTCGGCAAGCTGAGTCAGAGCATCAATGGCCGTCTGGGGCTTGCACCAGAAATTGTGAAGGTAGATCGACAGTTCAACGTGGCGCAGGTTGTCGTAAATCCACTGCAACACGGGAGGCGCACCGATTACATTGATTGCTTCATAGTGGTACTTCTTCTCAACCTCCAGCTTGGTAGGACTCGCAAGAGGCTGAAACGAGATTGGGCCAAACGATGCAAACATCAGCGCGCTCCCGCAAACGAATGATCGCCAAAACTGCGGCGCGCATCATCATGCTGTGAATCACGCAGGAATCTCATAAACCTGCGTTCGTGCTCACCCATAACATCATGAACGGCAGAGCCAACACCTTGTGCATCAGATGATCCATTCACATTTACGGTGATGCTGGGGCTGTAGTGTACATCTCCCGAGTGCGCTGAAATCATAGTTGCCGCATCGGCGTTCGCAAAATTGCGATAGCCAGGAATTTTAAGCATCCATGGTTCGACTTCGGTTGCATTGGGGCCAGGACCAGCCTGATGACCGGCACCAAAGTTTCCTCCCAACCACCCCCCGAGAGCCCCTACAGCCGTCAGTGCTGCAATAAGCGGACCAAGCGCTGCTACTACTGATCCGATGCTGCTTACAAGTGAAGCCGCATCCCATCCCGAAAGCAAGAAAAGGGCGATCCGTGCAGAGTAGAGCATATCAATAAGAGCCGGAATACCCGATGCAGCCCAACTAAGGCGCATAAATGGGAGAAACATTTTTCCGGCTCCCATGATTCCGGCAAATGTCACCAGTCCTGCTGCGGCCATAGCTAAGTCTGTTCCAATCTTCGCGATAGCGGGATGAGCATTCGTGAGCCCAGTCAATGCGGTAGTCATCTCTGTCAGAGCTTTGGTGATTCCATCTATTTGCCCTTTGGTCCCTACACCTAATGCGACCCTAAGATTTGTCGCAGCGTCTCCAAGCCGCTTAAACGCTGCTGATGTAGTGTCGTTGACCTTCTGCGCGTCCTTGGCCGCTTCCCCCTCGTCCGCATTAAACCGCGCCAGGACTGCGTGCATGTCGCCCATGTTCTGCACCAGCAGGCCTAGAGCATCATTCTGACCCTTCATCTGGTTCACGAGGGCCGAGCGTTGCGCACTTGGCAGGTTGGCGATTTGCTGAAGAGTTGCAATCAGGTCGAGATGCTTTTCTTTCGTCCGCTGGATATGTAGACCATACCGGGCGAGTTCGTTCGTTCCCTCTTTGTTCGATTCGGTGAGTTTATCAATGATGCCCTTGACGACGATTGCAGCCCCGGCCCGGCCGCCCTGCCCGAGCTTGCTCAACTCAGCCCACACAGTGAAGAGTTGATCTACATCTACATGAGTCTTGCCGGCTACCTGCCCCAACTGCCGCAGGTCTCGCTCCATGTTGCCGACTGGGGCATCAGACTTTAGGAATCCGGCCCGCAAGAGCGCCAGGTTGTCAGAGAGTTTCTCAAGGGACTCATTTGTGTCCTTGCCTTTGATTTTCAGATTCTCAAAAGCTGAGCCGAGGATGTTTGATCCTGTCGTCGCATCCACCCGCAAGGCCGTCGCGAGTTGCGTGGCGATCTCCGTAGCCTTCAGGGTGGCGCCCACATCCCCGAGCTTCTTGTACATGTTCTCTTGGGCTGTGGTGATGTCTTCTGCGGACTTCGGGAACTTGATGGAAAGCTCTTCGGCTTGATCCTGAAACTGCTTTAGGGCCTCTGCGCTGTCGTTCGTGACCATCCGCAGACCGACCTGGGCATCCTCAAAAGCAGACGCGGGCTCGATAATGCCTTTCAGCATCTCGTAGCCCGCTCCGATCTCCAACGCTGAATACCAGATGCCGTGAAGGCTGTCCGAGAACTGCTCAAAGCTCTCGCTCACCTTCTTCAGCGGCTCTGTTGCCTCGTCGCGGAGTTGGACGAGTACCTTCAGTATGGATGTCTGATCGTCTTCTGCCATTGCTTAGACCCTCGGAGGCCAGTTCCAGTGTCCCGGCTTCGGTTGTTCTGAGTACGGGACATAGCGGTTGAAGAACTGCCCCGTCGGATTCAGGACACAAAGGCCAACGGTGGTCTGTGTCCCAGTGCTGTCAATCACGAGATTCTCCACTGAGGAGTCGCCCGGTTTGTAGATTTCCGTGATGATTGCAGCGCGTGGCTGCGGTGTGTACTCGCCACCGGGCGTCCCATATGACTGGTAATGCACGATGCGGCCGACTGATGGTTTCTGTTCGTTCACTGTTTCCTCCTCTTGTTCATCTGCTTTTCAACTGCTTTCGAGTAGGAGTGCATAACTTGGTACCACCCTACTAAATCACCTATTGACATGGCATCGATGGATTCAGGACTGACCCCTTCATGCACCATCGCGCCCAGTGCTTCCATGCTTAGGACGACTGGTCTGTTGCCGCGTCCCGATTGGGGTTCGGAGCCTCCGAGGTCGGTTTCAGGACACTGGAAATCCTCTGGAGCAAAGGGCGCAATACCTGAGAGACCTCGGCGCGAAACACCATCGCATCGTCGAAGTCCATCTCGTCCACGTCTTCCATGCGGATGCGCTTTCCGTCCACGAGCGCAAGTCGGGAGGCCAGGGCGTCCTGAATCTTGATGCTGTCGGCATTCTCACCGGCGACCGTAGCGGCTAGGCGCTGGTCACGGCCAGTCCCTTTCAGCAAGATCACATGCTTGCCAGAAGGAAGGTCGAACTCGCGGCGAATCTGTTCGGGGGAAGGGGTTATGTCGGAAGTCAGTACGATGGGTCCTGTTGCCATTTGAATCACCTCACGCCAGTGCTTGGCTATGGTTGGGGTCCGGGGTCTCTACGTTCCTTGCGAGATGTTGAGCCGAACATTGAACGTGTTGCCGTCCGTCACGAAGCCGATGAACCCGCTTGATACCGCCGTCAGGAATTCGGGCGGTGCGCCGGGCAAGATTGCGAGTCCTGTCTGAGGAGTGACCACAACAGGACTCGATGCGCTCAGTGCGACATATACAGGCTCAGCTCCCACATTGGCGAGCCGCAACGTTGCGCCTGAGCCTGGATTGGCAATGGTCTGCGCGGATCCAGTCGCCACAACTTGGATTGATGCTGATGGAGAAAATCCGTTGGCTGCCACTTATCAACCTCCGATGTTTGCGCGATAGCCGGCCAACTGGTCAACGCCATTCACGACATACTGATTCGAAAAAGCGTCGAAAAGGTAAATCGGGACTCCGGCCACGCTGAGGTCGATATGGTAAACATCGAAGCTCGAAGTGAACTCCACCAGTTCCTGAGACTTGAAATCCACGTCTCCCACATCGAACGGAACGCCGCTGAAGTTGTAGATGACTGGCGCCTCGAAGATTTCGCCCGACGAGGATAGCGTCTGCAAGTCGCCGAGGCAACTGATGAAGCATGTCTGGCTGGAGAGCGCTACTTGGCTGATGGTAGTGGGATCGAACGAAGACCACTTGATGGTGGACTCCATCATGTCCCAGCCGGTCGGGATCTTGATGCGCGCGGCCATGCCGAGGCCTTTGTAGTCGGTCCTGATGCGCTTGGGCTGGGGGATCTTCACTTCCGCAGCGCGCCCGAGGAGTTCGACACCATTGAGATAGACATTGCAATTGCTCAAACTGTTAACGACAAGTTGTCCCACGGTGCGCTCCTTATGCCGTCACGTTGACGTTGCTGGTTGTGCTGGTGCTCGTTACAGATGCTCCGAGGTTCGCCAGCAGACTGGTGTTGATCGAGAAGTTGTAAACGATCTGCTCTGCCGGCGGGGGCGGCATGACGCTAATCTCGAAAGTGATTTGACCATTCGCCAGACTGGCCGGAGGATTGTCAACTGGGTTATAGGTGACCGTGCTCCCGGCTATCAGCGCACCTTGCTGAATGAGCGAATTCAGGAATGCATTCACGCTTTGCAGGATGCTGTTGATGAGTCCGTTGGTGATGGGCTTGTCGACGAAGGGGAGCGAGCTGTACTGGATGCTCTGCTCCACGACGTCGAGGGTCCTGCGCACGGCGATGAACGTAGTGACTGCGCTGCTCGACGGGAAGCTCGATGCTCGGTTGCCCCAGATCCTGTATCCAGTCCCGAAGCCGTTGAAGACTGTCAGGATACCGGCCGCGTTCAGTGCATTCGTGTCCGAAGTCGGATCGTAGGCGCTCATGTAGAGGCTGACATCGGGACCCAGAATCCCGTTGATGACAGTGTTGGATGGCGAGAACCAGAAGCCATTCGCAAGGTCGTTGGATGCTGTAGCACCCGCTACCCAAGTGCTGTATGGGGTATCTACGGTGCCGCTCATGGTCGTGTAGCCGATGGTTCCCTGCGCGCTCACCACTACGCCGGTGGGGCTGATAGACGTTGGCGTCTTCAGTTGCCAGGGGAAGGTGAGGGCGAGCCGGTCGCTGCCCTGATTGAAGGCGTTGCCAGCAGCGCCACGGTTGGCGATGGCAGTTGCGACGGTAGTGTTCGGCGGGGCGTCGGTGAAAGCGATGGCCCGGAGCTTCGTCGCCATGGCTAGCAGGTTGGCGCTTGTCGACGCATCGTAGAAGGTCGGGGTGATGAGCAGCTTGGCGAACAGGCCCATTGTCTGGAATGTGGTCTGCAACGCCTGGATGCCGGTGTAGGTGCTTCCGGTCACGCTCCCGATGATGTCGGTGTAGGCAACCTTGGATGGGTCGCAGTAGGCCGCTGTGACTTGCAGCGCCTGCGCCGAGGTGATTGCGCCGCCGCTCTTCGTGTAGAGCAAACCGTTCACATAGTCGATGGTGTAGTCCGTGCCCTCGACATAGGTTGTCGAGCCGGCCTGGTTCTTCACCACGACGGTTGTAGGCGGTCCCGCAAAGGTCACGTTAAAGGTGGCACCAGTTCCAACGCCCGAGGTGCTGGCTTGAGCCACAGGGTTCGCCGGAATAGCCGAGTAGCTGCCCGCAGTGGATACCGTGGCGGTCAGGACACCAAAGACTCCAAGGTTGAAGGTGGCGCCAGTGCCGAGTCCTGTCGAGCTTGCCTGTGTGAACGTCGCGCTGTTGACCGTGAAGCTTCCGGCGTTGACGATGTTGAAGGTGGCCACGCCCAGAGTGATAGCCAGTTCGGCACCAGCCAGCCCTGCGCCAGTCACAGGCTCAAGAGCCGGGGCGGTGGGGTTGACAGTGTAGGAACCTGCCAGAGTGATCGACAGGACCGCGGTAATTGCGCCGCCTGATACCGTCACAGACGCTTGGAACTTCGTCCCGGTGCCGGTGGTGCCGGTCACGGTCTGAGTCCCGTTCGTGCCGCCGCTGCCGCCGGCCGCCACCGTTGCGCCAGTCACCTGAGTGGATGTAACGGTCAATTGTGGAGCTACCGACGATGTTCCGCCGGTGAGCGTGATGCTATCGCCGGGCGCGTAGTTGTGCGAGGTAGCGCCGCCGGGGGCATTCACGGCCAGCGAGATGAGCTTCGTCGTCGCCACAGTCAGTACGGCAGCGGTGGAGTAGGTCCCGCCCGCCAGGGTGACGGTATCGCCTGTTGCATAACTGTGGCTTGCCGCGCCGCCCGCCTGCGCCACGGTGTCAACCGAAGCGGTAGAAAGGGGAGTGTTGGGCAAGCCTGGACCAATTAGGCCCATGTGGCCGAGTGTTACCGGCACACTGTTGGATGCGGGTCCTGTCAGGGGATTCAACGTGTACGTGCTCTGGTGCAGAAGTGGGTTGAACACGTCGATGACAATGACGGCACCCGCACCCTGGAGTTGAATGTCCGCAAGAGCTTCGGGAATCGTGTACCCGGCAATCTGTTTGCCGAAGTTCGAGCCCTGCGCGGCGGACTGGATGAGTGTCGGGACGTTGATTCCGGGTCCTGCTCCAGACGATGCCGACCATTGCGGAGCCGAGCCGATGAGGCCAATAACTGCCGAGTTGACCACTTGGATCGCTACGCCGTTGGTGTTGACCTCGGTTACCGTGATGCCGTGGAAGAAAGCCATTTTCTCCGCTCCTTTGCCGCCAAACGTGAAAAGGCCGGGACGAATCGGGCTTATTAAGCCTTCTTCATCCCGGCCAGGTTGTTCCTGTACCGTCGATACAAAGTGTATCAGGTTACTACTCCGATGGGACGATGATCTGATCCCCGCTCGGACTGACATTGAAAATCGCTTGCTGCAAGTTCGCCAGTGCGTAAGAGGGCAACAGCCGCGGACGAATGGTGATGACGTTGAAAGTCAGATCGTACAGCCAGACGCGCCCTTGAGGGTCCTGTTCTGAGAACCTTTCCTCGGTGAAGTAGGCATGGCGGCATCCGGTCGGCTGGAATCCCCCAAGTGCCGATTCAATCGCATCAATGAGCGCGTAGACCGAGCCCGCCCCGCTGAGGTTCCACGCCGTCTTGCGCGCCTCGACATGGATCTTGAACTGGAGAGTCCGCTCTTGGACCATGCTCGACGTCGCAAGGGGCTTCGATAGTCCTGTGTTGCTGTAGGAGATCAGGACGAAAGCAATCGCCGAACTTGCCCACCACGTATCGAGGTCAAAGGCCGGGTAGATGTAGACTGGGATTGCCAGCGAACCGGAAACAAAGAATGCCACGAGTTGAGCGGCAATCTGGTTCTGAATCGAGTCTACGGTGAGGGACGCGGCGGGCGTATTGGTCCTTCCACCCCATGCCGTAGGGTCAATCTGTACCGGAAGCTCGCCATAGGTGGGGTCGCTCATTTACCCATTCGCCTTTGCGCTCAACTTCTCGGCTCGCGCCGCCGCTTCCTCTGCCAGTTTCTGATGTTCAGCCGCGCCCTTGGGCAGGTTGTCGCGGTAGGAGTTGGCAGCTTCACGGTAATGCTCATGTGCTTGCCTATGAGCGGCAGCCGCTTCCAGATGCTTGGCCTTCTGCTCAACGGTGAGTTCTGGCGCTGTCTGCCCATCCTGAACGCCTCCCCAACCGTAGGCCTTGCGCTGGTGCTCATCCCTCATCTGCGAGTGGTGCAGACCGTGAGCGATGGCCAGGTGCATCTTCTCTTCGCTCGCACCGGCATCTCGCTTTGCAAGTCCGCGCGTCTGACCGCAGATAGAGCAGGTGCAGCCGAGTCCGTGGTTGTTGTATGGGTTGGGGGTTGCTGCCTTTGCCATTCCCATTCTGGAGTCTTCATAGAACATTTGTCACCTCGAATGCGGCAGTACGATTTCTACGCCGAAGTTTTGCTTGCTTAGACGTTGCGCCGATGAGCCGGTGATAGTCAAGGTCCGATGCGTGATCCAGCACTCTTGCACCAGTCCGCCCAGGGTCAAGTCTGCCGTTGGCCCGACCGAGTCCTGTATGGCGCTCTCGACAGCATCCGCAAGGTTGTTAAGATTTGAGACATTGGTCTCATCTGGAACTTCGCCTTGAAGGGAAACAACTGAAATCGTGCAGAGTAGAGATACCCGCGCAGGCGCAAATAGAACGCTACGGTCATAGATTTCACCGGCCTCCATCATGAAGAATGCGGGGTACTGCTCCTCGGCCAAGTCAGTATCAGGAACCGGACGACGGCCAGCATAATTGAAGAGACTTGTCGGGGTCACCAGCGCCGCCTTCAACTGCGCGAAGAATGCCGAATAGATGGCCTCCCGGCCTAAACTGTTTCCCATTATTAAGCCTCTCTCCAATGTGCCTCGTAGCTGAAAGGCTTCCCGCATTCTTTGCACGGAGCGCTACTGTGTCTATCAGGCTCTTTCCCTTCTTCGCCTACAAACGGATGTGGTTTGATGCCAGTCTTGGCAAGTTTGGAGCAATCGCCTTGTGCCATTCCGAGTTGCGGTTCGTTGTAGAACATGGCTACTCTCCGGACTCCTTGATTCCTTCGTCAACTGCCATCTTAAGCCGTCCCGCAATCCATGCCACATTGGCATTCAGCGCAGGCCCCGCGAATGGCCGCGCCGGGATCGAGACGTGATGAACCAGCACAAAAAGCAGATGCACGATGCCATCCATGACGCCGAACATGTAGACCTGATTGCCCACGTTCGAGAAAAAAACTCGTTCGTAATCCCCTTTTTCTATTGCGTCCCGCGGTGCAAACCTTGCCACTCCTGCCGGGGTAAGCGCGTCTTCCATGGGAATTGCCAGCATGTGTCCGCTAGCCGCGTCGATCTCTGCACCAAACTCCTGGGCTTTAGCGTATCTCAGGTGCTGTCCAGCCATCATACCGCCGGTGAGTCCGTGGGCATCTTCTTCGACAGGTAGGGTCGCCATTGAAGATGCGAGTTTCCCAGACCGTCTCGTGAGTCCTGATTCTGTGAAGTGCTTCTGACCGTATCTTACCAACTGATCGCCGATGTTCGCCAGTTGGCGGCGCGCGGCCTTTCTGATGGCTGGTCCCATATGATCCAACCGTGCAGAGAGCCGCTTGCCGCCTTCTAGGGTGATGTCCACAACTACCCTTGTGCCACGATGAACCATTTTGTTGCGCTGGTGCGACGAAGAGTTACACCATTGTTCCCTGAAACAAAGTTTCCGAGAACTCCATTCAGTCCAATCGAATCGGAAGGCGATGCAGATACTACGTTGCCATTACTCCCAGGGTCACTTACTGTAATGACTTCAACTACATCTCCGATAAATGAGTTTGAACTGTCGGGAAGCAAGACTCCATAATCTCCAGAGGGAGAGGCTGGGACGGTGACCAAAACAACTGTGTGAATACCAGTTCTATCGAATGGGGCCGCGCCGATTGTTCCGTTGGGTCCTGCCACTGCCGTAATTGCTACAAACTGTCCCTGCACGTCAATTGTTGCCATGATCTTCCCCGGTGAGTGGGGCCTACGATGAGGCCCCGTGTTGAGATGGTTATTAAGAGAGTGTGGCAGCATTCACTGCATTGGCGATATACCAAACACCGCCAGCAGCAACGAGCGACAATTGCGTGTTTGCCAAACTGCCGGTGGTCGAGAATGTGATAATGTGTTTCCCTCCGACAACGGCATTGGCTGGAGTAGTCACAGTGTGTGCGGCAGAATTTACAGAGATGAGCAGAAGCTCTGACCCATCTTGTCCACCTTGTGATGCTGGACCAGCAATAGGAGCTCCGAGTGTATATGCTCCGGCTGTAGCAGCTGTGAGAATGACGGTTCCTGAGACGCTCGCGATTGTTCCGCTAGTAGCAGATATTACTTGCACTGGTTCAATGATTCCATGGTTGAGGAATCCGCTGGTGTTGAACGTTGGGGCAATGGTTGAATCGCCTGCCAGTCCGGAGTCAACCAAGCTCAACGTGGGCGGAGCGGACTGCACACCGCCATAGGCATTCAGCGTCACGCCGGAGATGTTGGAGGCAATCTTGCCTTGGTTTGCGCCGCCGGTCACGCGGTAAACGTCATAGACCGCATTGGGGATCGTGTTCCACGAAATGGTGTTGGACGCGGCCGCCGAAAGCGTTGCGGCGCCTGTCGTAATTGTGGCGGTCGCGGGTACCGTTTGCGTCCCGAGTTTGGCAATCACGGCGTAGGTGTAGGTGGTCGAGGCGGCAGCCAGTGGCACTACAGTCACCACCGGAGGAGTTACGGGCACAGCTTGGACCGCCGTCACGAGAGCATTGACGAGATCTGTCTGCTGTGCAGCCGCAGTGTTGGGCGATGTGCTTACGATGTTGAGATTCGACATTGTTTTACTTCTCCTTTTGGTGGCTAGATGGTTCCCATGCCGTCAGTTGGGAAGACTTCGCGGTGCTTATCGAGCATCGAGATCGTGGATGGATGCGCGTCCTTCAGGAAGTAGTTGATCCGGTCAGGTCCTACGCCGCTTCCGGTATCACCTACGCGCGTCCTGTTCTTGAAGAGCAGCGCCGACTGCTGCATACAAGCCATCTGAAAGTCGTCAGGGACCATGTTTGCATTGCTTGGCAGGACCGGAATAGCGCCCTCGCACCGCCAGTAGACGCCATTGTCGTTGGTGAGGGAGTTGCGCGTCTGGCCCCACGCTGCAGGCATCATCGCGCCCGTCGTGCCGCCGTTGACTGCCTCATAGTAGAAGCCGCCAACCTGAATCTGCGCGTTGGCCAGGGTAACCGACGCCGCAGTCCATCCCGGCAAGGTCAGGACTCCAAGCTGGCCCGGCGTCATGAACCCGCCAGAGTAGTTCAGCATGATGTTCTGGTGGCCTTCCCAGAAATACTCATGCGTGAGATTGATAAACCAGTTATCCCATGAGAAGAAAGAAGGTGATCCGTTCACAGAAGCAGCCAGCGTGTGTCCTGTTTCCCCCGCGTACCGCGCCAAGTTCACAGACGAGACGCTGAGGATGGGATAGACCAGAGCACGCATTGAGCGGCGCCCATTCCCATTCCGGACCTCGGAAAACGTCCCCACGGCCAAGGTGCGCGAGACATAACGCTCAATTCCGTCTGATACTGCGGTGATGATCTTTGCCAGTGTGGAGTCTGATGCGGTTGTTTGGCCCAAAGCGGGGCTTATGTAGTTCTTCAGGTCCGTCAATGTCGTCAAATCAACCGCATGAGGCATCTGTGTTACTCCACCTTAATGCGCGCGCTCTGCTTGCCGGCGACCTTCACTTCTCCCGGAACTGGAAGATTCAAGTCCTTCGCGTTCGCGGCGATGGCGTCAAAGTCCTCTTGGCTCACCGTCATGCTGACCGGCGAAATCTTGAAGCCGATAGCCTGCAGCTTCGGGACGCTCTCCTCTTGCACGGTCACGAACCCGGTATCATCTGCCTGGTAGTTCCTGCCATCGACAGAAACTTGCGAATTACCTTCAGGACACTGCAATCTGACCATTCTCATTCCCTCCAAAAAATAAGGCAGGAGGCGTTAGATTGCCGCCGCCTGCCTCATTGTAAATCCATCCACCGGTTAGAACGTCTGGGTTCCCGTCGGCTGGTTGATGTTGGTCAGGAGAGCGAAGGCCGGGGCGAAGTACAAAGCGAACGTCTCGTCAACATACACGCCGTACTCGTTGCGCCGGGTGCGCAGGGGCCAGGACACTTGTACATAGTCCTGACGGACACGCGCTTCGAGGATGTTGGCCACACCGCTCAACGGGTAGGGCGAACGGTCAGACCAGAACAGAATCGTGCCCGGAGGCAGGTTGGGGTGCGTTTCAATCGGCAGAGTGTTGCCGTAGATCTTGTTCTTGTAGGCGTTGACCGCGCGCCCGGCCACGATCTTGGACCCGCCGCCCTCATCCGCCTCAAACACCATGCGGAGGCTGTTGTTGGTGCTGGCCGTGTTCAAGAACTGAGCGATGTTCGAGTTCAGGTCGGTGGAGCTGACGAGAATCCGGTCAAAGCCAATCTTGTACTGGTCGTAAGCAGCCTGGAATACAGCATCGAACTCGACGATGCTGGTACCGGCAATGGTCAGCCCGGTATTGCCGCTGGCCCCTTGGAAGATCAGCGCGCCCGATCCCGCATAGCCGAGAGTACCGCTGGCCACAACGGGCAGGTTCGGGTTGGTTGCCATGGCGGTGCCAGGAGCGGCGCCGGAGACAGAACCGTTGACTTGGCTGAGAATACCATCAGGCAGCAGCGTGTTGGTTGAGTTGTCCTGATACGCGCCGTTGACCTGCAAAGCGGTGATCAGTTGATTGGTGTTGGACGGGACGGCGCTGAACTTCGCCTGGTTCGTGGTGGTGATGCCCTGGAGGCGGGTCGCGCCGGCCGTGGTCCCGAAGTACCACGCATAAGCTACGGCATTGACAACGGGGGTGACTGTAGCGGTGATGATCTGGCCAGCCGTCGGGGTGATGGTGGCCTGCGCCGAAGGCTGAGCCGATCCTCCGCCCACATTGGTGACTGTTCCCGTGGTGCTCGTCAGGGTGATCTGGCCGGGGATGCCGTTCGCCATACTGCCGGTGCGCCAGCCCGCATGACTGAGGGCCACTGCCACGATGTAATACGGCACGTTCGACAGAGCCGAACCACTGCCAGCAGCGGTAAGGGTAGGTGTGGGAGTGATACCCAGCGGGGTGGAGGCGTTGCCGCCGATGAGCGTTTGCTCTTCGCCCACCATGACACCTTGCAGCGTGGCCTGAATCGTCACGCCTTGAGCATCGGGCTTGAGGTTGAGAGCGGCCAGACGAGCTTCCCAGGATACGGAGCCTTCGAGACCCATCGTCTTGTAGCTCGCCAGTTGGTCCTGAACCGTGATGGCAGAAGCGGCCGCGCGCTCGCCCTCGGGTACACCAATGGAGACGTTGTTGACGTTGATGCCGGTGACCCTCTTCCAACGATGCGCCGTGCCGCCATCGGCGGGGACGCGGGGGAGGCTGGAGATCAGCGGAATCAACTGCTTGAACGGGTGCATTTCCTGAACGATGCGGCTCAGGTCGTACCACACCAGCCCCGTGTTCTGGTCAACAGTGTCGGCCTTTGCGAGAGTGCCAACACGCTCGTCAATGGCCTGCTTGAATACGTCACTTTGCAGGAACTTCTCAAAATCATTCATCTCAGATTCTCCTATTGCCGAGTTGCTGACTACGAACTGGGACCGCTGTGAACTGCGCCGGGACTAGTTGCCGCCAAGATCAATCTTGAAGTTGGGGTCGTTGATCGACTTCGCAAACCCGCTACCAGGGGTACACATCAAGCCGAAAGCGCGCGCCGTCGCCTGCTCCGAACTGCGCTGGTCATTCGGGTCGGCTTCCGATAGCGACTTGTTGATAAGCCTGTTGAAGTCCGGCTTGCCGTCGCTGGACGGGAACACATCGCCGGTGGAGCTGGCATTGAACAGCTTCGGACGTCGGCCAGCAGAGGGCTGATTCTCAAGGACGGACATCTGGCCCTTGAGGAAAGCGTTGTCGGCGATCAGCGGAGCGGTAGCTTCGGCCACAGCAGCCTTGACCATCGTCGCAATCGCAGCCGCCGAATAGGGCGAGTCGCCCGCGCCGCGGTAGCTGTTGCCTTCCACTTCGCCCTCAGTCATGCGCCGGGGAGAAAGCTCTTCGACATTCTCCGAATCAGGCTTTTCACCCAAGTCGGTTTCCGACTTCTCGCCTTCCCAGCCGGTCATAGCCTTGCCGAGAGCAGCGTGGGCCAGTTCGTGGTGGTCGGCAATGTCGTTCATGTGTCCTGAAAGCGCCGTCAAGTGTTTCTTGAACTCGTCGCCGCCGTCGGCCGCCTTGCCCATGCACTTGTGGAGGGCTTCAATCTCATCGATTGCTTTGCCGTGGGAGGCGGAAGCCTTCTTGATATGGTCATCAGCCTTCTTGATGGCCGCCTTTTTTCCTGCCGCAAATCGCTTCTGGAGGTCAGTGTCCATGATGGTGCTCTCCTTTTTCTTGGTGCTGCCCGGCCAGTCGGTCGGCAGAAGGTGGGTGGCGTTCAGCGCTTTCGCGCGTGCAATGATGTGAGCTTTGGCTTTCTCGGGGTCCGATGCGCGGCCAAAGGCCTTGACGGCATTCTCAAGGTCACTCACGTTGGCAATTGGGTAACTGCCATCGGGAAGAGCAATGCCCTGGGATGCCAGATGCTTGCGCTGTTTGTCGCTGAACTCGCGCTTCTCAAATTCCGAGTCCATTATCTTGGTCAGATCAGTCAACTCGTCGGCAGTCAGTTCCTCGGACTCGGCAGGACTCGGAGCGGCTTCTGGAGCGGCCTTAGCGAGTTCCGGCAAAGCAATCTTGCCCATTCCGAGAATCGTTCGGAACGTGTCAAGTGCCTTTTCCATCAAAGTTTCGTTACTGGTTTGATTCTCCATTGACCCTCCAAAGGCGAGTCCGCCGGCAATCTTCACGATGTCGATGCGGCAGTCAGAGTTCGCCGGCCGGTCTACGAGGCTGATCTCTCGCAGGAAAAGCGCCTTGACCACATCGCCAACCTTCTCCAGCTTGGAGCCTCCAATCGAGAAACCTTTATAAACGCCGTCCTTGCATTTCTTCCACGCGACGGCATCGCTGATCTTGGCGCCGATGTAGAGCCCCTTGGCGTCAACGTGGGCCTCTTTGGTCACGCCCACGGCAGACGAGGTGTGCATCTCTCGGATGTTCGCCCACTTCATGTAGTCCGGGAGGGCGGCCTTGATGGCGTCCAGCGGGACGATCTCCCCTTGCAGATCCTTCGATGGCGTTGAGGCATAGCCCCAGACCATCCCGCTCTGCGCGTCTACCTTTTCAATCGGGAGAAATACGCTGAAATCGTCCATCTGGCTCCTGTAAACGCAAAATGGCCCGGACGATTGAGCTTTGATAAGCCGTCACGTCCGAGCCAGATTGTTTCTGTACCCGTCGATTGAGATATTACCACAGCAGGGAAGGAAAGCACTTCAGGACAAAAAGAGCCCGACATCTTCGCAGGATGCCGGGCAGGAGGACCATGTGTTCCAAGGAGGTCGCCGGTACCACCGGTCTAGTGAGATTCTACAGCGTTGACGAACGGGGTCCTGCCAAACACGCAAAGCGGATCAGTGCCAGGAGTGAAGATGCGACACAGCTTAGGACGTTCATCGTAGATGCTGCAACGCCCATCTTCCGCCAAATTGAGGCAGTCATAGCGAACGGTGACGTAATCGCGCCCACTCCCATCATCATGAAAGGTTTCTGCAATAGATACGGCCTTGAAGTCGAGTCCGTGGTCATCAACCCACTTCTGCGCGTCCTGCTGCCAACTCTCGATCCAAAACGATTCATAAACCCATTTACCATTGCTGTTTAGGTATCTCAGCATCAGCCCCTTGCAGCACGCTCCAGGGCTCGGGCAGATGGAGCATAGTTGCATCGCTGGATGAAGGATCGGAAGGAGGTCACTCATCTACGCGATCCCCAATCGGCTTGATGCGCGGGTCGCTGTTGGGCTTCATGGAGAGTGAAATCTTATATATTTTCAGGTTCGTGATTGTCCTGATCTTGTTGCCGTCGGGCTTGACCCGATCGCAACTGCCACCGATAGCCGGGATGTACCAGAACGCCTCGCCTGTTGGGTCTAAACTATCAGGAATGGTGATCTTTGCTTTCACCGTGTTCCCATCGACCGAAAGAGCCGCAACGCCGATGGGCTTCGAGATGTCGAAGTCTTTGATGACGGGAACAGGATTCTTGAAAGACACGTTCTCGATTGAGATGGAGTCGTTGTCCTGATCCACCGTGCCGTCCGCAATCAAAACCACTGCTTCATATTCCAAGGTGTTACCTCCCTACTTCCACGGTTGCCACTTCGCCCAGGTGCATCCCGCCGATCATCACCCTATCGGCTACCTCTTCGAGCGTCTTCTTGCGTTCCCATACGAAGTTGAATGCCGCCGGGCCAACCTGGACCATGCGGAACTCATCGTTCGGGAACTGTGTTTCGAGCGAGTCGGCCACGTTGGACAGCACTTCGAACTCGCCACCGGGCTTGAATACCTTGCCTTTGCCGGCTGCCAGGATGACAGTCTTATGGGTCCTGTTGCCGGGTGCAAACATCTTGATGGTGAGTTTCTTCATGGCTTCGACTCCTTGTAAATCTTCCATTGTTCAGCGATCCATACGGGATCAACTGGCGGCTGCGTATTGGTTGGCTGCATCACTTCACCCACAACAGATGATGCCAGAGGTAAATAGCTAACTGCGATAACCACACAATGACAGCCGCCAACCCGATAACACACAGACTTAAAATTACCGTCCATCCCTTGGCGCTCGGTCCGAATGAGTAGTCTCCCATCACTACTCCTTATCTCTTCTGCTTCTTGATCGCCCGCGCAATCCTCTGCATGTACTTCAGGACTCGCAAGACGTGACGAGGGCCGCGCACAAACCGCATACGGCCCGGTAGACGTGGGATGTTCATAGCGGCTTCCAGTGATGCTCGATAGCTTCGGAAAGAGACGGGACGTGCGCAAAGATCTTGCCGAGTTGCAGTTCAATGCGCTCACTGATCCTGTCAATACCGACATGAGCATCTATCGCTTCCGCTGTCACCGTGGCGACGATCTCCTTGCGTTCAGGCTCGACGACAAGTTTCCACTGACGAAGCAAATTGTCTGGAACCCACGTGAGGAAGTCGTGACGCAGGAGAGTTGGATACGTGCCAATGGTCGCATCGCCATCGGATGCGCCATCGTCGACAAAGATGCCAGTGTGCGGATTACCTGAGTTCTCGACAATCGAGACGCCGGTAGCGTGGAACTTGCCATCAGGACCCGTATGCCCATCGAGTTCTATGTCGTTGATTTTCCTCATCCCTCTACCCACTTTCCAAGCCCCTTGGCTACAGCGATGGTAGCCAGGGTCATGCTGCGTACCGTGGCGATGGTCCCGAGGCTGACCGTCTGGCCGCGGGCTTCGAGTTCTGCGGCAATCTGCGATTGGTTCCAGTCCTGATGCTGCATCACCAGCGCGCGAACGGCATCGGTGGCGGTTGGCTTGGGGCTAAGAGCGTGCGGCGAGTCCTGATCCCCTGGGGTGATAGGGCCGAGAGCAGCATCGGCGAGCGCTGTAGCCGCATTCTTGAGTTCTTCGGCAGGATACCCACATTCGCCCACCATCGCAGGGTTGAGCGGCCAGCCAGCATCCACCACGGCATCGACGATGGCAGGTATCTGGTCGTCTTTGTGTTCATGTTCCCACTGGGCGAACGATCCACCAAAGCCGGGGCAGTGCTCCGGGTCCTGATGCGCCTTCACGCGCTTGGCCTGCTCGTTGTACCAGTCCTGCGCCGCCTTGCTCAGTGCGTCCCATGCCTCGTCTGAGCACTTGGACACAGCCAGCACGAGGCGCCGCAGGTAGTGCGCATCAGGCTCGCCCTCAGCCTGGGGCAGAAACCCTTTGCCGGCCGCTGTCAGCAGTTCACTGTAGATGGTGGTCAAGATTGCATCTCCTTCTTCTTGCGGTCAATCAGGCTCACAAGCAGGTTGCATTGGGTTGGGGTGAAGGTCTTGCGTCCCGGCCAGTTGATCAGCACCAGCCGGAGAATCTCGATCATCGGGACGTGGGTCTTCTCGTAGACCTCATCAATCATCTCGGGGAGCGTCACAGTTTGGCCAGCCTTTCAAAGGCCGCGATATTCGGAGTCCCGATCCATTTAGCATTGAACTGCTCAGCTCCACTATCAAGCCAATACCCTAGAATTGGCTCTTCGATGGTCCGACATTTAGGCCATCCTTTGCGCCATGGATGCTTCTTGGTGTACCGGATCGGCACAACTTTAGTCTCCGATAGCGGAACGTATGGACTCTGAACAATGCTGATACCGAGCGAAGACAATAGGTCAACGCTCATGCCCTCTGGAGGCTTGCAGACAATATCAGGACTCGACATAATCTGCTGGTAGCGCAATGGGTGGACGGCCAAAGTGGGAATTCTCATGCCTTTTTCGGCTCCTCTGGCGGGTGAGTCCCGTACTTGGCGATGAAATCATCTGCCATTTGGAAGGGGCACGACTCGCCATGGCCATTGTCTTCCCGTTCCATGCACAAGAGGCAAAGGCCTGAATCGTAGTCCATGCGTTCTGTGGTTTCGTGCAGAATCCTTACGATTGCTTCTGCGTCTGCTTGTCTGTTGGTTGTGTACACATCTACTCCTTTGCTGCCATCAAGGCAGCGGTTTGATCGCTGGCGTACCCGCTCCACAGCAACTCACCCAACTCTCCGCGTACTTCTGTGTGGGTTAGATCTTTGGGGAGTACGGTGGCCTTCTGTGTCCTGTTGAGGACAGATACTAGCGGCAATAGTCCCGACCGGTTTGCACAGGCCGGGCACCGCTCTGAAGAGTCGCCAATCGCATCGCAGTCGGGGCACAGATAGGCATCCCGCAGGTTAATGTGCATGGCTCACCAGCCAGTGCGCCAAGAACATAATGGAATGACGCAACTCCAGCAATCCCCAGATAATCACCGTCATGAGTTCAATTCCCAATGCTCCCACCAAGAAAATCAGCGCCCCACCAGTGCAATCGGGAGGCATTTCCCTGGTGTTCGGTATTTCTCCGAGAATGTCGGTATGGTCGAAGCCGATGCCCAACTCCTCGTATCCTGTTTCCCTCCATTGCCGGTCAAGTTCAACCTGTTGGCGGGTGGGTATTTGGTGCCGGTCCATCACTTCGTTGGTAATCCGTTCCGTTTCCATCATTTCAAGCCTCTTTCTGTAAACTGGGATTATTAAACCACCAATGGCACAGTTTATCAACATAAATATTATGCACTTATTAAACTTTTCTGTTGACAGGAAATGCGAGCAGACGGAACCGTACGCTAGATCTTTCCGCTCTGAAGCGTTTCCCAACGAATCGGCCGGCCGTCCTCAAATATCAGGATGAACCGGCCGTAAAACTTTTCGGGCAGAATCGGCCTCAGCGCCATGGCGGCGCGCAGGATTGACTCAGCCGTAACCGGCATAGACTTCAAGGCTGATTCTTCGTCGATCTTTATGCGTCCTGTTGTCGCCATCTATTCCTCGCCTTCGTCTTGAGATTCAGAATACCCCACGCCGCACCGATCATTTGGGTGAATAGGCGTGCAATCGTCGCCAGATGGGAACGGCTCGTCTATCGGGATGAGGCCGGCCTCGATGTTGGCCATGCAATCCTCGCAGGCGTCCCCGGATCCGATCTGCTGCTTGAACTTCTGCCCCGTTCCCTTGGCTGCCTCATGCTTGCCGTGGTTGTAGGCGTACATGCTTTCGGTCCTGCTAATGGTCAGGGCGCGCGCCGCGCTGAAATCTTCGCTCTGCAAGATGTTGTGCTGGAGTTCGGTCGTCGTCCAGCCCTCATCGACCGACTTGCTTATCAAATCTCGGAGGTTGGCCCTGGTGGTTTCCGTAATGGCCCACTTGGCATTGGGATTGTTGACGATCTCGCCTTTGTCCGTGACGCGCTTGCCCACCAGCTCCGCGCCGCGGTCTCTGGCCATCTGCCGCGCTTGGTCCAACACCTTGGTCCATATGTCGCTGTCTTCGGCAATGCCGCGATCAGTCAAAAACTCCGTGGCTCCGGCTACCGCATCGGTCTCAAGATAGGGCGTAATCTCCGGGATCAGGTCGCCCCAGTCCACCAGAATGTCTATCGTGTCCTGATCCTCTGGCTTCTTCTTTGCAGCCTTCGCTAGTTTCTCGACAGTGAGTGACTCTGCCGTCTCTTTGCCCTTGCGCTTCAGGTAGGCCGCTAATACCTGCTCCAGTGACTTCCCTGCTTTGCTAAAGGGTTTCCGGCTTCCGTCCCGGCCTCCTTTTGTGTGGGGGTGGGCTTGTTGGCATTCTTTTCGGGTCCTGATGCCCCGCCGGTGCCGCTCATTGCCGGCTGAGGGAGAGCAGTCTGAGCCGCCAGGACCGCCAGCGGCATCCATCCGGTGCCCGTCTTGACCATCGGCACGTCGCCGCCTTCTACCGCGTCCAAGCCGTCCCGGTCCCGTAGTTCGTTGATTGTTCTGGCACCGAGAGATGTATTGGCGGTGTCGATAGTGGCCTGGTCAGTCGCCGCTACTTCCTCGTTCTGGTCGAACGCATGGCCGATGTCGTCCCATCCCCATCCGAGAAAAATCAGGCGCTCCATCAGGCTTGACCACCAAAGCATCTCGCCATTGAGTCCTTGGGCGCGCATCTGCTCTTGAAGCTGTTCGGAGTTCGCCCGCGGCTCAGGCTCTTTGATGTATGGCTTCGGATCGGTCCTGAAAGCGCGGCAAACGATGCGCGCCATCCACTCGTCGTAGTCCGACTTGAGCAGGTCGCCGGCCGAGCCCTTCATCTCGAACGGTTTTCCACCGCCGGGGATGAACCGCATCTTGGACTTGAGCTTGAGGTTACCGGAATACATGGCGTCAAAGGTTCCCTGCCAGAGCGCAATCTGCTCGGCCGTCCAGTTCTCCGGACAGCACACCATCACGTCTGGGCAGGTTCCCTCGTTCCAGAACGAAAGCATATACATCGTCTTGCGGACCTGCTGAGTGGCCTCCATCAGGATCTGCTCGACCTCGGAGTAGCCGAAGATCGGGAACTGAGCCCACCGATGCCGCGGCATGTAGACAATCTCGCGCTCGGTGAAGTTGTCCATTGGGAGGCCTTTGACGATCTGCGTGTAGGCCAGGGAAGGCCAGTCGGGGATGCGGCCACGGTCGTCGATCTTCGGAACTATCGAGTTCCCATCAATGACTTCCAGCGCATAGGGCTTCGTTCCGGTCCTGTTCTTCCAGATGTAGACCGTGGCGGCGTCGATGGTGTACCGCTCTCGGAAGATCATCTCCATCCACTGCGGGTAAGGGATCTTCCGGTCTGGCATCTTGAAGAAGGCGTTGAGTTCCTTGATGCGCGGGTCATCTTCCGATTTCACGCCCTTGGCCAGGTTCTTCAGGACGAACTTCCACGGGAGGCTCACCAGTTCGTCTACGCGCGCGCTCAGCTCATTGGCGATGATTCCCGAGCCCCGCACGATGCCTCGCAGCATCTCCCCAAGAATGATGTGCCGATTGACGATCTCAAGGTTATAGCCGGTGGGGTAGTCCCACTCGCGTACATCCAGAATTGATGGAGGGCCGAATGGGGCTACAGGCTGGAAGGGGCTGAATCGGTTGCGCTGCTCGTCTACGTCAAGGATGAAGTCGGAGGGGAGTTGGCGGTCATCAGGGCCGGGACGATCATTCTCCGGGTCCCGATTTGGCAGAGAAGGCCGGATGCCGCCGCGATTCCTTGCATTCAAGAGTCCATACCGCGGATTCAGGAGCGTCATTGAACCGCCTGTAGCATCCGGCATCTTCTGCAATGCCTTGTCGTTCAGCCGCTTGCCAAACACTGTATCGTCGTTGATCTCGGTCGGTTCATCCCACAAGGCCATGGTGTGTGCTCCCGTGGTCTAGTGTATCAATGCGGGTTCCCGAATCTGACCACACTTCGTGCATTGACGCCATTCTTCAATAATCAATCCGGCTGCCGTTGGATCAGAGTCCTGATGAGTAGCCCAATCGTGTCGGCACCGATACCCCTCTGCGAGTGGCTCCTGAAGTCTGCGGCACCGCTCAATCATCTCCCTCGGCCAAGCGATATTGCGTCCGCCGGGGAAGACTTCAAACAGGTGCTTATCGTCGCTCGCAATTCTGCACCAGATTTTACGGTCGAACTGTTGGGCGGTGCGAACGGCTTGATGAAGGTTATCAAGTCGAAACGGATCATCTGCGGTCCCTTGTGGCAAGTGCTGGTGATTCATCGCTCCTCACTTTCCTTTGCACATCAGGCATTTGCAGCCCGGGGCATGGGCCGGACGGGCATAGGGAGACGATGGTGGAAGAACGCTACTCGCTGCTTTCACCGCTCCTGATTTGAGAAGTGGTGCGATGGTCTCCGTGTTCCAGTTCTTGCTCTTGCATTTTGAGCACGACTTGGGAGGTTCATCGCTCCCGGTGTACCACACGTGCCCACAGGACTCGCGGTCACACTTCCACGCTTTGACGGTCATCTGGCTCATGCTCCCAATGGTAGCGCAAACTACCAATAGTAGCAAGCAGTATCAGGACGCCCACGAGGGCTTCGCGCAGTCCGGGTGCATCCGCCGTATGCCTTCTTCAACCACCGTATCGCCGAGAGGTTTGCCGCAATGGTCACACAGGTCTTGGGGTGCAAGGGCGGCCATAGCACGGCTGTAGGCGGTCATGGCTGGTGCCTTGACGGGTGTGGGGGTGGTTGGGGCAGGTCTAAACCCGGGAGTCTTGGGGTTTGAGTTCTGATCTCCACCAGTTTGCACCGCCAGCGCATCTTGGTAGTATTCCAACAGCCCAGCGCCGTTCTTTGCCACCTTGGCAAATGCCAGCATGATTGCCTCGGCCCGGTCGGGACTCTTGACACCCCTTTTTCGCATCGCTTCCTTGGACTCAATCTCCGTTTGCCCGCGGCTGTTCGGCTTCCACCGGATGCTGGCAAGCTGCGAGATGGCCGTTTCGTCTTCGAGTCCTGCCAAGTCTCCACTCTTTGCCCGCATCCGCAAACCCCAGTACAGCTCAGCCTTCAGATTCACGAACTGCTCTTTGTCCGCCGGCGACTCGCCCACGTTGACCGGGTTGGAGGGGAAGCCAAGGTCTTGCAGGTGCTTGTGCAGGTAGTATCCGATACCGGCCGAGTCCACGTTGAGAGTCCCGATTCTGTCTCCATACTTCCGCAACGCGCTCACCAGTTCGCCGCGGGGATCTGGATTGCCCCAGCCGGTGATTTCGAGAATCTGGAATCCACAGCGGGCCACCATGACCGTTTCATCTTCGCCAGGACCGGCCACGTCGATGCCGATGTCTACCTTGCCCTCGAACGTTCGCGTGTCCCGCTGCGCACGCTCCAGCCATGCCAGAGACAGCAGGGCATCAGGACTCTGAGATGGGAAGTCTCCCATCACGCGTGAATCCCAGCGGAAGTCTCCCGGTCCCCACTCCTCAAACCTCTCTTTCACCCAGCGCCTGGTGGTCAGCCAAGGCATCACGTTCTGGTCAAGCTCTTCTTCAGTCAGGTCCATCAGGTCGCGGCCGTTGGGATCACCGAGCGTTACGGTGATTGGAGCACCTTCTGAGTCCTGAGCCTCATAGGAAAGCTTGATTCCCTCAAAGTTGGGCGTGTCGAACGCGCTGATTGTGAACGGCTGGATGCTGGCTCGCTTGCTGTGGAACTCGTCATAGAAGGCGCCAGACGAAATGGTAGGGTTGCCGAGCTTCAGGATGCGGACATCGCCGCCCGCCCGGATGCCCTCAATCGCTTCGATGATCTTCGGATCAACGCCAGGGGCTTCGTCGATGATAATGAGCACGTGGCCGGCATGAAATCCCTGGAACTTTACGCCCTCGTCCTGCTGTTGGACGGTCGTCGTGAAGCCCAGCGCGTACCGCATCGGGTACTTCTTCTTGTCGAACTCCAGCTTTGTGAGGTTTGCTTCAGGGAAGGGATACTTGCTCTTGGCGAGGGCCTTGTGGATTTCACCCCACATCAGGACCTCAACCTGTTTTTTCGTGGGCGCCGTGGTCACCACGATGGCGTTCTCATACCGCGCAAGCCACCAGAGGGTGATCTGCGCCGCGAGGAACGTCTTTCCGGACGAGTGGCACGCCTTGACGTTGACCTTCGCCTGTGGCTTGAGCAGCGCCTTGCAGATGGCCTTTTGCACGCTCCACAAGTCGGACCCGAGCCAATGTAGTACAAACTTTATCGGGTCCACGAGTGTACTACGGATTTTGGCCTTCTGTACTACAGTGAGCGGCTTCATTCTCCCTTGATTATGGCATCAAGGACGTTCACTTGGACGGGATTGTCTTTGTCGCCGGCCAGCGTGGTGCGATCACCATACTTCGCCTTGTTCGTGCCCTTGAGCAGGAAGATCAGAAGTGTGTCGCTGTACTCCTGTACGTAGCCAACCCGCGCGCCGCCTTGGTAGACAGGCTTCTTTACGCCCTCATAGGCCCGGCGCTTTGCTTCGTCTTCAAGCAGCCCCTCACCCTCCACCAGCGCATCATCCCAGTCCTGTTTGAACTGCTCATCCTCACGACGCCAGTCATAAGCGGTGCGCCGCGGGAGTCTGCTCAATTTGCAGGCTTTAGTGATGTTCCCCGTCGATTTCAAGGCGTCAAGAAACCTCGCACGCGTTTTAGGGGCGCGATTTGTACGAGGTGGAGGGCCTTTTACGAGGTTTGCCATGAGTTTATTAACCCTTCTATAGTGCTGTTTCGCAGGTGCTTTCGAGTTCCTTGTATACGCGCAGCATCTCAATTGTGTCGCCGCCAGCAATGGCTTGTTCGCCCTTCTTGATGTCCGCTTGTAATGCCATCTTCCCGAACATTCCAGCCGCGCCGATCTCGTCATAGGCGGGGATGATCTCTTCGCGAATGAATTTGCATTTTTGCTGAATACCTTCGATCAGGTTCATCGTTTGCCTCCGGCGGCTACGCCGCCCGCTTCGCCGGCAGGATCAGGACGCGCTCCGAACGCAAGGCCGAGCCATGCTCACACACCAAGAGGTGTACGAAGAGCTGGACTCGGGGCTTGGGGAGTGTCTTTTGGGTCCTGTCGGCCATTGGATTTACCACCATGACGGGATTATAAAGCATCTTGAGTCCTGAAACACGAACGCCCCACCGAAGTGAGGCGCCGCGCACTGGATTCTGTTCCCAAGTTCCAGCCACTCGGACGGTTGTTTAGGCCGCCACTGGCAACTCAAAAGAGTCGGCCATTGTGGTTTTGATTCTCGTTACGGTGAGCATCAATCCCGGCCTGAGACTGCACTTGCTTGATTCCGTCGAAACCTGGACGGCCCCTCATGGTGGAGCCGGTGGGAGTCGAACCCACGTCCGAAATCACATCCGTACAGCGTTGACAGGCTTACTTTTGGGGCTTCACGGTGTTTTGTGGAGCGCCTCCACCATCACGTCAAACGAGGACGTGAACTCAATGTTGATAAATGTACCACGGTTATCGCGTTGCTTCAAACAAAAACCACGCGCGCCGCTCCGCCTCGTCGATCCACACCTCAATCATTGCAGTTGAGGCGTAGTCGTCTGCCAAGGCACAGACTGTATGGGCGCTGCGCAGTTGGGTGATGAGGGTCCTGTTGTCGGCCAGAAGCTCCTTGAGCATCATCTCTGGTGCCGGGCCGGGCTCGTCTGAGTCCTGAATCTGCTGCAACCGGGCAATCTGGCCGATGGACTTGATCGTGCTCCCGCCGATCTTCCGCACGCGCTCCGCAATGTCATCGGTGATGCCGTAAATCTGCGCGGCCTGCTCGTCTAGCATCAGGTGCCAGTCGCGGAAGTGCGGGCCGGTCATATGCCAGTGGAAGTTTTTTGTTTTCAGGTACAAAGCAAAGCAGTCGGCCAGCAGCGCGTTCAGCGATTCAGAGAGTTTATCAACGTTCACAGGACTGAAACCGTCTGCAACGTCTGAGCTTTGATAATCTCCGGTGGAGAATGGGAAGTCCATGGTGGTCACCTCGTGGACATTGTAGGCGTTTTGAGTCCTGATGCCCAACAGAAAAGCCCCGGCTGGTTGGCTCGGGGCTCTCTGATGGTTCAACTGCGCTGTTTATCAAGGAAAGGTGCGGGGTGTTCGTGGCAGGTTGCTTAGGCATGGCACGTAGGGTGTTGGCAGGCCACCCCGCAAAATTATTATTGCACAAATCGTTCAAATGTGCCACACTGAATTCGCTTAGGTATAGGCAAGATTTCAAAATATCGAAATCTGGTGAGTTCGCGACACTCTCTCCAAAATGAATAACGGGTCGCTTGAGCATGGCGGGGTACGGAAAAAGGCACCGATGAATCAGACACACTGCGAAATCCGGGCAACGGACAGGTACTCGATCCTGTAAAACGGCTACGTCCCGGTCGTATGGCACATTCAAGGAAACTAAGCTGATGTGTCCTGATTTAAGACCCCATGATTGTCTATACCTGATAAACAATGCGCCAAGGCCCTTGTGCCGGGGGATGCCGATGGTTCACTCAGGAGACCTTATCAATGCGGGTAAAGCATAAAAATCCTTTCACTTTGGGCCAGCAAGTTTGGCATAAGACAGACCGCCGGCTCGGAAGAGTGATGGCGCTCCGTGACTATTTGCCACTTTGCGTCAAGGTTCAGTGGGAAGAGCGCGTGGAATCAGGACAAAAACTCATATCTTGGGCGCGAATCGAAGCAGTTGAGCCTTACACTTGGCAGCCGCTTGCGCATCTCAAAGTGGGTGCCATTCAACAATCCACAATGCCAGCGCAGATTGTAGTGATTGCGCCGAAAGGAACGGTCAGATGATAGAAGCGTGGTTTGACGGCTGCTGCGAACCGAGGAACCATGGTGGTCATGCAGCATGGGGAGCGGCTGTTTTCGTTGATGGAGTAAGTGTCTACGAGGGAAACGGCTATTGCGGAGTAGGCCCAAAGATGAGCAACAATGTGGCCGAATACTCTGGATTTTGCGCGGCTTTGCGGGAGGCCTTGAAGTATCCCGGCAAGATCCATATTCGCGGCGATTCGCGTCTGGTGATTTGCCATCTGTCGGCCGATGCTGCGCGCCGGCTTGGATATGCGGGCAAATGGAAGATGAAAGGCGGCCTCTATAAGCCTTTCTATGACGAGGCTGTTCAACTTCTCAAAGGCAATGAAAGCCGCATCAAGTTTGATTGGGTGCCACGGGACAAGAACGAGATTTGCGATGTCCTGTCGAAGCAGGTTCTCAAAGACAAGGGCGTGGTCTTCAGGATTCAACCGGAGGAGCAATGAACGATCTTGCATTGAACATCAGGACGATGAGTAGTAGGGAGATTGCAGAACTGCTTGAGTCGCGTCACGACAAAGTAAAGCAATCAATCGAGCGGCTGGCAGCCACACAGTACCAGCCGGACGGCATCACCATCAAACGACTTCCGATTATCGATCTTCCCCCAATGGGGGAATACCTCGACTCGCTCAACCGACCAGCCCACGAGTACCGACTCGACAAGCGGAGCAGCCTCATCGTAGTTGCTCAGTTGAGTCCTGAATTCACTGCGCGCGTGGTGGACCGCTGGCAGCAACTCGAAGCGGAGCTCCAGAAGCCGGCGCTTCCCTCCACCTACCTGGACGCGCTCAAAGAGCTTGTGGCGACCGTGGAGGCAAAGCAGCAGCTCGAAGCGGAGAATGGGGTCCTGCGGCCCAAGGCTTTGATCGTAGACCGAATCAACGATGCCGAAGGGCTGCACACGATGGCTGAAACAGCGAAGATTCTCGGCACCGGCAGGACTCGTCTGTTTCAGTTCCTTCGCCAGCATCACATCTTCGACATTCACAGTATGCCTCTCCAGCAGTACATCCCGCGGTACTTCGTAGTTAAAGAGAGGCCATACATGCGGGGAGATGAGCGCAGTATCTATGCGCAGGTCTACGTGACAGGGAAAGGCATTGTGTGGCTTACTCCCAAGGTAGCCGGTCTGGGGCCTGATGGACAAGGGGAGTTCTTCGAATGAGCAGAATGGTTTGTCAGTTCTCATGTGGGGCAGCATCGGCAGTCGCTACAAAACTAATCCTCGCAGCTTATGCCCCCGAAGACGTTCTCATCGTCAATGCCTTCATCAAAGAAGAGCACGAGGACAATCGCCGCTTTCTTGCCGACTGCGAAAAGTGGTTTGGGCACTCGATTATGGTCCTGCGGAATGAAAAGTACGGCGCGTCCACCGATGAGGTTTGGCGGCGCAAGCAGTTCATGAAGGGTCTACGTGGTGCGCCATGCTCATTGGCTCTCAAGCGGTCACTGCTTGCAACTGTCGCGCAACCCGGCGATATGAACGTGATCGGATTCACTCGTGAAGAGTGGGACCGCATGGATACGCTTTGCGAGAACTTTCCCGATGAGAACTTTCGCGCCCCTTTGATCGAACGTGACCTTGGCAAAGACGACTGCCTCGCCATGATCGAGCGGGCCGGAATTGAACTGCCGATGATGTACCGGCTCGGCTACAATAATGCGAACTGCATCGGATGCGTCAAAGGTGGACAAGCATACTGGCAGAACATCCGCGAGGACTTCCCCGAACGCTTCGTGACAATCCAAGGCATCCAAGAGGGCATCGGCCCCGGCGCAAACTTCCTTCGGTTCCGATCTGGGCCACGGATCGGCGAGCGCATGATGCTTGCCGAACTTCCAGCAGGACGTGGCGATATGCAGCATGAACCGAACTTCTCGTGCTCGTTCTTCTGCCAACTGGCCGAGCAAGAGATTGAACGGGGCGAGTAAACTTTCCGCTTGACACGCTCACAACCGTTCGGTTACAGTTTCGGTCATGAGGAAATACGCAAAAGGCGATGTGATGCTGGCCCTTCGCGGGATGATTGCAAAGTCCAGCCAGAGACAAGTGGCAGCAGGACTCGGATACACCCCGCAGTACATTTCTCAAGTCCTGATGGGCAAGAAGGCGCTGACGTTTGATCTTGCCTATCGAGTGGGATTCATTCAACTGCCCGATGCTTACGTCAGGGCACCGAAAGGAAAGGTGAGGTAGTGAAATATCCTCCGATGGAAGCAGCCGCTTTCGCAAAATGGCTCAACGACGAAGGTGCGTGCCGTGAGTATCTACGGTGGCAGCACAACAAAACTCTGCGCGAAACTTGGGACACCTGCGAGCGCGGCGATTGGCTTGAATGGCTGCTCAATGCTTGCGGCTACCAATGGAAGGCCACGGCTGAGGAAGCCTACCAGAAGGCGAAGGCCACGGCTGAGGAAGCCTACCAGAAGGCGAAGGCCCCGGCATGGGAAGCCTACCAGAAGGCGACGGCCCCGGCTGAGGAAGCCTACCAGAAGGCGATGGCCACGGCATGGGAAGCCTACCAGAAGGCGACGGCCACGGCTGAGGAAGCCTACCAGAAGGCGAAGGCCACGGCTGAGGAAGCCTACCAGAAGGCGAAGGCCCCGGCATGGGAAGCCTACCAGAAGGCGACGGCC
>Ga0326727_10002701_pt1 | contig 59287 bp, 45 predicted proteins | sample MB2enrmetagenome_FD_207643 | JGI IMG/M metagenome (GOLD analysis project Ga0326727, IMG submission 207643) | Lab enriched peat soil microbial communities from McLean, Ithaca, NY, United States - MB29MY | ecosystem: Environmental > Terrestrial > Soil > Wetlands > Peat | place: USA: New York... | reverse complement strand
GGGCCCCGCACACCCGTGGCCTGGACGCGTCCACCCGACGAGGAACCGCGGTCACGCCTCGACTGGACGCGATCACGCGAGGCCTGGACGCGTCCAGGCGACGAGGAACCGCGGTCACGCCTCGACTGGACGCGATCACACGAGGCCTGGACGCGTCCAGACGACGAGGAACCGCGGTCACGCCTCGACTGGACGCGATCACGCGAGCTCTGGACGCTTCCACCCCACGGAGGACGCTCGCAGGCACCTCCATCCTCGACCTCAGACGCTGTCCCACTGCGGCATCGTCCACGTTTCGGCCACGGCGTCCTTCTCCCAGGCGAGGAAGGCCGGGTTGGCGAGGAGGGTCTGCGCGTAGGCCTGTGCCTCTCCGGCCAGGGCGAAGCCGTACGTCCGCAGCCGGGTCGCGACCGGCGTGTAGAAGGCGTCCGCGATGGTGGGGCGCGCGCCGAAGAGATAGGGGCCCCCTCGACCGAAGCGCCCGCGAAGCTCGGTCCACAGCGCCTCGACGCGCGCGAGCTCGCGGCGCACGTCCTCCCCGACCGTCCGCGGCTGCGCCCGCCGGCGGATGTTGCACGCGAGGTTGCCGCGCAGGGCCTGGAAGCCCGAGTGCATCTCGCAGGTGGCCGACCGGCACACGGCGCGCGTGACGGCGTCTGCCGGCCAGAGCTGGGCGGCGGGCGCGGCCTCGGCCGCCCACTCGGAGATGGCCAGCGAGTCCCACACCACGGTGTCCCCCAGATGAAGCGCGGGCACGCGCCCGGAGGGCGACACGGCCAGCACCGTCGTCGATCGCCCGGTGCCGTAGCCCTCGCCGCCGAGCGGGACGACCCGCGTCTCGAAGGGAAGCCCGGACCAGGTGAGCACGAGCCACGGGCGCAGCGACCAGGAGGAGTAGTTCTTGTTGCCGACGTAGAGGACGGGGTTCATGGCTGGCCGCCCAGGCAACCCCGCTCCACTCCCGTCGTCAAGGCGCGGACGACCCGGCCGCGAGTGCGGTACCCTCGCCCCGTGCCGAGCAGCAAGCCTCCGCCGCGGTCGCGCACGCCCTTCGGGCTCCGCCTGCCCGAGCTGGACTTCGATCTGGCGAGCGCCGCGCGGCGGGTCATCGAGACCTCCCTCGGCGTGGTGACCGGCGATCGCGTCCTCATCGTCGTCGACGGGCTGCGCGAGCTGCTCGGAGCGACGCTGGCGGAGATGGCCCGCACGGTCGGAGCCGAGGCCGAGGTGGTGGTCCTCGACAAGCTGGCGCGCCGCCCGGTGCGGAGCCTCCCCGAGCAGCTCCGCGACGAGCTCGTGCGCGCCCAGGCCAGCATCCTGCTCGTCGGCTTCGAGGAGGGCGAGTGGCAGATGCGCCTGGAGTACGTCCGCCTCGTCGCCGAGCTGAAGCTGCGGCACGCGCACATGATCGGCGTCGGTCGCCGCACCATGCTGGCGGGGTTCAGCGTCGACCCGCAGCGCATCGTCGACGCGACGCGCGCGGTGCGCACCCGCCTGCGCCCCGACTCCGTCCTGCGCCTGCGCTCGCCCGCCGGCAGCGATCTCGAGGTGAAGCTGGCTCCGAGCTGCCGCTGGCAGGAGCGCGTCGGCATCGTGCGTCCGGGGCGCTGGGAGAACCTGCCGAGCGGAGAGCTCTTCACGTGCCCCAGCTCCGTGGAGGGCGTCTTCGTCGCCGACGCGAGCATGGGGGGCTCGCAGGGCGGAACGGCGGGCATCCTGGCCCGCTCGCCGGTCAAGGTGGAGATCAAGGGCGGCGTGTGCCGCTCGGTGCAGTGCGTGGACCGCGTGCTCACCCACGCCGTCGAGGCGTTCATGCGCGCAGAGCGCAACACCGACCGGGTGGGCATGGTGGTCCTCGGCACCAACGTGGGGATGCGCGACCCGACCGGCGAGGCGGTGAGCGACCAGAAGCTGCCCGGCCTGCACGTCGCGCTCGGCGCGACGCTGGGCGAGCAGACCGGCGCGACGTGGGACGCGCCGGGCCAGCTGCTCCTGGCGGGGACCCGGGCCGACGTGGACCTCGACGGCGCCGCGCTCATCCGGCAGGGCCGGTATCTGGTCCTCTAGATGACAGCTCGTGATCTTCGATCACGAACTGTCATCAGCTCCGCCCCTCGTCGAGCCTTCGGCTCGACGGCGACGGAGGCCTCCCCCAACCGCCTTCGGCGGACGACTTCGCTCCGCGAAGTCGCTTCGAGAGGTCTCTCTTTCTCGCGTTGGCAAGGGGCGCGGAGGGCCGTTCCGGCTCACCGGCAGCGGTCGCCCTCGATGCGCCCGCCTCGCGGGGCCTCGAGCGGGGTCGTGGCCGAGCTGATCTTGCCGAGGTAGGCGCAGAGCGCGTCCACGTCGATCGCACCCTCGTGACGCTCCGCCGCCTGGCCGAGGACCGAGAAGCCGTCGCCGCCCGCCGAGATGAACGAGGGCACCGTCACGCGGTAGGACCGCGCCGGGTCGATGGGCTTGCCGTTCAGGCGCAACTCCGAGAGCACGCCCATCCGGTGCACGGGGTCGTAGGTGTACCGGTAGGAGAACCCCGCCGACACCTGGAGGATCCTGGGCTCGTCCACCTTGCTGAACTGCTCCTCGAGCAAGGTGCGGAGCTGCGCCCCGGTCAAGGTCACGGTGACGAGCGTGTTGCCGAACGGCTGGATCTCGAACGCGTCCGCGTAGGTGATGGCGTTCGGCGTCTCCGGGTGCCTGGCCACGAGCTCGGCGCGGATGCCGCCCGCGTTCATGAAGGCGATCTGGGCGCCGCTGGACTCGCGCATGGCGTCGGCGATGACGTCTCCCAGAGGCGTCTCGCAGGAGGGGGAGCGGGCGACCCGGGCGCTCCCGGTCAGGTCTCCCTTCACGTACCCCACGATCCGACCGGAGACGCTCCGCACCTTCCCCGCGTAGGTGGCCACGATTCGCTCGACCTCCGGGTCGGGGAGGATGTCGTGGGTGACCGCGACGTTGCGGGCGTGCTTGTCGACGACGCGGCGGCTCGCTGGATCGATGGTGAGGTCGATCTTCGTCAGGGAGCGCCCGTAGCTGGAGGCGCTGGTCACCAGGCGCCCGCCCACGACGCAGTCGTAGGCCTGGTGGGTGTGCCCGCTGACCACGACGTCGATGGCGGGGCTCAGCCGATCGAGGATCGGGACCAGGTCGCCCGAGAAGCCGCTGCACCCGTCGTAGGTCCCGCCCGTGGCCTGCTTGCCGCCCTGGTGCACGAGCAGCACGATGGCGGAGACGCCCTGACCCTGCAGCTCCGGCACCAGCGCGTTCGCGATGGTCGCCTCGTCGCCGAAGGAGAGGCCTTTGACGGCGTCGAGGCGGGTGACGGTGGGGGTCTCCCGGAGCGTCTCGCCGATGAAGGCGACGCGCACCCCTCCGACGTCGCGGATGGCGTACGGGGGGAAGATGGGGCGGCCGGTGGCGGTGTCGAGGACGTTGGCGGCGAGGTACTGGAAGGCCGCCCCCGGGTAGCTGCCGGCGTCGCAATCGCCCAGCGAGCACCCCGGCTGCTGCAGGCGCCTGAGCTCCGGGACGCCGCGATCGAAGTCGTGATTGCCGATGCCCTCGAGATCCAGCCCGACGCGGTTCATCACCAGCACGGTGGGCTCGTCCGCGAAGAGGTTGGAGATGAGCGGGCTCGCGCCGGTGAGGTCTCCGGCAGAGACGACCACCGTGGCCGCGTTCTCCGCGCGCAGACGCGCGACCAGGCCGCTCAGGTACGCGGCGCCGCCGGCGGGGACGAGGGTCACGCCGGCGTCGGTGGCGCGGGCATCGGCCGAGGAGGCGAGGGGATCGTCGGCCGGGACCAGGACGACCCCGTTGTTGCCGGCGGGGGGCTCGAGGTGTCCGTGGAAGTCGTTGATGGCCAGGATCTGCACGTGCGCCAGCGGCGCTGCAGCAGGCGGCGTGGACGACGCCTGGGGAGGGGAGAGCACCGCGGGTGGCGGAGCAGGCGAGGGCGAAGGGGAGCAGGCGACGCACGCCGCGCCGACGGTGAGCGCGAGCGAGACGCACGGTGCGAGAGGGCGAGCGGACATCGCAGGTGCTTCTTACACCGCCACTGGCCGCGCTTCGACGGTCGTCGCGTTCTCCGCCGGACGTGGCCCGCCGGGGAGGTCGCCGCGGGTCAGCGCCTCGAGCGCGGGTACGCCGAGCTCGTCCGCGAACGACGTCAGCGCCGCCCCCAGCTCCTGCGCCGCGGGGCGGGCCGCGGGGTCCTTCTCGAGACAGCGCGACACGAGCAGCGCCAGTAGCTCGGGCACGCTCGGGAGGAGGGACCGCGCGTCCGGCGCCGGGACGCAGAGGTGGCTGAACACGATCCCGTGCAGCGTGCGCTCCTCCTCGAAGGGGTGCCTGCCCGTGAGCAGCAGGAACAGGATGAGCCCCACCGCGTAGACGTCGGACGCGGTCGTGACCGCCCGCATCCCCTCGACCTGCTCCGGGGACATGAAGGCCGGTGTGCCCAGGATGACGCCGGTGTTCGTGCCACCGGCGCGCGAGGTCTCTCCTTCGCCGGGCGACCGGCCGTCCTCGTAGAGCTTGGCGATGCCGAAGTCGAGGAGCTTCATGCCCGGCGCGGTCCGGATCAGGAGCACGTTGGACGGCTTCACGTCGCGGTGGACGATCCCGCGCTCGTGCGCGGCGGCGAGGCCCGCGCAGAGCACCGAGCCGAAGCGCGCCGCGATGCCCGGAGGCCATGGGTCCCCGGCGGCGCGCAGCGGCTGGCCTTCGACCAGCTCCTGCACCTGGAAGAACATGCCGTCGTCCGACACGTCGACGTGGAGCACGCGTACGACCGCGGGGTGGGACACGCTGGCGCCCGCCCTGGCCTCGCGCAGGAACCGGTGCAGCGCGGCGAGCTGCTGGCTGGAGCTGGCCTGGATGACCTTGATCGCGACGCGCGCGCCCGTCGTGCGATCGGTCCCGTCATAGACCACGCCCATCCCGCCCCTGCCGATGACCTCCCCCACCTCGAAGCGCTCGCCGAGCAAGACTCCACGGCGCAGCGAGCCGTCAATCTCGCGGTCCTGCGCCAGCTTGGCCAGGGCGATGGAGAGCTCGCTGGAGCGCGCGCGGACCTGGGCACGGAGCTGGGCGTTGAGCTGGTCCACCTCCTCCGCGCGCCGGACGATCTCCGACACCTGCTCGGTCACCCGCCGCTCCAGGCCGAGGTTCAGCGCGGCCAGGGACGCTCGCTGGCGCTCGATGATGACCCGCTGGCCGAAGTCGCGGCGCCGCGCCAGGTAAAAGAGGAAGGAGAGCACCACGCTGACCACGACGATGGACCCGCCGTTGGGCATCAGCGCGAGCCGGACGCTGGGGGAGGGCTGCGCGACGTGGAGCGCCGCGAAGAAGACGGCCGCCGCCATGGCGTAGAGGACGATGGCGGCGCGGGGGGTCTGCGTGACGAAGACCGCCATGAACAGGCAATACGCGATGAACGGCGTGACACCCGTGACGGTGCCGGAGAGCTGGTCGACGCCTGCGGTCAGCGCACCGTGGATCAGGTAAGTGAGGACGGCGGCGTAGGCGAGCAGGTTCCCGTGGCGGCCGCGACCGTAGCGCAGGATGGCTGCCACCAGGCCGAGCGTCACCACGAACGTCGCCGCGTGGAGCGTGGCCACGGCGTCGCGCCAGTGGGCGATGGACGGCGCGAGGGTCGCCCGCTCGAGGCTCGAGGTCCGGTAGAGCGCCACGTGGATGGCATGCCCGAGCAGCACGAAGGGGGCGACCACCAGCAGCCGCAGGCGGTTGCTGTCGGCGATCTCGCGCGCGAGGGGCTCCTCCAGCTCCGGGTCGAGGGGAGGCATCAGCCAGGCGCGTGCCCGGTCGACCCACGAGCCCCGGTCGGCCGCCGCCGCCCGCTGGTCCTCCGCCGGTGCCATCCCGCGGAGGGTCATCCTTCCACGGACGTCCCGCAAGGGGGTGACTGAGGTAGAAACGGCGGGATGTCCCTCTCCCCGGTTGCCGCGCTGGCCGCGATCTTCGGGCACGGGGACGACGACCACCCGCTCTGGTTGCTGGCGATACGCCTCAACATCCTGCTCTTTCTCGCCGCGCTGGCCGTGCTCGTCGTGCGCCGCGCGGCCGGGCTGCGTCGTGTCGACGCGGGGCGCCACCGGAGCGTGCTGCTCGCGCTCGTGGCTCTCTCGGCGCTGGGCCTCGTCCCGCGCCTGCTCGCCGCGAGCAACCTCCTCGACAGCGGAGGAATCCCCTACAGCCGCATGCTGACCGGCTACCGCGGGTACCTCGCGACCGCCCAGTGCTACTCGCTCTTCTACCTCTTCAGCCATCGCGACATCGAGCACGCCATCCTCCTCAGCCGGCTCCTCGGAGCCGCGACCGTGCCGGTCGTCTTCGCCCTGTGCCGCGCCCTTCAGCCGCGGTCGCTCGTGTTCCCCTCGGTGGCGGCGGGCCTGCTCGCCCTCGCTCCGCTGCACATCCTCGTGTCGGCGTCGGACGCCCTCACGGTGTTCTCGGGCTTCCTGTGCGCGCTGTGCTGGCTGCTCGTCGCGACCGGGGCGGTGGACTGTCTCGTCGCGGGGGTCCTCGGGCTCGCCCTGCTCACGCAGGTCCGCTACGAGAACGCGCTCATGGTGCTGCCCGCGGCGGCGCTGCTGCTGCACCGCCGGCGCGGGGTCGCCGCGGGCTTTTGCGCCGTCGCCGGGGTGGCCTATGCGTGGCCCTCGCTGGCCGCCGGGATCGTCTTCCAGGATCACACCGAGCTGGATCGGGCGCGGGAGATCCTCCTCTCGGGCGAGGTCCTCACCAACCCGTTCCTGGCCATTCCCTTTCTCTTCGGGGCGGCGCTGCTGGTCGCGATGGCACGACGCCCGCTGCTGGCCGCGGGGGCGCTGGCGCCCTGGCTGGTCGCCGGGGCGCTCGCCCTCCGAACGGCCGAGTCGCCCCACACGGTCGCGCGGGGGTTCTCCAACTGGCTGGTCCCTCTGGTCATCGCCGCCGGCTACGGCCTCGCCCAGCTCGCCGGCCGCGGGCGCCCCGGGCAGGTCGCCTTGGCGCTCTGCCTCGCCTACTTCGCCGCGAAGCCCGTCCGATACGCCGGGGCGCTGCGGACGCGCTACCTGGAGATGGCCGAGCACGACGCGTTCGCCGCGATGCTGTCCGCGGAGCCCGACGGCGCCGTCGCGGTCATCGTGCCCGATGACGAGCGGCTGCGCCGGGGCACGGGCGCGACGGTCGAGACGATGAACGCGTACCGCTCCATCCGCCGGGCGCTCCCGCGGCCGGGCGCGCCGCTGGTCGGCCTCACCCGCTTCCTGGAGCGGGGCGTCGACCAGTGCGAGCAAGGGGGCTGCCTGTTCTTCGCGGGGCTGCCCTGCTCCGTCCAGTCCCTCGACCCCTACGCGCCTTCGCAGTGCGGGCAGCTCGCGGCCGAGCGCACGCTCGAGCTCGTCGCCCGCACGACGGTCACGGCGGCGCCCTTCGAGCGCTGCGCCATCCAGGTGGGGGGGCTGCGGCAGAGCGTCTGCGCGCCCACCGAGAGGACCGTGGACTTCACGCTGTACCGGGTCGGCAGAGGAGCGGGCGGCGGGCGCTGAGGTCGCGGCCCGAGGGGCCTCTGCTCGGCGAGCATGCTAAAGCGCCAGCCACCAATGACCGGGACCGACCTCAACCCCCTCGTCGGCCTCGTGGGCCCCGCGCTCGCCTCCGCGCTCGCCGCGAAGGGCTACGACACGCTCACCCCCGTCCAGGAGGCCGTGCTGGACGAAGCGCTCGAGGGCCGCGATCTGCGCATCACGTCGCAGACGGGGTCGGGCAAGACCATCGCCATCGGCTTCGCGGTGCGCGATCTGCTGGACGACCTGACGGCCCAGTACGGCGGGCCTGCGCGCCCCAGGGTGCTCGTGCTGACGCCGACCCGGGAGCTCGCCAAGCAGGTCGCCGACGAGCTGTCGTGGCTCTACGCGCCGCTGCGCGTCCGCGTCGCGGCGGTGACCGGCGGGGCCGGCTACCTCGACCAGAAGCGCGCGCTCTCGTCCAACCCTGCGGTCATCGTGGCCACCCCCGGGCGGCTGCGCGACGCGCTGGAGCGGCAGCGCATCGACGCGTCGACCCTGGCGGCCGTGGTCCTCGACGAGGCGGACTCCATGCTCGACCTCGGCTTCCGCGAGGACCTGGAGGCCATCCTGGCCATGCTGCCGGCCGAGCGTCGGTCGCACCTGGTCTCGGCGACGTTCTCGCGCGACGTGGTGGCGCTGGCCGACCGCTTCCAGCGCGACCCGGTGCACGTGCAGGGGACCCAGCTCGGAGAGGCGCACGCGGACATCGAGCACGTGGTGCACCTGGTCGAGCCGGGTCAGCGCGTGGACGCCCTCATCAACCTGCTGCTCTCGGACGAGGACGCGAAGTCCCTGGTCTTCGCCCGGACCCGCGCCGACGTGGCGCGCATCGCCGGCGAGCTGGCCGAGGCGGGCTTCGTCGTGCGGACGCTCTCGGGCGAGATGGAGCAGCCGGAGCGCGATCGCGCGCTCGCCGCCTTCCGCCAGGGCGGCGTGCAGGCGCTCGTCGCCACCGACGTCGCGGCGCGCGGCATCGACGTGCGCGACATCGCGCGGGTCATCCAGATCGAACCCCCGACCGACGTGGAGACGTACACGCACCGCAGCGGCCGCACGGGCCGCGCAGGCAAGCAGGGGACCAGCGTGCTGTTCGTCACGCCGTCGCACTACCCGGCCATCGCGCGGGGCCTCGCGCGGGCGAAGATCGCGCACAAGGTCGAGCCCATCCCCAGGCCCGAGGCCATCCAGCGCGCGCGGGAGGAGAAGCTGGTGGCCTGGCTCGCGCGCGAGGGGGACGGCGAGACCATCGATCCGCACGCCATCTCCATCGCGGAGCGCATCGTGAAGAGCGGGGCGCTGGTCACGGCGCTGGCGCGGCTGGTCGTGAAGGCCGGGCTGCACGGCCCGACCAAGGCGCGCGAGGTGAGGGCCATCCCGCCTCCCCGCGAGGAGGACCGCTCGTCGCGTGGCCCCTCGGGTGGGCCCCGGCGCTCCGTGGGGGGGCCTCCTCCCGGGCCTCCCCGTCCGCACGACGGGCACCGGCGGCCGCCGCCCGGTCCCGCGGCCTGGGTGACGTTCCGGGTGACGTGGGGTGGGCGCCAGGGCGCGGACGCACGGCGGCTCCTGGCCGTCGCGTGCCGGCGCGGCAACGTGAAGGGGAGCGACGTGGGCGCCATCCGCGTCGAGGCCGCGTACTCGCTCATCGACATCGCGCGCGACGTGGCCGACAGCTTCGAGCGGGACGCGAGCCGCCCCGATCCGAGAGATCCCCAGGTCCGCATCACGCGGAGCACCGAGGCCGGCGCGCCCGCCGCCCCTCCCCGCCATCCCGCCCACGGGCCCGCCCACCACCCGCACCGTCCGCCGGCCGCGGAGAGACACGTTCCCCACGCGCCGCCTCCGCGGCGCGACGCCCCGCCGCGTCCGGCCGCGCCTTACACTGTCCCGCCCGCGCCCTCGGACCCGCCGCGGGACATCCCGGCGCGCCCCTTCCCCCGGCGCCGCACGGTGGACGCGGTCCGACCGGAGAGACCCTCGAAGGGCGGCAGCGCCCACCTCCGCCGTCCGCGCAAGCCCTGACGCCCCGGCCCTACAGCGCCCACTTCCCCGCGCGGACGTCCGCGAAGACCTCGGCCGTGACGGGCACGTAGGCCCGGGAGCGGTCGTCGCGCACGAAGAGCGGCTCGCGGACGAGACCCGGGTCGAACCCTTGCTTCTGCAGGTCGACCTTGCGCAGCTTGAACGTCCCCGTCAGGTCGGCCTCGGTCTGCAGGCGCACGAAGGCGGGCTCGGCGTACCGCGGCAGCCGCCCCGACACGAAGGCGTAGAACTGCTCCCCGTCGAAGCGCGCGCCCTCGTCCAGCAGGAGCGCGACCATCCCGGCGCGGCCGTCCATGCCCTCGATCTTCACGCCGTACACGTTGGCCATGTGCACGCCGGGGAACGGCGCGAGCAGCTCGGCCACCTCCTGTGTCGAGACGTTCTCGCCCTTCCACCGGTAGGTGTCGCCGATGCGGTCGACGAAGTAGAAGTACCCGCGCGCGTCCTGGCGCATGAGGTCGCCCGTGCGAAACCAGGCGTCGCCCTTGCGGAAGACGCCGTGGAGGAGCTTCTTCTCCGAGTCGGAGCTCGACGTGTAGCCCTCGAACCGCCCGAGGGCCATGCGCTTGGAGAACGGAAGCCGCCCGATCATCTCCCCGACCTCGCCGCGGCCCACCTCGACGCAGAAGCCCTTCGCGTCGCGCGGGTGCGTGTCCTCCGCGACGTCGTAGCGGATGATGCGCGCGTTGCTGACCGGCTTGATGAGCACGCGCCCCACTGCGCCCACCTGGTTGTCGAGGTTCAGCAGGACGACGTTGCCCTCGGTCGCGGCGTAGAACTCGTGGATCTTGGGGATGCCGAACCGGTCGCGGAAGGCGGGCCAGACGTCGGGCCGGAGGCCGTTGCCCAGGGCGAAGCGGAGGCGGTGCTCGCGGTCCCTGGGGTTCGGCGGCTGCGCGAGGAGGTAGCGGCACAGCTCTCCGATGTACTGGAAGCCGGTCACGCCGTGCCGGCGGATGTCGTCCCAGAAGTGGCTCGCGCTGAACTTGCGGCGCAGGACCAGCGTCGCCGCGGAGAAGAGGGAGAGGGCGGGGACGATGACGCCCCCGGCGCTGTGGTAGAGCGGCAGTACGTCGTAGAGCACGTCGTCGGCCGTGGTCTGCGTGAAGACCGAGAGGGCGTCGCCCGTGGTGAGGAAGCGAAGGTGGCTGAAGCGGGCGGCCTTCGGGGCGCCCGTGGTGCCCGACGTGTAGATGTAGAGCAGGTCGTCGCCGGCCAGGAGCCGCTTGCGCCAGCGAGGGTCGGGGTTGGAGCGCGGGAGCCGCGCGAGGGCCTCGTCCAGGTCGCGGGCGCGACCGGGCAGGGCGAACGGCGCGCGATCGCGGAGGACGTAGGTGCTGGGCGCCTGGGCGGCCGTGGCCAGCTGGGGGAGACACTCGGCGCCGGCGACGAGCAGGGCAGGCTGCGCCGCCGCGAAGGCGTGGTCGAGCATGCGCCCGGAGAGGTTGGTGTTGACCAGCGCGGTGACCACGCCGAGCTTCGCCAGCCCGCTCCAGACGAAGAGAAACTCCGGGCGGTTCTCCATGAGCAGCGCCACCACGTCCCCGTGCCGCAGCCCTTGCTCGCGCGCCCAGTGCGCGACCCGGTTGGCCCGGGCGTTCCACTCGTCGTACGTGAAGCGCTCCTCCCCGAAGACGATGGCCGTGCGCGCCGCGTGCTCCAGCGCGCGCGCCTCGAGCAGGTCGGGCACGTTGCGCTTGCCGCGGGGGCGGTACTTGGCGAACCGGCGGATGATGCGGGCGAGGGTGCGCGCCTCGCCGAGGTACTCGCGCAGCGCGACGTGATCGTCGGGGTTCTGGACCATGTCGCTCAACGATATCTTCCTAGTGCCCGAGCAGGTGGCGGACGAAGAACTCGGTCCGCCGTCGCTTGCCGTACGGGGTGTCCCCGACGCCGTGACCGCCGCTCGGGAACACCAGCAGGTCGAAGTCCTTGTCGGCCTTGATGAGCGCGTCGGCCACCTGCATCGTCGAGGCGGGGTCGACGTTGTGGTCGAGCGCCCCGACCATGAGCAGGAGCTTGCCGGTCAGCTTGTGGGCGTCGACGACGTTCGAGCTCTTCACGTAGCTCTCGTCGACCGGCCACCCCATCCACTGCTCGTTCCACCAGATCTTGTCCAGGCGGTTGTCGTGGCAGCCGGAGTCGGCCACCGCGACCTTGTAGAAGTCGCCGTGGGAGAGCAGCGCCCGCAGCGCGCTCTGTCCGCCCGCCGAGCTCCCGTAGATGCCGACCCGGCCCAGGTCCATCTCCGGGTGCCTGGCCGCCGCGGCCTTCATCCAGGCGATGCGGTCGGGGAAGCCGGAGTCGGCGAGGTTCTTCCAGGCCACGTCGTGGAAGGCCTTCGACCGGAACGACGTCCCCATCCCGTCGATCTGCACCAGGATGAAGCCGCTGCTGGCCAGCTCGTGCAGGTCCTCCTCCAGACCGAAGGCCTTGGGGACGAAGGCGCCGGTGGGGCTGGCGTAGATCTGCTCGATGACAGGGTAGCTCTTGCCGCGCTCGAACCCCGCAGGCCGGACGATGATGCCGTAGATGTCGGTCTGACCGTCCCGGCCCTTGGCCACGAAGCGCTCGGGCATGGTCCACCCCGACGCCAGCAGCGCGTGGACGTCCGCCCGCTCGAGCTCGCGCACGAGCCTGCCGTCGGCGGCCCGCCGCAGCTCGGTGACGGGCGGCAGGTCCACCCGGGACCAGGTGTCCACGAAGAAGCGGCGGTCCGGCGAGAAGTCCACGGCGTGCGTCCCGTCGCCCTCCGTCAGCACGACGAAGCCCGTGCCGTCGAAGTTCACGCGGCAGAGGTGCAGGTAATACGGGTCCTGCCCCGCGCGCACGCCCCCGGCGAAGAACCATAGCTGCCGCTGCTTCTCGTCCACCCACTCCACGCCCCGCACCACCCAGTCGCCGCGCGTGATCTGCGCCTTCACCGCGCCCGTGTCCGAGTCGTAGAGGTAGAGGTGGTTGTGTCCGTCGCGCTCGGACATCCACAGGAGCTCGTGGCTCGCCTCGAGCCTGCGGTAGTAGAGCTTGCCGCTGTAGTCGAGGAAGGTCTTGCTCTGCTCGTCGACGATGGCCCGCGCCTCGCCCGTGCGCGCGTCCACCGAGACGACGCGCAGCACCTGGTGCCCGCGCTGGTTGTAGAGGAAGGTGAAGTGCTTCGAGTCCGGGGCCCACCGCAGCTCGGTGATGCTCCAGGGCTCGGCGAAGAGCGCGTCGCTCACCGGGACGGGAGCCCGTGCCACCACGTCGAAGAGGCGCGGCCGCGCGACGGGGATGCGGTCGCCGGGCCTGGGGTAGTCGAACGAGGTGGTCCTCGGCTGCACCTGGTCGCGGGGGGACGCCTCGATCACCGAGATCTTCCGCTCGTCGCCGCGCCGGGTGCGCAGGGCGACCAGCCGGGTCGAGTCGGGCGACCAGCGCAGATCGGCCAGGGCATAAGAGTCGTCCGCCGTGCCGTCGCGACTGAGCCGGGTCTCGACGTGGGTGCGCGCGTCGCGGAGCACGAGGTCGTGGTCCCGCACGAGCACCTCCTGGCGCCCGTCGGGGGACGCGAGTCCCTTCTCGAGCGGCTTGCGGGGGACCGCGGGCTTGCCCCGGTCGTGTGCGGGCGGCGGCAGGGGCGGGGCGACGGCGCCGGCCTCCTCCTCGTCGTCCAGCTCGAACTCACCGCCCTCCTCGGGGGCCTCGAACGTCTCGAGCAGCCGGTCCGCCTCGTCGGTCACGACCCACACGTGGCCGGCGTAGGTCGACTGCTCGTGCCGGCCGCCGGGGGGCACCGTCGCGTAGTGCCGGCGCTGGCCGTCGAAGCCCATCCAGTAGAGCACCACCGGCCCGTGCGTGTGGTTGACGAAGGCCACCTCCGTGGCCGGCCCGGTCCGCGTGGTCGGCCGCGGCGCCCGGTGGCCGGTCGCCTGGGCCGCCTCGTGCTCCTCCTTCACGACGTAGGTCCGCAGGTCGCAGCGCCACTTCCTGTCGGCCGCCACGAAGACCAGCGCCCCGGCCTTCTCGTCGAGCTCGAGGTGCGAGAGGCGGAGCTGGTCGGGATGGACCGCCTTGCCGCTCGCGACCGCCAGCGCGGCGGCCAGGCGCGCGTGGTCGAACGCCGGCTGCTGCTCGCCGGTGGTCGCGTCGACCAGGAGGTACTCGCGGCCGCCGTCCGGGAGGGCGCCCTTGTAGAAGAAGCGGTTGCCGTCGGGCAGCCAGTGCGCCTTCACGTGGTGCGGGATCGCGTCCCTGGCCGAGAGCGGCGCCGGGGGAGGGGCGGCGGGGGCGGCCACGGGCGGCGAAGGGATGCTCACGCGCGGGGGAGCCGCCGGCGTCGACGCGCCGCACCCGCCGGTGACGAGTGCGAGGACCACACACGCCAGCGACGCCCGGCCGGCGACCGTCACGCGGAGAACGTGCATCGACTCCACCCGAGTACAGCGCGGGTGGCCTCCCGACTACAAGTCCCCCGTCGGGCTCGCCGCGTCCCCCGCGCCGGCCTCGGGGAGCGGCGCGGCGACCACCAGCACGTGCAGCCCGGCGCCGCTGTAGCCCGCGTCGTCCACGGTCGGTCCGAACGCGTGCGTCTGGCTGGGATCGCCGAGGACCGCGAGCAGGTAGGGGCGCGCCTGGCCGAAGAACTGCGTCGGGTCCTGGGTCGGATCGACCAGCTGCTGCGCCTCGGCCAGCGACATCCACAGGTGGCCGGCGCCTCCGTCGTAGCCCGGGACGTCCACCGCGAAGCCGAGCTGCCCGTAGACCGCCAGCCCGCCGCCCACCGCGACGTCGGCCGGCGGGTACAGATCGCCCTCGCCCCGCAGCGTCGCCACCGGCGTCACGCCGCCATCGGCGTCCTGGGCGCCGAACGTCACCACGGCCGAGCCCCCGTCGCCCTCGAGGGAGGCCAGCGCGGGCGAGAGCTGCGCGGCCTGGACCGCGATGGCGCCGGCGCCCGCGGTGGAGGGGGCCAGCTGGAGCACGTCCGCGTGGAGGTTGCCGCCGGCCAGCGTCCAGCTCGCGCCGCAGAGGGCCGTGGTCGCGTTGGGATCGTTGGGGGTGCAGCCGCTGATCGCGATGACGTTGTCGTGACCGGGCAGGACACTGCCGGCCGGGATGCTGGCCAGGGGCCAGTAGTCGAGGTCGTAGCGGAGGCACGGGGCGGTCGAGGAGCCCGGGCCGCAGATGATCTGGTCGCACGTCAGCGGAGGCTGGCCCTGGTCGACCTGGCCCTGCTCGATGCGGGCGAAGTTGAGCGCGTCGACCGCGTAGAGCACGAGGGCGTGTCCCGCCAGCGAGCTCGCGTCATCCATCGGGGTGACGCTGCCGCCGGGGACCCCCGGGTAGTTGCTCCCGGGCATCGCGCCGTCGCTGGGGAAGGGGAGGATGGTGGCGTTGACGCCGTCGAGCGCCCAGCAGAGCCGCACGTTCGCCAGGCTGGGAGAGCCCTGCACGAAGAGGGCGGTCGTGGGCAGGTGGACGCCCGAGTCCGCGCTCCCGTCGATGGTCACGCTGCCGGTGTCCGGAGCGTTGACGCCGGTGTCGTAGCCGGTGCCCGAGTCGTAGCCGGGCTCGCCGCCGGCCTCGTTGGCGAAGGAGCTGGCCCCGCAGGCAACCACGAGCGCCACCGGAGCGAGGAGGGCCGGCAGGACCGCCCCGTACTGCACGACCAGACGACGATAAGAAAGCATGGTGGACATCGTAGCGTGCCGCCGGCCGCGTGCATCCCGCGCGCTTGCGCGCTTGCGGTCATGCGGCGCCTCGCGCATGCTCCCCTGTCGAGAGGATCGCCGCGGTGTCCGAGCCCAGCACGGGCATGATGGTGACGTCGAACGTGCGCCTCCTTCGCCCCCTCGGCGAGGGAGGGATGGGGAGCGTGTGGGTGGCCGAGCACCTCTCGCTGCGTACGAACGTGGTCGTGAAGTTCATGGCCAGCGAGCTCGCGCAGAGCGCCGAGGCCCTCGCGCGCTTCTCCCGCGAGGCCGCCGCGGCGTCCCAGGTGAAGAGCCCACACGTGGTGCAGATGTTCGACCACGGGGTGACCGACAGCGGCGTGCCCTACATCGTGATGGAGCTGCTCGAGGGGCGCGACCTCGAGCAGCAGATCCACGCCGCGGGGCCGCTCGAGCCGCGCGAGGTGGTGGCCATCGTCGCGCAGCTGGCGCGGGCGCTGGGCAAGGCCCACGAGCGGGGCATCATGCACCGCGACATCAAGCCGAGTAACGTCTTCCTCTGCGACGCCGGGGGCGGGGAGCTCTTCGTCAAGCTGCTCGACTTCGGCATCGCCAAGGGCTCGGGCGCCGGCGGGGGCGTGGGCATCGCGGGGAGCACCACGCGCACCGGCTCCTTCATCGGGTCTCCCTTCTACATGAGCCCGGAGCAGGTGGTGGGCGCCAAGACCATCGACTTCCGGACCGACCTCTGGTCGCTCGGCGTCGTGGCCTTCGAGGCGCTCACGGCCGTGAAGCCCTTCGTCGCGGAGACGGTCGGCGCGCTCGCCCTCAAGATCCACCGCGACCCCCTGCCGGTGCCCTCCAGGGCCAACCCCGCGCTCCGCCCGGCCATCGACGCGTGGTTCACCAGGGCCTGCGCGCGGGAGCCGGGCGACCGCTTCGCCTCCGCCAAGGAGATGGCCGATGCCCTGGCGGTGGCGGTGACGGGGGAGAACCTCGCCCCCGGCCTCCGCGTCGACAGCGTCCCCACGCCGCGCGCGGGCGTCGGGTTCGAGATGACCGAGGTCGTCTCTCCCGTCGCGTCCACCAAGCGGTCCATCGCCGACGCCCGCTCGGAGACCGGGGCCGGGGTGGGGCTCCCCGCCAGCCAGCGCCTGCCGGTCAGCTCGCGGGGCAAGTGGGTCGTCGTCGGCGCCATCGCGGTGGCCGCGGTGGGCGTGGGCTTCGTGGTGCCCAAGATCATCTCGCGGCCCGCCGAGCCCGCGGTCGCCGTGCCCGCCGAGGACCCCGCGCCGGCGCGCGCGCCGTCGACCGTCGCCCCGGTGGTCCTGCCCCCTCCCGCGCTCGGCCTGTCCTCCGCGGCGAGCGCCCCGGTGGCCGGCTCCACGGCCCCGCCCGCCGTCACCGCCGCGGCGCCGCCCGTCGTGCGCGTCGTCGCCGCGCGCCCGCCGGCGTCGGCGGCTCCGTCGACGACGGCCCCGCGCGTGACCGTGAGCAAGCCGCCTCCCGGGAGCGAAGATGACATCAAGTAGCGCGCTCCCGCTGGCCTTCGCGCTGGTCACGGGCCTCGCGCTGCTGCCCGCCACGGCGCGCGGCCAGGCGCCCGCCCACGTCCCGACGGCGACCGAGCTGGAGACGGCGCGCGCCCTCTACAAGGAGGGCAAGGAGCTCCGCGCGCGCGGCGACCTGCGCGGGGCGCTCGAGAAGCTCCAGGCGGCGCACGCCCTCGGCAACACCCCCGTCACGGGCATCGAGCTGGGGCGCACGTACGCCGCCCTGGGGCAGATCGTGGAGGCGCGGGAGGTCTTCCTCTCCATCGCGCGCCTGCCCTTCGCCTCGGACGAGACCGAGAAGTCCGCGGAGGCGCGCAGCGAGGCGGCGCGGCTGGCCGAGGAGCTGCAGCCGCGCATCCCCACGCTGCGCGTGAAGGTCGAGGGGCTCGGGCCGGGGGACGTGGCCCATCTCGTCATCGACCACGTGACCGTCCCCGACGCCGCCATCGCCGAGCCGCAGCGGGTCGATCCGGGCAAGCACGCCGTGGCGCTCCGCATCGGCGAGGGCGCCGCCTCGCGCGAGGTGGGCGGCGAGGTGGAGCTGACCGAGGGCCAGGCCGGCGAGATCACGCTGCGCGTCCCCGCCGCGCCGCCCGTCCCGCCCCCGCCGCCGGCGGTCCTCGTGCCCCCTCGCCCGCGGCCCGAGGGCGCCCCGCTGCTGGTGAAGCTCGGCTTCGGGACGGCCATCGCCGGCGGCGCGGTCGGCCTCATCGCCGGGCTGACGGCCCTCAACAAGAAGGGTCAGCTCGCGGGCGAGTGCAACGCCGCCAGGCAGTGCGACTCCTCGACGGGAGGCACGCAGGACCTCGACACCGCGCGGACCTGGGGCAACGTGTCGACGGTGGCGTTCGTGATCGGAGGCGCGGGCATCGGGCTGGGGATCCTCGGCCTGGTGACCGGCCACGGCGAGAGCACGCGGCAAGAGGCGGGGCTCTCCCCGTGGCTCGGGCTGGGCGCGGCGGGGCTGGATGGGCGCTTCTAGGACCGCGGCGCTGGGGCTGTGCGCGATGGCCGCGGCGCTCGCCGCGTGCAACGCGCTGCTCGGGCTCGACGCGTACGACAACGTCGCGTGCGCCTTCGACTGCGGCGCCGACGCCGGGGAAGGCGGGGGCCTGCCCGTGACCGACGCGCAGGAGGAGCCCGACGGGGCAGCGCCGGGCGACGGCGGCGGCGAGGCCACGTCCGACACGGGTCCGGACGTCGTCGGCGACGTGGTCGTCCCCGAGGCCGGCTGGCCCGTGCCCACCCTGCACGAGACCTGGGCCCACTGGCCCATGCCCAACCCCGACGCCGCGACCGGCCCGGACGCCGCGACGCTGCTCCCCAACCAGATGACCTACGACGCCGGCCCGGACGGCAGCGCCGTGGCCTACGACGCGGTGACGCAGCTGCGCTGGAGCCGCCTGCCCGACACCGCGAGCAGCTACGACGAGGCCTGGACCGCGTGCCTGCAGAACCACGAGGGCGCGGGGTGGCGCGTGCCGACGCGCATCGAGCTGGTCTCGCTGGTCGACTTCACCCAGCCCTCCGGCAAGGCGATGATCCGCCCCGACGTCTTCCCCGCGGTGCAGCCGGTGCCCACGTGGACGTCGTCGGCCTTCGCGGGGGACGACGGCCCCTACGGCTACTGGGCCGTCGACTTCGGCACCGGCCTGACCGGCAGCGCCGGCGCGACCACGACCCAGGTGCTCTGCATCAACGGGGCGACGCCGTGAGCGCGCGCCCGGGGACCCGGCGGTGGCTCCGCGCCTCGCTCGTGGCGGGCGCGGTCGTCGGCCTGGCGACCCTGGCGCGCGCCGACGCGCCGTCGGACCAGTACGAGTTCTTCGATCTGACCACCACGGTCATCCAGGACCTGCGCACGGGCCTGTACTGGCAGCGCTACCCGCCGGCCACGGGCGTCTCGTTCGCCGGCGCGGCCGCGTACTGCGCGTCGCTGGTCCCCGACGGAGGCGGGCCCGCGTGGCGCGTCCCCTCGTACAAGGAGCTGCTGACGCTCGTCGACGAGTCGCCCCACACCGAGTACACGGGCGGCCAGCTCCAGCAGAAGGCCATCGACGGCAACGCCTTCCCGCAGATCCCGGTGGACCTCAGCTACGTGACCTCGTCTGTCTACCCGGGGACGCCGTCCGGGTACGTGTACACGGTCGACTTCCACAACGGCCTGCCCGGCGCAGCCGACGCGACGCAGTCGTTCTACGTGCGGTGCGTGTACTAGGTCGCCCAGACAGAGCCCCGACCCGTCGCCCACCGGGGCTCGCCGCACCTCCTGCCCGCCCCCCAACCCCGTCCAGCCACGCCTGGGCGAAGGGGTAGCCGCGGCGGGTCGACGGCCAGTCGCGGCTGGGCAGACCGGTAGCCGCGGCTGGGCAGCCGAGGAGCCGCGGCCGGACGACGGGTGCCCGCGGCTGGGCCGATGGGGAGCCGCGGCTGGACGGCGGGTACCCGCGCCTGGCCGACGGGTACCCGCGCCTGGACGGCGGGTATCCGCGCCTGGCCGGCGGGTACCCGCGCCTGGCCGGCGGGGAGCCGCGGCTGGGCGCCCTACAGCTTGCCCAGCTCGGCGCCCGGGAGCTTCTCCTGCTCGATGAGGGCGCGCTGGGCGTCGCTGAAGGGCTGCCCGAGCAGCTCCGGGGCCTGCTGGCGCGAGCGGAACAGGTTCACGATGAAGTTCATGCGGTCCTCGAGCAGGCGCCAGTCGACCGACGCGCTGCCCACGTCGGTCGCGCCGCGCGCCCGGTCGTACTGCTTGAGCAGCGACACGAGGTCGCCCGGCGCCGTGATGTTCTGCAGCGGCGGGGGCAGGTAGGCCTGCGCGGCGGCGTCCTTGGGGATGTTGCGGCCCAGCGGGAGCTCGGCCCCGCCCGGGAGCGACAGGGTCATCATCGTCCGCGTGGCGATGCGCTCCCAGAGGTCCTGCACCACGTCGACCAGCTCGCCCAGCGGCTTCTCCACCACGTCCACCAGCCTCTGGAAGACGCCCTTGCCCGCGCCCGTGCCGAGCGAGTCGTGCAGGTGCTTCTTCAGGATGTCGTCGATGGGCGCGTCCATGGCCTCGGCGATCTGCGGCTGGAGGCGCGTCTGCTCGTGCAGGCCGATCTGGCAGTTGCCGAGCAGCACGAGCCGGGCCTTCTCCACGTCGTCCGCCTCGAGGATGGCCTGGTAGTAGCTGGTGAAGGCGCGCCGGAGCATCTCCTGGCCGCTGTCGGCCGTGGTCGGGCGCGGGTCGAGCGGCTCGAGCATCGCCGCCAGCTGGGCCGGCGTGGGCCGGCCGCCGCCCATGATCTCGACGAAGCGCACGAACTGCGGGGCGAGCTCGGCGAACACCTTCAGGTTGCCGTCGCCGATGCTCGTGCTCACCGTCGTCAGCGTCTCCCGGATGGGCGCGAGGAGGAACGACGGGTGGAAGCCCGTGGTGGGGACGATGGCGTGGATGACGGCCTCGATCCTCCCGAGGCGGTGCATGACGTCGTCCTCCGCGTCGCCCACGAGGTCCACCACGAAGGGCGGCACCTCCTCGTTGCGGATGCTCTGCCCCGCGGTCTTCGACGCCCACGTCGCGAAGGTCGACCAGTTCACGTCCGGCCCGCCCAGCGTCTGCGCGAGCGCCTGCGACAGGTCGTGGTAGCGCTGCGTGATGAGCAGGTTCCGGAGCACCGGATCCTGCATGGCCGAAATCTTCGCGATGTCTCCCGGTAGCGTCATCGTCCCCTCCTCGGGCTGGGTCGTCGATCGCCGCGTATGGTAGCCTCCCGTCGTCGCGAATGGACGAGGTTGGCGCATCACCCCCGACGGTCTCGAGCCCCACCACGTCGACGGTCTCCCCCGCTGCCCGGTCGCTGCTCCGCGTGGGCGAGCGCATCGCGGGGCGCTTCGAGATCCTGGCCCTGGCCGACTGGGGCGGCATGGGCGCCGTCTACCGCGCCCGGGACACGCAGACGGGCACCGACGTGGCGCTCAAGCTGCTGCTCGACGAGTCCAGCGAGGAGCGCTTCGCGCGGGAGGCGCGCGTCCTCGCCGACCTGCGCCACCCGGGCATCGTCCAGTACGTGGCCCACGGCAAGACCGAGGTCGGCTCGCTGTACCTGGCCATGGAGTGGCTGGAGGGCGTCGACCTGCGGAGCAAGCTCGCCGCCGGCCCCCTGTCGCTGCGCGACGGCCTGGCGCTCGTGCGGGGCGCCGCCGAGGCGCTGGGCGTGGCCCACGCCCGCGGGATCGTCCACCGCGACATCAACCCGCGCAACCTCTTCCTGCTCGGCGGCGACGTGCGCTCGGTGAAGGTCCTCGACTTCGGCATCGCCCGGCCGCTGCGGGCCACCTTCGGGATGACCATGCCCGGCGTGTACCTCGGGACGCCCGGCTACATGGCCCCCGAGCAGGCCCGCGGCAACGAGGACATCGACGCGCGGGCCGACGTCTTCGCGCTCGGCTGCGTGCTCTACGAGTGCCTGACCGGCAGGGCCGCCTTCGCCGCCGACAACCTGATGGCGCTGCTCGGCAAGGTCCTCTTCGAGGACGCGCCGCGCCTGCGGTCGCGCGGCGAGTTCCCCCTGGTGGTGGACGACCTGGTCGCGCGGCTGCTCGCCAAGGACGCGAGCCACCGCCCCGCCGACGCCGCCGCGGCCGCCGCCGCCATCGCCGCCATCGAGCAGGAGGTGAGCGACGACCCCGCGAGCGCCCTGCCCGCCATCGAGGCCGCACCCCGCTCCATCACGGACGTCGAGCAGCGCCTGGTGTGCGTGGTCATGGCCGGCGCGGCGCCCGGGCCGGTCGACCTCCCGCGCGAGGGCGGGACGCTGGCGTCGGCGGGAGAGTCGACCGGGCAGGGGTCCACCATCACGCGCTTCGGGGCCAAGATCGAGCGCCTGGCCGACGGGTCGCTGGTGGCCACGCTGGTGGGCGGCGGGGACGCGACGGACCACGCGGCCCACGCCGCGCGCTTCGCCCTGGCGCTGCGCGAGATGATGCCGGACATCCCCATCGTCCTGGCCACCGGACGGGGCATCGTGACCGGCAAGTACCCCGTGGGCGAGGTGCTCGACCGCGCGTCGCAGCTGCTGCTGCAGCCCGCGACGGAGGGGCCGCGAACGGGCCCCGTGCGCATCGACGACGTGACGGCGGGGCTGCTCGATCTGCGGTTCGACGTGGTGGACGACGGCAAGAGCTCCGAGCTGCGCGGGGCGCGCGAGTCCCACGACGTGGCGCGCTCGGTCCTGGGCCGGCCCACGTCGTGCGTCGGGCGGGAGCGGGATCTCCGCACGCTGGAGGCGACGTTCGACGAGTGCGTGGACGAGTCGGTGGCGCGCGTGGTGCTGGTCACGGGGCCGGCGGGCCTCGGCAAGACGCGGCTCCGGCGCGAGTTCCTGCGGCGCATCCGGCGGCGCGCGGGCGAGGTCGAGGTCCTCATGGGCCGCGCGGACCCGATGAGCGCGGGCGCCCCCTTCGCCATGATCGCGCAGACCGTGACCGGCGCGGCCAGCGTCGCGGACGGCGAGCCCCTGGCCGCGCGCCGGCAGAAGCTCGAGGCGCGGGTGTCGCGCCGCCTGCCCGAGGCCGACCGCGTCCGGGTGACCGAGTTCCTGGGGGAGCTCGTGGGCGCGCCGTTCCCCGAGGGCGAGAGCCTGCAGCTGCGCGCCGCCCGGCAGGACCCGGTGCTGCGCGGGGACCAGATGCGGCGGGCGTACGAGGACTGGATCCGCGCGGAGTGCGCCCAGCACCCGGTGGTCATCGTGCTGGAGGACCTGCACTGGGGCGATCTGCCGACGGTGAAGGTCATCGACGCCCTGATGCGCAACCTCGCGGGCTGCCCGCTGATGGTCGTGGCCTCCGCGCGCCCGGAGGTGCACGACCTCTTCCCGGGCGCGTGGACGCAGCGCGGGGTGGTGGAGCTGCGGCTGTCCGAGCTCACGCCGAAGGCGGGCGAGAAGCTGGTGCGCGAGGTGCTGGGCGACGAGCTGCCCGAGTCGACGGTGCGGCGCCTGGTCGAGGCCTCGGGCGGCAACCCGTTCTGCCTGGAGGAGCTCATCCGCGCCGAGGCCGAGGGCAAGCGCGACGCGCCCGGCTCGGTCCTCGCGGTGGTCAGCGCGCGCATCGACCGGCTCGAGGTGGGGGCGCGCCGCGTGCTGCGGGCGGCCAGCGTCTTCGGCCAGCAGTTCTGGGGGGGCGCGGTGGTGACGCTGCTGGGCGCGCAGCGCGCGTCCGAGACGGCGCGCTGGCTCGACTACCTCGTCGAGCGCGAGGTCATCGTCAAGCGCGGGCGGGGCAAGTTCCCCGGCGAGGACGAGTACTCGTTCCGCCACGCGCTGGTGCGTGAGGCCGCCTACGCGATGATGGTGGGCGAGGACCGGGTGCTCGGTCACCGGCTGGCGGCGGCGTGGCTGGAGGAGGCCGGGGAGCGCGACGCGCTGACGCTGGCGGAGCACTTCGACCGCGGCCAGGCGCCCGAGCGCGCGGTCGTCTGGTACCAGCGGGCGGCCGAGCAGGCCCTCGAGGGCAACGATCTCGACGCGGCGATCACCCGGGGCGAGCGGGCCATCGGGCTGGGCGCGGAGGGCGAGGCCCTGGCGTCGCTGCTGCAGGTCCAGGCCGAGGCGTACAAGTGGCGGGGCGCCAACGCCGAGGCGGCGGCGGCGGCGCGCAAGGCCCTCGCGGCGACGCCGAGGGGGAGCGAGGCGTGGTGCGCGGCGGCCGGCGAGGTGGTCGCGGCCAGCGGCAAGCTCGGCGACCGCGCGGCCCTCGCGGAGATGGCGGAGGAGCTGCTGAGGCTCGCCCCGGGCGCGGGCGGTGCGGCGCAGATCGTCGCGACCGCGCGGGCGGCGACGCAGCTGGCGCTGGGCGGGCAGGCCGAGACGGCCGAGAAGCTGCTGGCGCGGCTGGGCTCGGGCGCGAGCGCGGCGAGCGATCCGGCGGTGGCAGGCTGGGTGCTCGAGGCGCGGGCGGTCGCGGCGGGGTCGGCGGGCGACCCGGGCGCGCGGGTGCGCCTGGCGGACGCGGCGGCCGAGAGCTTCGAGACCGCGGGCGACCTGCGCAACGCGTGCCTTCAGCGGGTCAGCGTGGGCTATGCGTACAACGAGATCGGCGCCTACGCCGAGGCGGAGCGCGCGCTGCGGGGCGCCATCGCCGTGGCCGAGCGCATGGGGCTCGACAACGCGGCGGGCACCGCGCGGGCGCAGCTCGGGCGGACGCTGGGTCGCCGGGGCAGGCTGGACGAGGCGCGCGAGGTGCTCGCGGGCGCGGTCGAGGCCCTGCGCGCCCAGAAGAACCTGCGCCTCGCGGCGGTGGCCACGCGCTACCTGGCGTGGGTGCTGGCCGCGCAGGGCGACCTCGAGGGCGCCGAGCGGGAGGCGCGGACCGCGGCGGAGGCGCTGGCGGGCGCGACGGCGATGCTGGGAGACGCGCTGGCGATGCTGTCGACGGTGCAGCGCGCGCGGGGGGCCGTGGCCGAGGCGCGCGAGACGGCGGCGCGCGCGATGGCGGCGCTCGAGGCCGCGGGCAAGACGGCGGTCGGCGAGGCGGCCATCCGCCTGGCGAACGTGGAGGCGCTGCTGGCCACGGGCGAGCGGGAGGCGGCGATGGCCGCCCTGGCGACGGCGAAAGAGCGCCTGCTCGCCCGGGCGAAGACCATCCACGACCCCGAGCTGCGCCGGGCGTTCCTGGAGGGCGTGGCGGAGAACGCGGCCACCGGGAAGATGGCGGGCGGGTAGGGGCGTCTCCGCGCGCTTACGTTGCGCCCAGCAGCGGCGCGAGGAAGGCGTCCGCCAGGGCGACGATGCGGGGGAGGGAGGCCGTGAGCGGGTGGCCGTCGTCCACCTCGACGAGCTTCACGTGGCGCTTGCCGGCGGCGAACGCGCGGGAGCGCTCGACCGGCACCGTGTCGTCGTGCACGCCGTGCACGACCAGCGTCGGGACGCGCACGTCGGGGAAGCCCCCGTCGCCCGCGTCGAACCGCTCGAGCTCCGCCACGAAGCCGTGGTCGACCGGCGCCATCTGGCCGGTCTTGTGGTCGAGCGTCTCCACCCAGCCCCGCGTGCGCCAGACCGCCCACCCGGCCTCTCCCAGCCGCTGACGCCAGGCGCGCGCGAGCCCGAACGCGGGCGCCAGCAGCACCAGCGCGAACACCCGCGCGTCGTGCTCCGCCACCCGGCACGCCGTCAGTCCGCCCAGGCTCGAGCCGAAGACCACCACGCGCTCCCGCTCCCCGCCGATGCGCGCCCGGACGTGCTCGATCATCGCCGAGAGCCTCAGGTGCTCGAGCGAGGGGCGGCGCAGGTCGAGGCGCTCCAGCTCGATGTCCAGCCCGGCGTAGTGCGCCGCCAGGGCGCGGGCCTTGGCCGAGTCGGGGCTCGACGCGAACCCGTGCAGGTAGAGCCAACGAGGGCCGCCGGTGCTCGTCTTCATCCCACCACGGGAGACTCTACCCGCAGCTCAGAACGGCGTCCCCCGTCCGTCGGCCTCGGCCAGCTCGCGCAGCCCGGCGCACGCGTCCGCGCCCAGGTCGACCCGCTCGCCCGGATCGCGCTCCACGTCGAAGCAGCGCCAGCGCGAGTCGTTCTGCGTGGCCAGGAGCTTGCGCGACGCCTGGAGGACTCCCCAGTTCTTGAACGCGCAGGCGAAGATCGAGCTGCAGTTGGTGAGCACGACTGGGCGCGTGGCCGGCGTCCCGCCGCGGAGCAGGCTCTCGCCCGGCATCGCCGCGCGCATGCGCTCTACCCCGGGCGCGCCCCAGACGCCCATCAGGTCCAGCATCGTCGGGAGCACGTCGAGCTGGGTGAGGGGGGCGTCCTGCAGGGCACGCAGCCGGGCCTCGGCCTCGGGCCGGAGGGCGCCCGGGGGCGCGTCGATCCAGAACGGCACCCGCACCTCCTCGTCGTACACGCCCCAGGTGTGGCCGATGGCGCCGCGCTCGCGGAGCTGCTCACCGTGGTCGCTCACGAAGGCCACGGTCACCCGGTCGCCGCCCGGCGCCGCGCGGACCTCGCGGACGAGGCGCGCGACGATGGCGTCCTGCCGGTGGATCGCGTCGATGTACCGGTTGCGGACGAGACCGCCGTCGCCCGCGCCGAAGGCCTGCGACTGGGGCTGGAACGGGGCGTCGGCCTCGTCGATGAGGTAGGGGAAGTGCGTGTTGGAGAGGTGAACGACGCCCACGAAGGGCCGCTTCATCGCCGGCAGATCCCGCAGCACCGCGTCGACCAGCCGGGCGTCGTCGGCGCCCACCTCGTACGACGGGTCCGGCTCGAGGTCCGTGGCGCTCACCCAGCGCGTCAGGGGCAGCCCCTCGAGCCAGGTGCCCGAGTTGGCGAAGAACAGGTTCTGGGACGTCCAGTACGCCGTGTCGAAGCCGGCGGCGTGGGCGTACTCCCAGAGCAGGGGCGCGGTGTGCAGCGCCTCGCGCGACGCGGTGGGCGACAGGCCGCTCCAGAGGACGGCGAGCGACACGGCCGTCGTCGAGTCGAGCGCGCGCATCTGCGAGAAGCCGAACCGGTTGGGCAGCAGCGCGTTGGTGAAGGGCGTGGTCGCGCAGTCGGGCGAGGGCACGCTGCACGCGTCGGTGGCGCGCACGCTCTCGGTCACGATGAAGAGCAGGCTCCGGGGGTCTGGACCCGCGGCGATGGAGGGGAGGGGAGTCGGCCGCCGCGGCCCCGGGTGCGCGCGCTCCACCTGCTCGTCGTGCTGCCAGCGCGCGGAGGCCAGGCTGCCCATCGACGCGACGTAGAGGACGTCGGGCGACGCGGCCTGCTCCCCGCCGCCCGCCACCCGCACGGCGAAGGCGGCGACCAGCATGGCCGCGAGCGCGACGTCCAGCCCGGCGCGTCCGCTGCGGGGGGAGACGGGCGCCAGGCGGTGGCGCACGAGGGGGAGCAGGACGGCGGCGCCGATGGGCGGCAGCAGCGCGCGGAGGACCGCGAGGCGATCGACCCACAGCTGCTGGCCGACGCTGGGCAGCATGGAGGTGCCCACCAGGACCGCGCGTGGGTTCATGAACGCGTGGTACCGGCCGAAGAAGTAGAGCTGCGCGCCGACCGCCATCGCCGCGCCCAGCACCAGCAGGGCGCGCGCCAACCACGCACGGCGCGCCGCCGCGGCGTGGACCAGGCCGCCCCACATCACGGCCCCCAGCAGCAGCGTGCCCACGTAGGCCACGTGCGTGCTGGCCGGCCACGCGAGCAGCTGCTCGTGGCGCGTCGCACCGTCGAGCAGCGCGATCCCCAGGCCGGGAGCGGCGAGCAATGCCACCCCACCCCAGCGGCGCCTGGCGCGAGTGTCGAGGAGAGGGCGCGCGAGACCGCCGGCTGCGACCGCGTCGTCGTGCGCCCGTGACACCATCGTCACACGAAGTACCCTCCCCGGGCGGGGGATGGCAAGAAGAGGCTGCTAGCTCCCTGCGTGCAGGTGGCACGTCCCGCCGTCGCAGTCCCCGGCGCGGCCGGAGAGCCGGTAGCGATACCTGGCGACCAGCGCGTAGGTGAGGTCGGCCAGCTGCCGGATGCCGGGCACGTAGTACGCGTAGGCCAGCCAGCCCACCACCGGGACGCTGGCCACGACGCGCGCCACCGCGGCTGCGCCGGCGAAGACCCGGCCCTCACCGGTCACGACGTGCATGCGCTTCATGGCGGCCGCGTGGGTCACCGCGGGATAGGCGTCCAGGGCGCCGGGCTCCTGGAAGTCCACCAGCGCCACCCGCCCGCGCCCGAATCGCCGCTGGATGCCCTGCGCCGACCGGGTGCAGAAGAGACACGCCCCGTCGTAGAGCACCGTCAGGGACACGCCGGGAACGTAGGGCTGGGCCCTCGTGAATCCAAGGCACTTGCATTCATGCGCATGCATGCATATATGAAGGACGTGGCGGACGTCGACCTCTCCTCTCCGCAGCGGTGGGAGCTCTACCGGGTGCTCTCCGAGCCGGCCCGGCTGCGGCTGCTGGCCCTCGCGGTGGACGAGGAGCTGAGCATCGGCGAGCTCGCCGAGCTGCTGGGGGAGAGCCAGCCCAACGTCTCGCGACAGGCCGCGACGCTCCGTCAGGCGGGGCTGCTGAGCGACCGGCGCGAGGGCACGCGGACGCTGGTGCGCGTGCCGCTGGACGCCGCCCGCGACGCGGTCGTGGCCGACGCCCTCGCGAGCGGCAGGGCGCTCTGCGAGAAGGACGGGAGCCTCCAGCGCGTGGCCCAGGTGCTGCGCGCGCGGGAGGCCGCGGCGCACGAGTTCTTCTCCCGCCCCGGCAAGGCGAAGGCCGAGGGGACGCCGGCGGAGATGGGCGCGTACCTCGCCGCGCTGGCGCCGCTGCTGCCCCGCCGCGGCGTGGCGCTCGACGCGGGGACCGGCGACGGCCGGCTGCTCGACGTGCTGGCTCCGATCTACGAGCGGGTGGTCGCGGTCGATCGCTCGCCCGCCCAGCTCGCCCGCGCGCGCGAGCGGCTCACCGCGCGGGGCTTCACCAACGTCACCCTGGTGGAAGGGGAGCTCGACGCGAAGGAGCTGCGCCGCGCGCTCGGCGCGGGGGGCGCGGACGCCGTCTTCGCCGCGCGGGTCCTGCACCACGCGCCGCAGCCGGCCCGGGTGATCGCGCAGCTCGCGTCGCTCTGCGCGCCGGGCGGCGCCCTGGTGGTCATCGACTACGCGCACCACGACGACGAGTCCATGCGCGAGCAGGCCGACGCCTGGCTCGGCTTCGAGCCCGCGGAGCTGCGCCGCTTCGCGCGCGCCGCCGCCCTGGAGGACACGCGCATCACCAAGATCCCCCCGCCGCTGTGCGGGGATGGTCCCGACAGACACCTGCCCTGGCAGGTGATGACCGCTCGAAAACCGGAGAGAGGAAGGCACAGTCATGGGTGAGAACTACAAGGTGAAGGACATCGGCCTCGCGGACTGGGGTCGCAAGGAGATCGGCATCGCCGAGAGCGAGATGCCGGGGCTCATGGCGCTCCGCCGCGAGTACGGCCCGAGCAAGCCGCTGAAGGGGGCGCGCATCGCGGGCTGCCTGCACATGACCATCCAGACCGCCGTCCTCATCGAGACGCTCACCGAGCTCGGCGCCGAGGTCACCTGGACGAGCTGCAACATCTTCTCGACGCAGGACCAGGCGGCCGCGGCCATCGCCAAGACCGGCGTCCCGGTCTTCGCCTGGAAGGGCGAGACCGAGGCCGAGTACTACGACTGCATCGAGCGCCAGCTCAAGGCCTTCGCCGGCGGCAAGGCCCCGAACATGATCCTCGACGACGGGGGCGACCTCACGGTGGTCATCCACGACAAGCACCCCCACATGTTCAAGGGGCCCGACGCCATCCGCGGCATCACCGAGGAGACCACGACCGGCGTGCATCGCCTGTACGAGATGGCGCGAAAGGGGACGCTCGAGGTCCCGGCCATGAACGTCAACGACAGCGTCACCAAGTCGAAGTTCGACAACCTGTACGGCTGCCGGGAGTCGCTCGGCGACGGGCTGAAGCGCGCGACGGGCGTGATGTTCGCGGGCAAGCTCGCCGTGGTCGCCGGCTACGGCGACGTGGGCAAGGGCTGCGCACAGTCCCTGCGCGGGCTGGGCGCGCGCGTGGTGATCACCGAGATCGACCCCATCTGCGCGCTCCAGGCGGCGATGGAGGGCTACCAGGTGACGACCATGGAGGAGATCGCCCCGCTGGCCGACATCTTCGTCACCGCCACCGGGTGCGCGAACGTCGTCCGCCCCGAGCACATGCGGGCGATGAAGGACCAGGCCATCCTCTGCAACATCGGCCACTTCGACTGCGAGATCGACGTGGCCTGGCTCGAGAAGAACCCCGAGATCAAGGAGGTCAACATCAAGCCGCAGGTGGACCAGTTCGTCTTCCCGGACGGCAAGCACCTCACGCTGCTCGCCCGGGGACGCCTCGTGAACCTGGGGTGCGCCAACGGGCACCCGTCCTTCGTGATGTCCTCGAGCTTCTCGAACCAGGTGATCGCCCAGATCGAGCTCTGGCAGAACCACGAGAAGTACAAGCGGCAGGTCTACACGCTGCCGAAGAAGCTCGACGAGAAGGTGGCGGCGCTTCACCTCGGCAAGCTGGGCGTGAAGCTGACCAAGCTCACGAAAGAACAGGCGGAATACCTCGGCGTCTCGACCGAAGGCCCGTTCAAGCCCGACCACTACCGTTACTGAGACGAAACAGAGGAGGGTGAAACCTTCCAGCCCCGCTGATCGTGACGCAAGTCTTCACGGGGCTGTCATTGCGCGCACGCTGTGGGAGCGCAGGTTTGTGCGCCATGAACAGGGGAGCCGTCGCCAGCCTTCTCGCCGCTGTCGTCCTTGCAGGAACCGGATGCGCCAACGGCGGTCCGGACGACTACGGCGACGATGTCCTGGTTGGCGCGGCCCATCCCCAGTCCGACGGGGGGAGCTCCAGCTCGTCTTCGTCGTCCTCCTCCGGCTCCAGCTCGGGCTCCTCCGGGTCCAGCTCCGGTAACACCAGCAGCTCCAGCTCTTCGAGCTCGAGCGGGTCCAGCTCATCGAGCTCGAGCTCCGGGGGCTACGGCTCGTCCAGCTCCGGCTCCAGCTCGGGGGGCTACGGCTCCTCGAGCTCGAGCTCTGGCGGCTCCAGCTCCTCGAGCTCCGGGTCCGGCTCGGGTGGGTCCAGCTCGTCGAGCTCCGGGTCCGGCTCGGGCGGCTCCAGCTCGTCGAGCTCCGGGTCCAGCTCGGGTGGTTACAGCTCGTCGAGCTCCAGCGGCGGCGGTTCGGCCGACTGCGTCGCTCCCAGCCAGACGGCTTCCTGCACGGCCTGCGAGGAGAAGGGCGAGACCTGCCAGGCGAACGGTTGCTACGGCGGCTACTACTGCGACACCAAGACCAACGGCTGCCACTCGAGCAGCAGCTGCAACTGAGGCCGCGGCAGTCCTAGGGCGCGTCTCGGCGCGCCGCCTCGACCAGCTCCTTGGCCCACGCACGGATGCGCTCTTCCCGCGGGCCTTCGAGCATGACGCGCAGCTTGGGCTCCGTGCCGCTCCAGCGCACGAGGACGCGGCCCTCCTCGCCCAGCGCCCTGGCGATCTTGGCCGTCAGCTCCGACAGGCGGCGCATCTCCTCGAGCGGCCGGCGCGCAGGCAACGTGACGCTCTCGAGCACCTGAGGGACGCGCTGCATGGCCCGCTCGGCCAGCTCCGACAGCGGCCGCCCGGTGCGCAGCATGAGCGCCATCACCTGCAGGGCCGCCAGCATCCCGTCGCCCGTGGAGGCATGGTCCAGGAAGACGAGGTGGCCGGACTGCTCGCCGCCCAGGTTGTAGCCGCCCGAGCGCATCGCCTCGACGACGTAGCGGTCGCCCACCTGCGTGCGAACGAGCTTGGCGTTCTGCCGCGCGAGGGCCTGCTCCAGCCCGAGGTTCGACATCACCGTCGACACCACGGTGCGCTTCTTCAGCCGTCCCTCGTCGAGCATCTGCGCCGCGCACATCGCCATCACCTGGTCGCCGTCGACGATCTGCCCCTTCTCGTCGACCACGATGACCCGGTCGGCGTCCCCGTCGAGCGCGATGCCGATGGCCGCTCCGCGCTTCACCACCTCGGCGCGCACGTGGTCCGGGTAGAGCGCCCCCGCGTCCTTGTTGATGTTCACGCCGTTCGGCTTCACGCCGATGGCCGTCACCTGCGCGCCGAGCTCCTGCAGGACCAGCGGCGCCACGCGGTACGCCGCGCCGTGCGCACCGTCGACCACGACGCGCACGCCGTCCATCGACAGATCGCGCGGGAACGTCTGCTTGAGGAACACCACGTACCGACCGCGCGCGTCCTCCAGCTTCTCGGCGCGGCCGATGCCCGGCCCGGTGAGCCGCTTGCCCAGCAGCGACTCGTCGCCCATCAGCTGCTCGATCTCGCTCTCGGCCTCGTCGGGCAGCTTGAAGCCGTCCGCGCCGAAGACCTTGATGCCGTTGTCCTGGTACGGGTTGTGGCTGGCGCTGATGACGATGCCCGCGTCGGCACGCATGCTCACGGTGAGGTGGGCGATGGCCGGCGTGGGCATGGGGCCGCACAGCATGACCCGCCCGCCGGTGGCGCAGACGCCGCTGGCGATGGCCTGCTCCAGCATGTACCCCGACAGGCGCGTGTCCTTCCCCAGCACGACGCGCGGCACGTGGGTCTTGCCGCGGCCCGCGATGAACGCCACGGCGCGCCCGAGCTGCAGCGCGAGCTCCGGCGTCATGGGGTGCTCGTTGGCGACCCCGCGGATCCCGTCCGTGCCGAACAGCGTGCGCGCATGCTTCGGGTGCGCGCCGTCGGGCGCCTGCGAGAGCTTCTTCTTCATGGTCGGGACGCGGGCGCGTCAGTCTCGCCGGTTGGTGAACTGCAGCTCGACGCCGAAGTCGTGGCCACGCACGGCGGTGATGACCGCCTGCAGGTCGTCCTTGTTCTTGCCCGAGACGCGGACCTGAGCCTCCTGGATGGAGGCCTGCACCTTGAGCTTGGACTCCTTGATGAGCTGCACGATGGCGCGCGCCTTCTCGACCTCGATGCCCTCCTTGATCTTCACGACGATGCGCGCGCCGCCCTTGCCTGTCTTCTCGGGCTTGCCGGGCTCGGTGAAGCGGAGCGACACCTTGCGCTTGACCAGCTTGTCCTGCAGCACCACGAGCGCGGCCTTGGCGCGGTCCTCGCTGCTGGAGTGAATGGTGATGGCGTCCGGCGCCTTCTCCAGGGTCGTGTCCGTGTCCTTGAAGTCGAAGCGCTGGGCGAGCTCCTTCTGCGCCTGGTTGAAGGCGTTGTCGACCTCGGCGTGCTGCACCTGGGAGACGATGTCGAAGCTGGGCATGGCGAATCGAGGGCCACTCTAACGCCACGCTGGGCGCCATCAAAGGGCGACCGGAGGATCCCGCGGGATCCCGAGCAGGTGGGCCCGCGCGTGCCCCACGAGGACCATGGAGCCGGCCACCACGACCAGGGTGGGCGAAGCGGGGGCAGAGCTCGACGTCAGGGCGTCGAGGGTGCCCGGCAGGGAAGGGGAGAGCGTGCCGGGGTGGCGGGCGGCCATGGTCGCCGGCTCGATGGCGTCCCGCGACGCGCCCGAGGGGGCGACGTAGAAGCGCTGCCCGGCCAGAGGGGCCAGGGTGCCGAGCATCGGCCCCCAGTCCTTGTCCGCGAGCGTCCCGAACACGAGCGCCACCCGCGACGGCGGGAGCCCCAGGGTGCGCAGGTACGCGGCCAGCGACTCGGCGCCGTCGGGGTTGTGCGCGGCGTCGAGCAGGACCTTGCCGATGCGCTCGAGCCGTCCCGGCCACTGCACGTCTGCCAGCCCCTCCTCGATGGCGCCGGTGGAGGCCCCGATGCGCGTGGCGAGCGCGGCCGCGATGCGGGCGTTGTCCCGCTGGTGCTCGCCGGTGAGGGCGATGCGCACGGGCAGCGCCTCGTCCTCGATGGAGCGGGTGGTGGCGCCGGCGTCGTGGGCGACCTCGTCGATGGCCGCGCGAATGTCGGGAGGCATGTGCCCGAGCACCAGCGTGAGCCCGGGCTTGGCGATGCCCGCCTTCTCGCGGGCGATCTCCACCAGCGTGCTCCCCAGGCGCTCGGTGTGATCGAGCGCGATGCGGGTGATGGCAGCGGCGCGCGGGGTGGGCAGGACGTTGGTCGCGTCGAGCCGTCCACCCAGGCCCACCTCGATGACCGCGAGGTCCACCTTCGCGTCGCGGAAGGCGAAGAAGGCGGCCAGTGTCGCCGTCTCGAAGAACGAGAGGTCGGGACCCGCGTCCAGCGCCCGCTCGAGCAGCGCGGCGAGGAGCTCGTCGCTCACCGGCTCGCCATCGATGCGGATGCGCTCGGCGAAGCGGCACAGGTGCGGCGAGGTGTAGAGCCCGGTCTTCTTCCCCTGGGCGCGCACGATGGCCTCGACCATGGCGCACACGCTGCCCTTGCCGTTGGTGCCGGCCACGTGGACCGCCGGGAAGGCGGCCTCGGGGTGGTCCGTCCGCGCGCACGCCTCGCGCATCGGCTCGAGCCCAAGGCGCATGCCCAGCGGGATGCGCGCGTAGATGCGGCGAAGCGCGTCGGGCAGCGAGGCCATTCAGGGCGCGGCGCCGTTCCTCGCGGACTCGCGCGGCCCGAGCAGGTGCCCGAGGATGGTGGCGATCTCGCGCTTCATCTCCAGGCGTCCGACGATGCGGTCGACCATACCGTGCGCCAGCAGGAACTCGCTGCGCTGGAACCCCTCGGGCAACTTCTGGCGGATGGTCTGCTCGATGACGCGCGGCCCGGCGAACCCGATCTGCGCGCCCGGCTCGGCGATGTTCACGTCGCCGAGGAGGGCGAAGCTCGCCGCCACGCCACCGGTGGTGGGGTGTAGCAGCAGGCTGAGGAAGGGCAGGGCCGCGTCCTTCAGGCGCTCCAGCGCGGCCACGGTCTTGGCCATCTGCATCAGGCTGAGGATGCCCTCCTGCATGCGCGCGCCGCCGCTGGCCTGCAGGAGCACCACCGGCAGGCGCTCGGCCGTGGCTCGCTCGAAGAGCCGCGCGATCTTCTCCCCCACGACCGAGCCCATGGAGCCGCCCATGAAGGCGAACAGGAAGGCGCCCCACGCGACCGGGCGGCCCTCGATGCGGGCGCGACCGATCTCCATGGCTTCGCGCGCGCGGGAAGACCGCTGCGCGGCGATGACGCGGTCGGGGTACGTCTTGCCGTCGACGAACTGCAGGGGGTCCGCCGGCTCGAGGTGGGAGTCCCACTCGTCGAGCACCCCGTCGTCGAGCAGGAGCTGGCGCCAGCCGACCGCCCCGAGCTTGTGGTGCCGTCCGCACTGGGGGCACACCTCGAAGTTCGCCGCGAAGGCGTCGGACGCCAGCGTCTCGCCGCAGCCGTCGCACTTGCGGAAGACGCCCTTCCCGAGGGTCTTCTTCTCGGCGGCATCCATCTCGGGCGGCTTCTTCTCGGGCCACGGCATGGCTTCGAGGTGTCTAGCCGAATCCGGCGGCGACCGCGATACTATCGCCTGCCATGCAGGTGTTCTGCCCCAAGTGTGGGACCTCGACCGAGGTGGCCGCGAGCGCGACGGCCGCATCGTGCAGCTCGTGCGGTGCGCCGCTCCCCGTGAACCTGCCGGCGTTCGGTCCGCCGCAGTCGGGGCCCGCTCCGCAGGCGTTCGGGGTGGAGGACATGGCGGCCGTGCCCGCGGTCGTCCCGCCGCGGATCACCTTCGTGTGGCGCGATCAGCAGCTCCCCGACGGGAGCTGGTACGTGTCGCTGAAGGGCCCGGGCCCGGGGGGCGCCGCCTTCATGGCGGTGGGGCTCATCGTGGGCGCCTCGTACCTCTGGGGTACCGCGAAGACGTTCAACCCGTTCCCGCTGCTGCTGGGGGCCCTGGCGCTCTACTTCGTCTACCGGGCGCTCGTGCGGGCCATCAACCGCATCACCCTGCGCATGGACACCGGGTGGGTGACGGTCTCGCGCGGCCCTCTCCCCGAGGGCGGGACCGTGCTGGTCAGCACACCGACCATCCTGCGGTTCGAGTCGGTGCGCACGGGCAAGACGACGGTGAACGCCGTGGTGACGCCGCTCTTCGGCCTGCAGGCGGTGAGCGCGGACGGGAGCATCCAGCGACTGCCCATCGGCGACACCCTGCAGCGCGGCGAGGTGGACTACGCCATCGAGCGGCTGAAGCAGATGCTCACCGAGACGCAGAAGCGCACCGGGGGCCCTCCGCAGGCTCAGCCCATCGGCGGCGGCTCCGGATTGCCGTTCCAGGGCGGAGGACAGCCGCCGGCGTTCTGAGCCGAGGGCCGATCGCAGGCCTCAGAACACCATCGTCTTCAGGTCCGGACCCACCTTCAGCGTGGGCTCGGTCTTCTCCTGCACCTCGCGGGCGCTCACGTTGGGAGCCACCTCGCGGAGCACCAGCCCCTCCGGTGTGACGTCGATGGTGGCCAGGTCGGTGATGATGCGGTGCACGACGCCGCGCCCGGTCAGCGGGAGGTTGCACGTCTTGAGGATCTTCGGCGTGCCGTCCTTCGCCGCGTGCTCCATGATGACGACCACGTGCTTGGCGCGCGCGACCAGGTCCATCGCACCGCCCATCCCCTTGACCATCTTGCCAGGGATCATCCAGTTGGCGAGGTCGCCGCGCTCGCTCACCTGCATGGCGCCGAGGATGGCGAGATCGATGTGCCCGCCGCGGATCATGGCGAAGCTCTCCGCGCTGGAGAAGATGGCGCTCCCGGGGAGCATGGTCACCGTCTCCTTGCCGGCGTTGATGAGGTCCGCGTCGAGCTCCTTCTCGGCAGGGTAAGGACCGATGCCGAGCAGGCCGTTCTCGCTCTGGAGCACCACCTCGACCCCGGCAGGGATGTAGTTGCTGCACAGCGTGGGCATGCCGATGCCCAGGTTCACGTAGTAACCGTCACGCAGCTCCTGCGCGGCGCGCATGGCCACCTGATCGCGGGTGAGGGTCATGAGGGCTTCCTCGTCGTGCGGCGCTCGATGCGCTTCTCGTAGCCGGTCCCCTGGAAGACGCGCGCCACGTAGATGCCCGGGGTGTGGATGGTGTCGGGATCGAGCTCGCCCACCTCGACCAGCTCCTCCACCTCGGCGATGGTCACCCGCGCGGCGGTCGCCATCATCGGGTTGAAGTTCATCGCCGTGTGCCGGTAGACGAGGTTGCCGAAGCGGTCGCCCTTCCAGGCCTTCACCAGCGCGTAGTCACCGGTGATGGCCGGCTCGAGCACGTAGCTGCGGCCGTCGAACTCGCGCGTCTCCTTCTTGGGCGAGTACTTCGCCACCGAGCCGTCGGGCGCGTACCTGAAGGGCAGCCCGCCGTCGCTGATGGCCGTGCCCGCGCCGGTCGGCGTGTAGAACGCCGGGATGCCGGCGCCGCCCGCGCGCAGCCGCTCGGCCAGCGTGCCCTGCGGCGTGAGCTCCACCTCGAGCTCGCCCGAGAGATACTGGCGCTCGAACTCCTTGTTCTCGCCCACGTAGCTGGAGACCATCTTCACGATCTGCTTGTTGCGGAGCAGGATCCCCAGCCCGAAGTCGTCCACGCCGCAGTTGTTGGAGATGACCACGAGCCCCTTGGTCCCGAGCTCACGCAGGGCGCGGATGCAGTTCTCGGGGATGCCGCAGAGCCCGAAGCCGCCGGCGAGGACCGTCGCGCCGTGGGGAATGTCACGCACCGCGTCGATCGCGGAGGGAACCACTTTGTTCATGGCAGCCACGAACCGTAGTGAAGACCCACGCTCCGTACAACGCGGAAGCGACGCCCCGTCGCGTCTATCCGTCGACGTCGTCGACCGGCACGGGCATCGACGCGGGGGGGACGTCGGGCTCGGTGTCGGGCTCGTCGGGGCCAGGCTGGTCGGGGGGTGCCGCGGACGGCGGGGCAGGGAGGGGATTGAGCGCAGCGCCGTGGGGGGTCGGGGCCGGCGTGACCACGGCATGACCCCCTGCGCTGCGCCGCCCGTGCGCGATGGGCGGAGCCGCCCGGTGCGAGCGCATCGCGGGGTTCTCCACGCACGCGCTCATGTGCGAGGGGCACGAGATGCGCACGTGGAAGTGGTCGTCGTGCGGGAGCGCCCCGTGGGGCTGCTGCAGCACCTCGGCGGCCCGCATGCGCACGTTGGCGGGGGCGCCCATCCGCTCGGCGTAACCGAGGAGGCGCGCCCGCAGCGGCGCGGCGACGAAGAGGTGCGTCACGTGGGCCTCCGGGTCGGTGACCAGCGCCTGCACCAGGAGCCAGTTCTTCGCGTCGTCGAAGTACGCGCCCGGCCACGAGGCCGCCGTACCATCCCCGCGGAACTGGACGAAGTGCTTCGGGAGCAGCTGGCGGCCCGTCGAGCTGCGCACGAAGAAGCCGATGTCGGCGTCTCGTCCGCTCTCGTGGGAGCGGTGGCGGTCGATCTCGCCGCCTCCCTCGCGCGACAGGTGGCCCACCGAGGTGACCGCGTCGGGGAACTGCCGGCGGATCTGCCGCGCGGCGCGATCGATCATGGTCACCAGCGGCTCGAGCCCCCACCGGACGTCGCCGGCAGAGTCGCTCGGCTCGATGCGCAGGTACGGGGTCTCCTCGAGGTGCGCTCCGCCCAGCAGGTGCCCCTCGGTGGGGGAGCCGATGCTGCGCCCGAAGCGCAGGGCGGCGGGGCCCAGCGAGCCGACGCGGGCCGTCGGCCGGTGCTTGGCCTGCGCGCCGGCCGGGACGCCGGTCGAGAACGCGCCCGTCGACAGCGACATCGTCGCCAGGAGCGTGGCCAGAGCGAGAGGAGCGGGTCGCACGATGATTGACCCAGAGCACGCCCGTCGAAGGAGGGCCAAGTAACTGTCGCTGAGGTATCCTCGAAGTCCCCCGTGCCCACCGACAGCCTGTTCCCCTCCTCCCGATTCTCGGTCAGCGAGCGCCGCGCGACTCTGGTGGGACGGGCCACCGAGATGCGCGAGCTCGAGCGCTCGTACGTCGCGGCGCGGGACCGGAAGGAGGCCCGCACGGCCACGGTCATCGGCGCGACCGGCGTCGGCAAGACCCGCCTCGTGCGCGACTTCCTGGTGCGTTCGCGGGAGGGGGGGCAGGCGCCGCGCGTCTTCCGGGGTGCAGCGCGTGACGGGGGGCCCGCCTACGAGGTGTTCGCGCGGGTGCTGCGCGCCCGCTTCGGCATCCTGGAGGGGATGGACGCGGAGGCGGCCAAGGCCCAGGTGCGGGCCCAGGTGGCAGCGGTCCTCGACGACCGCAAGGTGGGCGACGTGGCCTACTTCCTGGGGCAGCTGCTCGATCTGCAGTTCCAGGACTCGCCGCTCATCAAGGCCGTGGAGGGCGACGCGCAGCAGCTGCGGTCGATGCGACGCGCGGTCATCAAGAGCTTCCTCGAGATCGACGCCGGCAAGGCCCCCGAGCCCCTGGTGCTGGTGTTCGACGACCTGCAGTGGGCGCACGACGATTCGCTGGAGCTGCTGTCGTACCTGGTGGAGAGCCTGCGCGGTCCCATCCTGACCCTGTGCATGGCGCGGCCGGAGATGCTGGCCCGCCGGGACGGGTGGAAGCGGCTCGGGGCCGAGCGCCACGTGCTGGTCGAGCTCTCGCCCCTCAGCGACCACGAGGCCTCCGCCGTCATGCACGATCTCCTCGCCCCGTGCGGCGAGGCGGAGGGCGTGGAGGAGCTCATCGACGAGGCGGTGGTGCTGGCGGGGGGCAACCCCGCGCTCCTCGAGCAGATCGTGCGCATCTACCACGACACCGGCGTCCTCGAGACGACCGACGACTTCGAGGACGAGCGCTGGGCGGTGCACGTCGACCGCCTGGCGGAGGTCAAGCTCCCGCTCAGCGTGGAGGACGCGGTGCAGGCCCGCATCGCCGCGCTGGCGCCGGAGGAGCGGCAGATCCTCGAGCGCGCGGCCACGATGGGGGGCGTCTTCTGGCTCGGCGGTCTGGTGGCCATTCACCGTCAGAGCGGCTCGCCGCCCGAGGTCTGGGAGGGCGGAGAGGCAGAGGACGTCGTGCTGATCCGCCAGCTACTGACCGATCTGGTGGAGCGTGACTACGTGCTGCGCCTGCCGGACAGCACCTTCGCCGGCGACGAGGAGTACGTCTTCAAGCACAACCTCGAGCGCGAGGCGCTGCTCCGCCTCTCGTCGCCTGCCGGGGCGCGCCGCTACCACCGGGCCATCTCCGAGTGGCTGGCATTCCGCGAGAGCGTCGACGCCAGCGAGGAGTACCTGGAGATGCTCGCGCGCCACCGCGAGAAGGGGGGCGCCGTGGCGCTCGCCGCGTCCTCCTACGTGAAGGCCGGGGACGTGGCGCGCTCGCGCTATGCCAACACCAAGGCCGCGGAGCTCTACGCGAAGGGCCTGGCGCTGCTCGAGCAGTGCGACCACGCCGACGAGGACCTGCGTCTGACGGCGCTCCACCACAGCGGCGACGTGCTGCAGTCGCTCGGGCGCAACGACGAGGCCTACGCCGCGTTCGTGGAGATGCTGACCCGCGCCTGGCGCCTGGACCTACGCAGCAAGGGCGGCGCCGCCCACTCGCGCATCGGCCGGCTCTACCGCGAGACGGGGCGGCTGGACGAGGCGAGCCGGCAGCTCACGGCGGCGCTGGCGCTCTTCGGGCAAGCCCAGGACGAACGGGGCATCGCAAGCACGCTCGACGACATCGGCAAGCTCCACTGGCTGAAGGGCGACTACCCGCTGGCGCTCGAGTACACGCTGCGGAGCCTGGCGATGCGTCGCAAGATCGGCGACCGCCGCAGCATCGCCCTCTCCCTCAACAACCTGGGGCTCGTCCACCAGGACTCGGGAAACTACAAGGGCGCGCTCGACGCGTTCGAGCAGGCGCTGCGCATCCGTCGCGACATCGGGGACCTGGTAGGCGTGAGCATCACGCTCAACAACCTGGGAACCGTGGCGCAGGACGTCCGCGACGACCAGCGTGCGCTCACGCTCTTCCAGGAAGCCTACGAGGTCGCCAAGGAGACGGGCGATCGCAACCGCATCGCGCTCATTCTCACGAACCTGGGCGAGACCCACAACCGCCTGGGGGACTCGGTGAAGGCCATCGGCCTGCTCAAGCAGGCGGAGGACCTGGCCGACGAGCTGGGCGACCGGCTGGGTCTGGCGGAGGCGGTGCGGGGCCTGGGCAAGGCCTACCTGGCGAGGCGCGAGTACACCAAGGCGCGCGAGTGCACGCAGCGCGCGGTGGAGCTCTTCTCGGAGACGGAGAGCAAGGTGCAGCTCGGGGTGGCGCTGCGGTCGCTGGGCGAGGTGACGACGGCCGCCAGCGCGGGGGGCGCGGGGCTGCGCGACGCGTCGGACTACCTGAAGCGGTCCATCGCCATCTTCGAGGAGGTGGGCAACGAGGTGGAGCTCGCGCGGAGCTGCCGCGCCTACGCCGAGCTGCTGCGGCAGACGCCCGAGCACACCACCAACCCTGCCATCGCCGCCGAGGCCAGGCTCCTGTCCAAGCGGGCGGAGGACATCTTCGCCAAGATGCGCGCCAGCGCCGGCGGTCTAGGAGGCGACGCTCTCTTCGCGCGTTAGACTCGTACTTTCTGGAGGTCGTCATGAAGCTCCGTCCTTTGCTCTGGGTCTCGGCCGCGCTCGTCGGTGCCGCGCTGGGAGGACCGGCCTGCGGCGGGACCATCGCGCCCATCGCGGGCGATGGCGGCACCGGGAGTAGCGGGAGCAGCAGCGGTGGTACGACGAGCGGCAGCAGCGGCAGCAGCAGTGGGGCGGCGAGCAGCAGCAGCGGGAGCAGCAGCGGCGTCACGAGCAGCAGCAGCAGCGGCGGTCCCCTGGACGCGTCGCCCGGACCCTGCCAGGACGACGGCGTCCCGTGCTTCGCGCAGTCCCAGTGCTGCAGCGGGGTGTGCCAGGGCAATGTGTGCGGCGGCACGACGCCGGCGTGCCTGCCCAACGGCGCGCAGTGCGACAGCGACGCCGCGTGTTGCAGCCAGAGCTGCAGCGGGGGCTTCTGCGGTGGTTCGGTCGTCGCCTGCGCAGTGTCCAGCAACGCCAATGCGTGCGACGTGTGTCTCGCCGACAGCTGCTGCCCGCAGCTCTCGGCCTGCCAGGCCAACACGGTCTGCGAGGAGAGCCAACAGTGCTTCGACAGCTGCTACAGCGGCCCGGGCTCGGGCGCGAAGTGCGCGTCGAAGTGCATCGGCGAGTACCCCAGCAGCCTCGGTACCAGCCTCGAGCAGTGCGCCGCCACGAGCTGCGCCTCGGCCTGCGAGTAGAGCGCATCGGGGTCGAGCCGCGCGTCGCGAGGAGACCTCTGCGTCCAGGTGCTAGAGCACTGCCGCACGCTCGCGAAGCAGCGCCGGCAGGCGGGTGAGGTCGAACGGCTTCTCGACGACGGGCAGGCCCACCTCGTCGACGAAGCGGCTCGCACGCTCGGTGAACGCGCCACCGGTGACGAAGACGAAGCGGCTCTTCATCTCGGGGCGGAGCGTCGCGATGCGCTCGTGGACATCCATGCCGCTCACGTCCGGCATCATCAGGTCGCACAGCACCACGTCGACGTGCTGCCCACCGCCCAGGACCGTGAGCGCCTCGCGACCGCTCGTGACCGTGGTCACCTCGAACTCGTCGGCCAGCGCGATGGCCAGCGTGCGCCCGATGGCCGGCTCGTCGTCGACCACCAGCAGCCGCAGGCGCCTGGGCACGGCGGGAGCCTGGAACGCGCGCCGCTCGGCCTCGCCTTCGGCCTGGCCAGTCGCCGCGGCCGGCAGCACCACGCGGAAGCTCGCCCCCCCGCCCGGGCGGCTCTCGGCGGCGATGTCTCCACCTAGCGACGTCACGATACCCTGGCAGATCCACAGGCCCAGCCCCGTGCCCACTCCCACGGGCTTGGTCGTGAAGAACGGGTCGAAGATGCGATCCAGGATCGCCGGCGGGATGCCTGCCCCGGTGTCGCTCACCTCGACGGCCACGCGTCCCGCCCGGCCGGCGGTCACGCGCACGCGGATGACGTTCTGCGCGGCGTCGCCCACCTGGAGGGCCTGCGCCGCGTTCACCAGCAGGTTCAGGAACACCTGCCCCAGCCGCGCCTCGTTGGCCGAGACCGGCGGCACGTCCTCGTACTCCTTCACCAGGCGGGCACGGTGGCGGATCTCGTTCCACGCGAGGTTGATGCTCGCGTCCAGCACCCTGCGCACGTCGACCAGGACGCGCTTCTCCTCGTCGGCGCCGCGCGTGAACGTCCGCAGGTCCCGCACGATCTGGCGCATGCGCTCCGAGCCCTCCCGGGCGACGTCGATCATCGCGACGGCGCGCCCCACCTCGTCGCCGATCTTCGCGGCCTCGCCCCCCATGGCCCGCAGCTTCGCGGCCAGCGCGGGCAGGCGGCGGGTACCGACGAGATCGAGGTTGCTCATCACGTAGGCCAGCGGGTTGTTGATCTCGTGCGCCACCCCCGCCGCCAGGGTCCCGACCGACACCATGCGGTCGGCGAGCAGGAGGCGCGCCTGCATCTGCTTGCGCTCGGTGAGGTCGCGCCCGAAGGCGATGACGTTGGGCTTACCGTCGAACTCGAGGATCATCGACACGATCTCGGCGTACACGACGCTGCCGTCTCTGCGGAGCATCCGGTACTCCTGTGGCGCCAGCGCCCCGTGGGCCTCGGCCAGGCGTGCGCGGCGCCGCTCGACGATGTGCCGGTCGTCCGGGTGGATGTAGGCGTCGATGCTCGAGCCCAGCATCTCCTGCGGCACGTCGTGGCCGAGCAGGGACGCGAAGGCAGGGTTGGCGTAGACGATGCGTCGATCGTCGGGAGGGTAGACGGCGATGGCGTCGGGCGCGTTCTCGATGAGCGTCCGGAAGCGCGTCTCGCTCAGCTTGAGCGCGCGCTCGGCCTGCTGGCGCTCGGTGATGTCGTCGACCATCGACGCCACGCCGATGACGTTGCCGGCGTCGTCGACCAGCGCGGTGTTGTACCAGTCGCACAGGATGATGCGCCCATCCTTGGTCACGTTGGAGTTGACGCTGCGCTCGCCTCCCCGCCGCGCCACGAGCGCGCGGAAGACGTCGAGGATGGCCTCGCGTGCAGCCGGAGGCACGAGCAGCTGAGCGGCGTGATGCCCCAGCGCCTCGGCCTCCGACCAGCCGAAGATGCGCGAGGCCGACGCGTTCCATTCCACGATGCGCCCCTGCGGGTCGAACCCCAGGACCCCCAGCGGGCTGCGCCGGACGTGCAGCGCGAGTCGCTGCTCGGACTCCTGCAGAGCGCTCGCCGCCCGGGTCTGCTCGCTGACGTCCTCGACCAGCCCCATCCCCCCCACCACGGCGCCGCGCGCGTCGCGCAGCGGGGTCACCCGGAGCGAGATGACGATGTGGGCATCGCTGGTGGTGGCGGCGTAACGGCCTTCGTAGAGCCCCGTCTCCCCGCGTAGCGCCTTCTCCAGCGTGGGCAAGAGGTTCTGATCGCGCAGGGAGCGCATGTCGAGCCGGCGCAGCCGCTCCGGCTTCGACTGCAGGATCTCCACGAACCGCGCGTTGAAGTCGGTGATGATGAGGTCGGAGTCGTAGAGAAAGACGCCCACGGGGGCCTGCTCGAACAGCGTGCGGTAGCGCTGCTCCGATTCGCGCAAGGCCTCCAAGACGTCGTGCGGCACCGTGTCCCCCTCGACGATGATAGTTGAGCTGGCGGGGGCGAGCGCTTAAGTAGTGGCTGCCATGACCAAGAGCCCCACCGCCGAGCTGGAGGACGTTTTCGAGGAGCTGGACGTCCTCCTGAAGAACCCCGAGGTCGGCGCCGAGCTGGCCGAGCGCGGGGTCAACGTGTCTCTGGCCATGACGCTGGCCGACGGGCTGCGCGCATACCTGCAGGGCAACAAGGAGAAGGCGCTGCTCGAGCTCGGCACGGCGACGGACGAGATCGCGGCGCGGATGACCTGGTCCGGCGGCGGAGCCGTGTCGTGACAGTTTCGCACGTCCCGCACCCCGAGCCCCTCAGCGGCGCATCCTACTCGACCGTGGAGCTCTCGCCCGGCGACCGCGAGATGATCCTGCTCGACCAGCGGCGGCTGCCCGGGGTGGAGGAGTACCTGCGGCTGACCCGGGTGGAGGAGGTGGCTCGCGCCATCGAGACCCTGGCCGTGCGTGGCGCCCCGGCCATCGGCATCACGGCGGCCTACGGCGTGGTGCTGGCGGCGGTGAGCGGCGAGGACCTGGACGCGGCGATGGCGCGGCTGCGGCGCACGCGCCCGACAGCGGTCAACCTGGCGTGGGCGCTGGACAGGATGGCCCGCGTACCCCGGCGCGACGTGGCGACGCTCGCGGCGGAGGCGCGCGCCATCCACCGTGAGGACGTGGCGGCCTGCCGCGCGATGGGTCGCATCGGGGCCGGGCGGGTCCCCGATGGGGCAACCATCCTCACGCACTGCAACGCGGGCGCCCTCGCGACGGGTGGCTACGGGACGGCCCTCGGCGTGGTACGCGCGGCGCGCGAGCAAGGAAAGCGCGTGCGCGTCGTCGCATGCGAGACGCGCCCCGTGCTGCAGGGGGCGAGGCTGACGGCGTGGGAGCTGGCGAGGGACGGCTTCGACGTGACGCTCGTGACGGACTCGATGGTGGCGCAGCTCATGCGGCGGCGCGGCGTGGATCTGGTGGTGGTCGGAGCCGATCGCATCGCGCGCTCGGGCGACGTCGCGAACAAGATCGGCACCTACGGCGTCGCCTGCCTGGCGCACGTTCACGACGTGCCGTTCTACGTGGCGGCTCCGTTCAGCACGGTCGACCTGGCCTGCCCCGATGGCGAGTCCATACCCATCGAGCAGCGCGATCCACGGGAGGTGCTCTGCTTCGCGGATGTGCCGGTCGCCCCGGTGCACGCGGGCGTCCACGCGGACAACCCCGCCTTCGACGTCACCCCTTCGCGCCTGGTGCGCGCCATCTTCACCGAGCGGGGTGAGGTCAGCCCACCCGGCGAGCACGCCCTGTCCGCGCTGGCGTGCTAGGAGTTTCGACGATGTCCACGGCTCCGCCTGGCCGGTTCGCGCCCAAGCCCGCGTGGCTCAAGGTCCGTGCGCCGGGCGGCGAGCGTTACAACGCGCTGAAGGACACGTTCCGCAGCCTCGACCTCCACACCGTGTGCGAGGAGGCGCGCTGCCCCAACGTCGGCGAGTGCTGGGCCGAGGGCACCGCTACGGTGATGCTCCTCGGGGACACGTGCACGCGCGGGTGCCGCTTCTGCGCCGTCACGACTGGCCAGCCTCGCGGCGCGGTCGACGTGCGCGAGCCGGAGCACGTGGCGCGCGCGCTCTCGCGCATGCCGCTCCGCTACGTGGTGATGACCATGGTCGACCGCGACGATCTCCTCGACGGCGGCGCGTCGCACATGGCGCGGACGGTGCGGCGGCTGAAGGAGCTGCGCCCGGAGATGCTGGTGGAGACCCTGGTGGGGGACTTCGGGGGCCACCTCGCCGACGTGGACACGACGGTCGACGCTCGCCCCGACGTGTGGGCGCACAACCTCGAGGTCGTGGAGCGCCTGCAGCGGTCCATCCGCGACGTGCGCTGCAGCTACGAACAGTCGCTCGGCGTCCTGCGTCGCGCGAAGGAGCGGGCGCCCGAGATCGTGACCAAGAGCTCGCTGATGGTGGGCATCGGCGAGACGGACGACGAGGTGCTCGAGGCGATGCGGGATCTGCGCGGGGCCGGCGTCGACGTGGTGACCCTCGGGCAGTACCTGCGTCCCACGCCGAAGCACGTCGCAGTGGAGCGCTTCGTCCCGCCGGAGCAGTTCGACGCCTTCGCGCGCGAGGGCAAGGCCATGGGGTTCTCCTTCGTCGCGTCGGGGCCGCTGGTCCGCAGCTCCTACAAGGCGGCAGAGGTCTTCCTGGCCTCCACGCTCGGCACGCAGGCCCCGGCACCGACGTTCGACCGGACGGAGCCTCTCATCCCCGTGAGCGCCCTCCTCCGCCGTTAGGCCTACTGACAGGGCGAGCCGATGGGGCCCGGGGTCGGGACGATGGGCGTCTGCCCGGCGAGCCAGGTCTGGAGGAAGCAGACGTACTCGCGCTTGGGCGGATCCGTCTGGAACACCATCTCGTGTCCGTCCTCGATACCGTCCGAGGGGTGCTGGACGACGACCGCGGTCAGCCCGTTCCCGTAGTTGCCCGCGACGGGCAACGTGAGCTGACGGCGACCGGAGAACTGCAGCACGCCCTCCAGGGTCGGCGTACCGTCGGCCAGCAGCTCGGGGCTCGACGCATCGAGAGGCGTCCCCGCCAGATCCAGCCCCAGCGAAAGGCTCGTGGCGTTGGCGATGGGGGGCATGATGTAGTGGTCGACGATGCCCTGCTCCATCAGCACCTGGCGCGGTGACTCGCCGCCGAGGGGCTCCTGCACCAGCTCGCGCGTGTAGACGAGCGGATCCGCCGGCTCGACCGACCACTGGAGCATGGTCAAGACCGGGTCGTCCTCGGGGATGTCGCGCGGGGGGCTGAGGTCGGTGTAGCGGAGGAGCAGGTTCACGACGGGGCGAAGGTCCAGCGGCTGCTGTTTCCACATGATGTTCTCGATCCAGCTCGCGCCCGCCCCGCTCATGATGACGGCGCGGTAGAGCGGCTCGACCGCCAGCACCAGCGGCGAGATGGTCGAGCCCATGGAGTGCCCCATCAGCCCCACCTTCGTCGCGTCGAACCTCGCCGGGCTGGTCGTCCCGGGGCAATCGCTCACGTCCAGGGTCAGGTTCACCAGCGTGTGCGCGAAGAGGGCGTACTCGGCCGCGGACTCGCGCACGTTGTCGCGGAGCGCCAGCACGTTGTTGACGTTGAACATCAGGAAGTCTTCGTTGTCGTTGGTCAGGTTGCGGAGGTCCTCGTGCGGCCCGTCGACGCTCGCACCGGCGGCGCCCGCCATGGCGAAGAACTGCGCCGGCCCCGAGCCCGGGACGATGGCCGGCCCGCCGTTGTAGGCCGCCTGCCCGCGGTCCACGAGCGGTCGGTCACCGCCGCCGCCCGTGCGGATGAAGTGCACGATGGGCCAGCCCGACGCGGGCATCGGCGCACGCGGGATGGTCACCACCATACCCGCCTCCTCGTGGCGCTGGAGGATGGGCTTGCCCGACGCGTCGAACTCCCAGCCGCCGCCGCTGGCCATGAAGGTGTAGGGCGGATTGCCGGACTGGTAGTCCGGCATGGGGAGGGTGGCCTCGTACACGCAGTACGTGTCGAAGACATCGGTCTGGTGAAAGGCGGTGTCGGGCTGCGGGATGGGGTTCGAGAGCATGTCCGCCAGGACGGTCCGCAGCGCCGCGGTGGGATCGTCGGTCGTGAACACGCTGAGACCGGCGATGTCGGTGGCGCCGACGCCCGCCTGGGCCAGTGAGCTCAGCGCGGCCCAATACTCGTCGAAGGCCGGCTGCGGCATGGAGGGGAGCCGGATGCCCGACGCGATCGACGCCATCTCGTCGGAGGCCTCGAGGCCGGTGGCGGTCGTGATGACCGCGGCGTACGTGGTCTTCGGGCGCAGCGGGATACCCTGCAGAGGCAAGAGCGTGAGCATGTCGGGCGCGCCGAAGGGCCCGCCGTCGGGGTCGAAGCGGACGGTGATGGGGTAGCGCTTCAGGAAGTCCGGCGCGCCCGGCGTCACACCCATCAGAAAGACGCTCGCACCCGCCGTGACGCTGGTGGCCATGTCGGGGAGGTTGATGGGGTGGGCGGCGCCGCCGAGCGAGAAGTACACGCCGCCCTCCTCGGCGAAGCCATGCGAGCTCTGGGCGATCATCTGCGTCATCTGGGAGACGACGGCGATGGTGTCGGGCGCAGGCAGGTTGGGGTAGTTGCCGATGGCCACCGAGCCGTCGGGGTTGAGCAGATCGTCGCTGGGGAACGGCGCGTCGTAGAAGCTGGCGCGCTCGAAGCGCATGCCCACCGTGTTGGTCGAGTACGCACGCGGCGACGTGCAGGACGCGACGATGGGCGCCAGGAACAGCAGAAGCCTCAACCTAGAAAGCATTTGCCCAGCCCCCGGTACGTCGGAGCGCGCCCTTCGATACGATCGGCTCGTACCAGAAGATACTCCGGAAAATGCTCGGCGAGCTCTCCGGCCTTCGCGTGGCGGAAGAAGACGGGGTCCCCCAGCGCGAGCGCGGTCGTCATCCTGCTGCCGTCCACCTCGAGCGGCGTCTGCACCTCGCCTGCACCTTCCAGCGAGAGCAGCTTCAGCCCGGGGGGGAGGGCAGGGATGGGCAGGCGGCTCGGCCCGGCGCTGCCCGAGGCGATGTAGCCTCCGCCATGGCAAGTGAGGATGGCCCGGGCCGGGCGCCGGACGACCGGGACGGCGAAGTACGCGGCGGGCTCCAGTCCGAGGCCCCGGTAGCCGTCGAACAGGTGGCTGTCGACGAAGCCGGACCCTGCGGTCACCTCGGTCAGCGTTTCTTCATGCGCGCACGCGGCAAGCGATCCAGTACCCCCTCCGTTGAACACCCCGGGCGGGAGCCCGGCCTCCGCGAGCGCCCGCGCGATCTTCGCGCGCGCCCCCTGCACGCTGGCCATGGATGCCGCCTTCATGGCGCGCACTGCCGTGCTCGAGTCGGTTACGCCGGCGATCTGCGCCTCGTAGGCCATCACCCCATGGAAGCGGAGCCCGTCCGTGGCCGCAGCCGCGCGCGCCAGGGCGACGACGTCGTCCACGTGGCGCAGGGGGCTGCGGCGCACCCCCACGTGCAACGCGCTCCCCAGCGGCCTCCACGCCACGTCCAGCTCGAGGACCACCGGGACCCGGGTCCCGGTCTCGCGGGCCGCGGCGCCGATGATGTCCAGGTGCTCGCGGCAGTCGACGACCACTGCCGCGGTCACTCCGCCGGCGTTGGCCGCGGCGACGAGCGCCGCATCCTCCCGTCGCGCGACGGGGTAGGCGAGCAGGAGATCGCGCTCCCCCCGCTCCGCCCAGAAGGCCGTCTCGGCCGCCGTGTACGTCATGAGGCCCGCCGCTACCGGGCCGGCCGCCTCTCTCACGCGTCGCACGAGCTCAGGGCAGCGCACCGACTTGGTCGCCACGCGGAGCGTCTTGCCGCTGTCGCGCAGCGGCGCGGCGAGGGTCCTCGTATTGGCTTCGAGCGCGTCCAGATCCACCAGCGCACACGGCAGGGGCTCCCGGGCCAGGAGGGCACGGTACCGCAGCCACCGCTCGAGCCCGCTCTCCCTCGACCCCGCACCCCGGCCATCGCTCATGCGCGCCGGATTGTGGCACGACTACTGGCACGTGCAGTTGGCGATGAACTGGGACGTGGTCGACGACTGGCTCGAGCAGGCACCGTTCTCGTCGAAGGGCTGTCCGGTCGTCTGCTGGTTTTCCAGGCAGATGCACTCGCCGCCGGCCTGGCATCCCATCTGGACGATGTTCCCCGTTGAATCGGTGGCCTGGCAGCCGCACTGGTTGCCGTCCGTGGCGCAGGCCGGGTTGCCGCACGAGCCGAGCGCGCCCGTGCCGGGGGCAGCAGGTGTCCCGGTGCCCGCGTCGATGACGTAGCCAGAGCCCGAGTCCTGCACCGGGCCGCCAGCCTCCGTCACCGGCGCGGAGCCAGCATCACCCCAGATCGCGCCGCCGGTGCCGCTGTCGCTTGCGGGGGCAGGCGAGGGCGTCGTCGCCCCTGCGTCCGGAGCGGGCCCCGAGCTGGTCCCGGGGGATGGCGAGCTCCCTGCCAGCGTCCCGTCGCGATCCGGGATCGGGGTGGCCAGCTCGGCGGAGCAGGCGGCGACGCACCACAGGGTAGCAACAGCGACGAGGCGGGTGAGGGACATGGCTCCCGCACCAGGAGCAACCGTCGAGCCAGCGCGGAGCAACCCCGCGTCGACCCGGAAACAGGACAGGATGAACGTCAAATCGACTGGCAGCGTAAGCGTACCGTGAAGCCAATGGATCGAGCCGGGGGGCTCTGGGGCCCTGGCGATCCATGCCGTCAGTGCGGAGGACGCTCCGAGGCGCGACGTCGCTTGAACACACGGCGCTTGAGGGTCGGCTCGTCCTCGTGCTGGAGCATGCGGCTCCCCTCCCACGTCCCGTCGATACGCGGCGCGTGCACGGCGTTGGGGGCGGTCACGTGGTCGGGCACGTACGTCACGTCGATGACGTCCACGTACTTCATCGCCTCCTCGTAGATGCGCGCGCCTCCGATGAACCAGGTGTCGATCTCGTCCCCGGCCAGCAGCACCGCCTCGTCCACCGTCCGCACGCACTCCACGCCCGGCACGTTCAGCGGGTGGCTCGTCACCACGATGTTCCGGCGGCCCGGCAAAGGGTGGCCGATGGATTCGAACGTCTTGCGCCCCATGACCAGCGTCTTGCCCATGGTCACCCGCTTGAAGCGACGGAAGTCCCCCGGGTAGTGCCACGGAATGCGGCCGTTCACCCCGATGACCCCCTCCGGCGAGACGGCGAAGAGCATCCCCCGCATGGTTCAGACCGCCACCTTGAAGGAGAGGGGGGGATGGGGCTCGTAGCCGGTGAGGGCGAAGCGCTTCATGAGGTCCTCGGTGCTGACGTCGAGCAGGGGCCGCAGGTCGTCGAGCGACCGGATGGCGGGATCGATGGTGAGCGCCGGCAGGGCACGCGGCGCGCGCTCGAGCTGCGTCTTCAGCCCGGGAACGTGGTCGTACTCTGCCATCGAGCCGTCGGGCTTCGCGGTGTAGACGTGGGCGTCGATCATCGTGTGCCCGAAGATCCCCGCGCGGATGCCGGTGAACCGCGAGAAGAGCTCGAGCAGGAGGGCGTATCCGGCGATGTTGTAGGGGACGCCCAGCGCCACGTCGGCGCTGCGCTGGGTGAGGTGCAGGCACAGCAGGGGGTCGCCGCTCTCGTCGAGCTGGACGTTGAACACGAAAAGCAGGTGGCAGGGCGGGAGCCGCGAGGTCTGCGCGTTTCCGGGCGCCCAAGCCGTCACGACCAGACGCCGCGACATGGGGTTGCGCTTCAGCTCCTCGAGCACCCACGCCACCTGGTCGTTGAACGCGGCCCGCCCCTCGACGTCGTGTACCGGGAAGTGGCGCCAGAAGTTCCCGTACGCGCTCGGCACCCGGCCCGACTCGTCGGCCCAGGGATCCCAGAACTTGCAGCCGTGCTTCTTGAGGAGGCCGATGTGCGTCTCGCCGCTCAGGAACCAGAGGTTCTCGACGACGATGTTCTTCCACGAGATCTCCTTGGTCGTCAGGAGCGGGAAGCCCTGACGGAGATCGATCTCGTAGTTGTGGTTGAACGTCGACAGGGTGTCGACGCCTGTGCGGTTCGGCTTGCGCGTGCCGCGGGTGAGCACTTCACGGACGAGGTCGAGGTACTGCTTCACGACGATCGGTTGTCGCGCGGGGTGCAGCCGCCGTCAATGCGGGACGGAGCTCAGTCCTCGAGGATGCCCATGACGTTGCCCTCAGGGTCCTCGTAGAGGGCCATCACCACCATGCCCACGTCGGTGCGCGGCATCAGCGTCTTGCCGCCAAGCTCCTCGATCTTCGCGAGGGACTCGTCGATGCTCGGCACGTTCGCGTACACCAACACGCGCGAGCCCGGGTGCGCCGAGCCGCCGATGCCCCCGTTGATGCCGTCCTGGCCGCCCGAGTCGACCATTCCGTACCGCATCGGGTTGTCGGTGTTGACCTCCCAGCCGAAGACGTCGGCGTAGAAGCTGTGGAGCTTGTCGGGGCTCTGCGACTGGATCTCCCAGTGGACGACCTGCGGGCGCGGGGCTTTCTTCGGGGCAGCCTTCCTGGTGGCCGCGCGCCTGGGGGCCGCCGCCTTCTTGGCGACCTTCTTCGCGGGCTTCTTCGTGACGGCGGCGGCCCTGGTGGGCTTCCTGGCGGGCTTCTTGGAGCGCTTGGCGGACATGGCTTGGTATCTCTCTCTCTCCCCGGTCGGGGTGACGGTCAGGTTGCGGCGCGGATGACTCTCTCTTCTCGGCCCAGCTCGCCGATGGCCTCGAGGCACATCTCGGCGAGGCGCTTGTACGTCCGCGGGCTCGGGGGCGCGAGCAGGGTAGACCCGAAGTCGATCGGCGCGCCGAACACGATGTGGATGGGGCGGCCGTGCCCCGAGAGGCCGGTCCGGACCTGCTTCACCAGATCGTTCAGCAGGCCGTTGATGAAGACCGGGATCACCGGGCAGCGCGCCTTGTGGATGACGCGACCCACGCCGCTCTGCGCGGGCAGGAAGGTGTAGGGGTCGTCGTCCTTCTTCCGCGTCCCCTCCGGGTGCAGGCCCACGAAGAAGCCACCGCGCCGCAGCAGGGCAGCCGTCTCGTCGAGGCTGGCCAGGTTGAGCGTCGCACGCTTCCGGTCGCGGAAGATGGGCGGGTACATGGCGAAGAAGCTCATCACCCCGTTGACGAACGGCCCGAGCGGGTTGTCGTAGAAGAAGGTCGACCGCACGGGGAACAGGATGCGGTGGGGCAGCCCGTGGGCGACGAGCTCCGCCGTGGTGGCGTAGAGATCGAAGAACGAGCGGTGGTTGGCCACGCAGAGGATGCTCCCGTCGGGGTCCCACGGCGGCAGGCGCTCGAGGCCGTGCACGTGCCGGAGGCTGGCGACGGCGGTGCGGATCCACCACTGCCCGACCGAGCGCTGCATCACGCGGATGCCGCGATCGAGCATCCCTGGACGCAGGGTGGCGCGCACGAAGCGGATCTGCGCCCGCTCGAGCGGCGTCAGCGACGCGTGGCCCATCGCGAGCAGATCGAGCTCGTCGTCGCCGGCCTGGTCGTCGCGGTCGTGGTGGTTCAATCGGCACCGAGCTCGCGACCGATGGAAGACCACGACGTGTCGCCGACGCAAGACGGCTTCGCTGACGCGCGTGTCAGTCACAGCCTTCGCTCACCATGACGCGTTTCGACAATTCCGCTGGATCAGACTGTTCGAGTCGCTTCTCGCTACCGTTGACAGTGGTGTCAGATATGGCACGAAGGCCCCCCGTGGCCGCCAGCTTCTTCGACGTCGACGGCACGCTGGTTCGCACCAACCTGCTGCACCCGACCGTCTTCTATCTCGCCAACCAGAACAACCCGCTGACCAGCCTCGGAGCCCTGGCGCGCGCCGCCCTGGGGGCCCCGCGCATGGCGCTGGCCGAGATGCTGGACCGTCGGCGCTTCAACGAGCTGCTCTTCGCGGCCTACGCGGGGACGTCGCGCGACCGCCTGCACATCCTCGCCGACGAGGCCTTCGACACCGTGCTCAAGCGCGCCATCTACCCGGGCGCGCGCGACCTCGTGCAGCGCTGCCGCGCGCAGGGGCACGAGGTCGTGCTGGTCTCCGGCGCCCTCGACTTCCTGATGGAGCGGCTCGCCGCGCACCTCGGTGCGACGGGGCACATCTCCAACCGGCTCGAGATCAAGGACAACTACGCGACCGGCAAGCTGCTGCGCCCCATCGTCGCCGGGCCGGAGAAGGCGCGGCTGGTGCGCGAGTGGGCGAGGGACCGGGGGCACGACCTGGGCGACTGTTTCGCGTACTCCGACAGCTACTCGGACGTGCCACTCCTGTCGGTCGTCGGTCACCCCTGCGTGGTCAACCCGGATCTGCGGCTGGCCAAGCTCGCGCGGACCTATGCCTGGCCGGTCATCCACCTGGGCAAGCGACCCGCCCTCGCCGAGTTGCTGGAGAAGATCCCGTGAGCCTACCTTCGTTCCCGCCGCCCTCGTTGCCCCCCTCCTCGCCGCCCTCCGAGCTCGCGCCGCGCGCGCGCACGCGCGGCAGCCATCCGCTCGTGGTCACGCTCGACAAGCGCAGCGCTCCGCGCGTCGTCTTCAGCGGCGATCAGCTGCTCGAGGTGGACCTGCCCGCCGGCACGCGCTGCCTCTACCCGCGGCCGCCGCTCGAGGCGCTCAAGGACGTGCACGCCGCCATCCGCTACGCCATCAACCACCCGCTGGGCAGCGATCCGCTGCACGCCAAGCTGCGCCCGGGAATGAAGGTGGTCATCGCCATCGACGACATCTCGCTGCCCCTGCCGCCCATGCGCCGCCCCGACGTGCGCGAGAGCGTGCTGACCGTGGTGCTCGAGCAGCTCGCCGACCACGGCGTGGAGGACGTGGAGATCATCATCGCCACCAGCGTCCACCGGCGGATGACCGCGGACGAGGTGCGGTACATCGTCGGCGATCGCATCTTCAACGCCTACTGGCCCGACCGCCTCTACAACCACGACGCCGAGGACCCCCGGGGGATGAAGCTCGTGGGCACCACCGACCACGGCGAGGTGGTGGAGCTGAACCGCAAGGCCGTGGAGAGCGATCTGCTCATCTACGTGAACCTGAACCTCGTCCCCATGGACGGCGGGCACAAGTCGGTCGCCGTGGGCCTCTGCGGCTACAAGAGCCTGCGCGCGCACCACCGACCGCACACCATGCGCGAGTGCTGGTCGTACATGGACCCGCCCAAGAGCGCGCTGGCGACCAGCGTGGACCGCATGGGGCGCCTGGTCGAGAAGACGATGAACGTCTTTCACATCGAGACGACGGTGAACAACCGCATGTTCGACCGCCCGCTCGAGTTCCTGCACAAGAACGAGGACGACTGGTCGGGCACCGAGCGGGCCTCCTTCAAGGCGCTGTCGTTCACGCTGTCGAAGCTCCCGCAGCCGGCGCGGCAGGCGATCTTCCAGCGCGTCCCGTCGCCCTACGGCGTCACGGGCGTCTTCGCCGGCGAGTGCGAGGCGACGCACGCGCGGACGCTGGAGCGTACGTTCGCGCAGTACCTGGTGCCCATCGAGGGGCAGGCCGACATCGTGGTGGCGGGCATCCCGTACATCAGCCCGTACAACGTGAACTCGTTCCTGAACCCGCTGCTCGTGCAGGTGATGGCGGAGGGGTACCTCTTCAACCTCTACCGGGGCAAGCCGCTGCTCAAGGAGGGTGGGACGATGATCATCTTCCACCCGTGCACCGACCAGTTCGACAAGGAGCACCACGCTCCGTACATCGAGTTCGTGCACGACGTGCTCCCGCAGACGCGCGACGCGATGGTCATGCACGAGAAGTTCGAGGAGAAGTTCGCGAACAACCCGGCCTACGTCGAGATGTACCGCAAGGGCCACGCCTACCACCCCGCGCACCCGTTCTTCATGTGGTACTGGGGCGAGGTCGGCCGCAAGCACATCGGCCAGGTCATCGTGGTCGGCGCGGACAACGACTACATCCCCAAGCTGCTGGGGTACGAGACGGCGCGGTCGTTCCACGAGGCGCTGCTCATGGCCAGCGACGGCAAGCGGGACCCGGAGATCACGATGATGCACATGCCCCCGATCGTGATGGGGGACGTGACGTAGCCGGGACGCGATGCCGACCCGGTGACACGCGGAGTCGACATCGCGCCTCACGATGACGGCACCGGTAGGCACCATGTCGACATCGCGCCTCACGAGGTCCTCCACCAGCCCCACGAAGCCGTCATCGCGACGCCTTCAGGCGGCAACGAGGAGAAATCCCATGCCCACCCGCAGCGACGAAGGCAAGACGTTGGTGACCGTGCCGACCACGCTCCAGGCCGGAACGACCCCGTGTACAGTCGTCCCGTGCGCCCCCGCCTCCCGTTCGCCATCGCGCCCTTGCTCCTCTCGCTCGCCCTCGCCTGCGGCAGTTCCCCCCCGCCCGCGCCCGGCCCCCCTCACCCCCTTCCCGTCACGTCCCGCCCCGACGAGCCTCACCTCGCCGAGCTTCGCCAGCTCACGTTCGGCGGCGAGAACGCCGAGGCCTACTGGTCCTGGGCCGGCGACCAGCTGATCCTCCAGGCCCGCAAGGTGGAGCAGGGGTGCGACCGCATCTACCGCACCCGTCCCTTCGATCCGGCGCCTACCTTCGTCCCGGTCTCGAACGGCGAGGGCGCCACCACCTGCTCCTTCTTCTTGCCCGGCGACCAGGACGTCATCTTCGCCTCGACCCAGCTCGGCGGCCCGGCCTGCCCACCGCGCCCCGACCACTCGAAGGGCTACGTCTGGGCGCTCTACCCCACCTACGACATCTTCCGCGCGAAGGCCGACGGGTCGCAGCTCGTGCGCCTCACCGACACGCCCGGGTACGACGCCGAGGGCACCGTCTGCGGCAAGGACGGCTCCATCGTGTTCACCTCGGTGCGCGACGGGGACATCGATCTCTACCGCATGGACTCGGACGGCAAGAACGTCCGCCGCCTCACCGACACCCCGGGCTACGACGGCGGCGCCTTCTTCAACGCCGACTGCACCAAGATCGTCTGGCGCGCCTCGCGCCCCAAGGGCCAGGATCTGGAGGAGTTCCGCGCGCTGCTGGCGCAGAACCTCGTGCGGCCCACCAAGCTCGAGCTCTACGTCGCCAACGCCGACGGCTCGAACGCCCAGCAGATCACCTACCTCGACGCGGCCTCCTTCGCGCCGTACTGGCACCCCTCCCAGAAGCGCATCGTCTTCAGCTCCAACTTCGACGGATCGAGCCCGCGCGAGTTCGACATGTGGGCCATCGACGTGGCCGGGACGCGTCTCGAGCGGCTCACCACGGCGCCCGGGTTCGACGGCTTCCCCATGTTCTCGCCGGATGGCAAGTGGCTCGCCTTCTCGTCCAACCGCGCCACGCCGGAGGGGCAGCACGACACGAACGTCTTTCTCGCCCGCTGGGTGGAGAGCGAGCCGCACTTCGCCGAGACGGCCGCCGACCGCACGCTGCGCGACGCCTCGTGGCTGGCCGATCCCGCGCGCGAGGGCCGCGGTGTGGGCACGAAGGGCCTCGACGCTGCGGGAGAGTACGTGGAGCACGCGCTGCAGGCTGCGGGCCTCGCGCCGGCCGGGACCGAGGGGTACCGGCTGCCCTTCGACGCCACGACCCGCGTGGAGGGGACGGCGACGCTGACGGTGGGCAAGCAGCAGGTCGCCGCGGCCGACGTCCAGGCCCTGGCGTTCTCGTCCTCCGGCGCCGTCGAGGCGCCGCTGGTGGACGCGGGGTGGGGCGTCGTGGCGGACGGACGGGACGACTACGCGCACGTCGACGTCAAGGGGAAGATCGCCCTCGTGCGGCGCTTCGTGCCGGACGATCCGAAGCTCGCCACGGCGGCGGACAGGCGCCGCCACGGCGATCTCCGGCGCAAGGCGTGGCTCGCGCGCGAGCACGGCGCCAGGGGCATCCTGGTCGTGGATCTGGCCGACAAGGAGGAGGAGGCCCACTTCCCGGTGCTGGAGCCGGACGTCGCCGGGGACGCCGGGATCGTGGCGGCGATCGGGGCGCGCAAGGCCCTCCGGCCGGTGGTGGAGGCGCTGAAGAAGCACACGCGCATCGTGGCGACGCTCTCCGTCTCCCTGAAGCCCGAGACGGCGCGCGCCTTCGACGTCGTGGCGCGATGGCCCGCGCGGCCGGAGGGCAGGCTGCCCGGCGTGGTCGTGGTGGGCGCGCACTACGACCACCTGGGGTTCGGCGGGCGGGACTCGCTCGCGCCGGGCGAGCACGTGGTGCACCCCGGGGCCGACGACAACGCGTCGGGGGCGGCCACGCTCCTCGAGGTCGGGCGCCTGCTGGGAGCCTCGACGGCGCTGCGGCGCGACGTGGTCCTGGTGGCCTTCTCCGGCGAGGAGATGGGGACGCTGGGCTCGCTGTGGTTCGTGAAGCACCCGCCCTCAGGCGTGGCCCCGGGCGACATCGTGGCCATGCTCAACATGGACATGGTGGGGCGGCTGCGCGACAACGCCCTCCAGGTCTTCGGCACCGAGACGGCGACCCAGTGGCCCGACATGCTCGCCCGGGCGTGCGACGGCGCGCGGGTCGACTGCGTGCGGGCACCGGGAGGGGGCTTCGGCGCCAGCGATCACTCACCCTTCTACGGGGCCGGCGTGCCGGTGCTGCACTTCTTCTCCGGGGTGCACTCGGACTACCACAAGCCGAGCGACACCCCGGACAAGCTCAACGCCGCGGGCATGGGCCAGACGGCGCGGATCGTCGCCTCGCTGGCGACGGAGCTGGCCGACCGCGAGGGGCGCCTCGACGTCCAGAAGGTGGCGTCGCCGCCGCCGGAGGGGGACATGCGCCGCTTCGGCTCGTCGCTGGGGACGGTCCCCGACTACGGGGGACCGCCGAGGGGCCAGAAGGGCATGCTGCTCGCGGGGGTGCGTCCCGGTGGTGCCGCGGACAGGGCGGGGCTCCGGAGGGGCGACATCCTGGTGCACCTGGGGGAGCACGCGATCTCGGGGGTGGAGGACCTCATGTACGTCCTGACCGAGTCCAAGCCCGGGACGACGATGAAGGCGACGGTGGTGCGCGACGGGAAGGAGCTCGTGGTCGACGTCACGTTGACCGAGGCACACCCGCACTGAGGCGCGGGCGTCCCTGCGCCCGGCCCGCCTTGACACCCGCCCGCCGATGACCGTAAGCGGTGGCTCCCCAAGCGTTTTCGGGCGCACCTCGAGGCCAGCAGCAACATGGACCAGCAGAGCGAGACCCTCGACGTGCCCCGCCTCGACGTCGCCCGCATCGTGGAGGGGGCGCGGCTCGTCGTCCTGGGCGGAACCGGGTTCCTGGGCAAGGTGTTCTGGTCGATGCTGCTCGACCGGTACCCTGGCGTCGGGCGCATCTTCCTGGTGGTCCGGCCCCGGGGTGGCACCCCTGAGAAGCGATTCTGGAGCGACATCGCCTCGAGCGAGACCCTGAAGCCCCTGCGGGAACGCCACGGCGGGGCCTTCGAGGAGTTCCTCCGGGAGAAGGTGCAGCCCATCGACGGCGACATGGGACGCCCCCTCTGCGGCCTCGACGAGGCGCTCGTCCGCGAGCTGCGGGGGACCATCGACGCGGTCATCAACGTGGCGGGCGTGGTCGACTTCAACCCCCCGCTCGACGAGGCGCTCGACGCCAACGCCTTCGGCGCGCAGAACCTCGTGGCGCTGGCCCGGGCCCTCGGCGACGTGCCGGTGTTCCACACCAGCACCTGCTACGTGGCCGGCTCGCGCAAGGGGCCGGTGCACGAGGAGGATCCCCGGACCGTGCCCTTCCCGCGCGCCGACGAGCTCGGGGCCGAGCTGTGGGACCCCGAGCGCGAGATCGCCGAGGGGCTCGACCTCATCGCCCAGGCGCGGCATCGCTGCGACGACGCGTTCCGCCAGAGCGAGT
>Ga0326727_10002700_pt1 | contig 59311 bp, 48 predicted proteins | sample MB2enrmetagenome_FD_207643 | JGI IMG/M metagenome (GOLD analysis project Ga0326727, IMG submission 207643) | Lab enriched peat soil microbial communities from McLean, Ithaca, NY, United States - MB29MY | ecosystem: Environmental > Terrestrial > Soil > Wetlands > Peat | place: USA: New York... | reverse complement strand
ACCAGCACCGCCGCGGCGAATCCCAGGCAGATGGCCGTGGTCAGCTCGACGGTGCCCGCGCAGATGCCGTAGCGGTAGGAGTCGCCGGAGAGCCCCACCATGTGTTCGGCGCCGATATTGGTCGCAAAGAGCGACGCCCCCACGATGGGCCAGGTCAGCGTGCGGCCCGCCAGGAAGAAGCTGCTGCTGTCGGCCTTCTGCCGCGCCCGCAGGGCAAAATACATGCCGAGGGCCACGTTGAAAACCAGCGCCCCGATGCAAATCAACCAATCAGCCGGCGTTAAATTAAGTCGCATGTTCTGGGGAATCGGGAGTTACTTTCCGAGCCACTGCCAGGGGGGCAAATCGGCGCCGCGGAAACGGTTGGTTATGGTCTGAAGTTCCTCGGACGTAAACTTCGCCCCTTTGGTCAGTTCCATTCCTTGCAGCGATTCGGGATCAAATTCCGGCAAGGCGCGCTTGGACTCAAACGGCTCGTTGGTCAACGCCGCCAGCACCCGCTGCTCCAAGGCGGCATAATCGGGCGCGTTCACCGCGCAGCCTTTGGGATGGTCAACGATATCGCTCAACAACCGCTCGACTTCCTCCGTTTCACGAATCACCCGGGGTGGCTTCTTGATGCCAGGCCCGCTGACCAGGGCGGCGTGCTCGAGCTTCATATCGCGCTTGGCCTGGCGCGCCTGGGCGCGAAGATTCCAGGCCTTCTGCCATGTCACCAAATCGGCGAACGTTCCCGCATTGAGAAACTGTAGAACCGTTTCTTTGCCGGAGGAGATCGGTTTTTCCAAACGAACCGTGATCGTGTGCTCGCGTTCGTTCCACCACCAGCCGTTCGCGTTGTCGCAGGACTCGGCTCCCGTGAGACTGTGGCCGTTCAGGGCCACGCTCTGCGGCTTGAACAGGCCGTGGACCCGCACGTCATAGCGGCGCTTCGCCAACTGTCCTTTGAACTTCCCCTTGGCCGGGCTGATGGTCAACGTGTAGTTCGTGCCGTCCGGGACGAAACGCAGCGCCGTCCAGGCATACGCGCCGGCTCGATAATCCAGCGAGAGACCGTCGTCTTCATAAAGATTGAATTCCGCGGCCCGGGGTCCCGCATAGACCTCCAGCGTCAAAGGGTCCACCGGCTTTTCATCGCTGCGGACCATCTCCGGCGCCATCGGCAGGATGGAGCCTGCCCGCGCAAACAACGGCATCCGATCGAGCGGACATTCATGAACCACCGCCTGGCCGCCCGCATAGAGATCACCGGTGAAAAAATCGAACCAGTCCTGCCCGGCGGGAAGAAAGACCTCCTTGCGCGCCGGTTGGCCGCCGGGAGCGTCGCCGGGCGACACCCGGAAGCGGTCGCTTTCCCGGAATTGACGCAGCTTGCCGTCGCCGGGGGCGGTGATGGGCGAGACGAGCAGTTCCTTTCCGAACATATATTGTTGCCGGTTGGTGTAAGCGGCTTCCTGCTCCGGATATTCCAGGTACATCCCTCGAACCAGTGGCAGGCCCGTTTCATGCGCCACGCGCGAGCAGGTATAAATGTAGGGCATCAACCGGTAACGCAGTCCGACGAACTTGCGGTAGTTCTCCATGCCCCCGGCGCCGTATTCCCAGGGCAAACGAAGCCCCCAAAGGCCGTGAAACCAAAGGATCGGACTGAAGGCCCCAAATTGGACCCAGCGTTGATAAAGCTCCGGCGGCAAATTCACCACGAAGACCCCGCAGCAAAGGTTGTTCATGTAAGGGGTAAGCTGGTTGCCGCCCTGAACCGTCGCCGGAATGAGCACCGGCAACGATTCCCACACTCCGTCCAGGTCGCCCGTAAAATAGATGCCGTAGCGATGCGAACCCCAGCCGTTCCCCAGGCGGCAGAAGGTCGTCGTGCGCCGCCCGGTGATCTGTTCGCTGCCTTCATACTCGATGTGCCGGGTCCAAAGATAGGGGTCCAAACCCTCTATGTTCGCCGGCGCCGCCCCGTCCTGCCACCAAAACGCCAGCCCGCGCTCCAAGTCGGGCTTGTGCAACAGGTCCATGAACAGCCCGGCATATTTCTGGCTCGCCAAATCGTGCGGAATTTCTTTTGTCTCCGCTGGCAAACCCAGGGCCTGTCGGATCGTTTCAAAGTGGCTGTCGCTCTGCCGGGTCAGGGCGTTGTAATGCTCATTGATCGTCACCTTGACCCCCTGCTGCTTCATCCAGGAGAAAAAACCGGCCGGGTCCGGCACTTGTTCCAGGTCCCAGTCGTAGCCCGTCCAGACCATCTTGGTTTTGGAGTCCGAATCCATCACGATCATATCCAGTGGCAGTTGCTCATCGCGGAACTGTTTGACGATCATCTTCCACTCCTGGCCCGAGTAGCCGGCACGGGAGCCGAACCAGGAACCAAACACGTAACGCGGCAGCATCGGCACCGGCCCCACCAAGCTGGACAATTGCCGCAAGGCCGACTTGTAATCGGCTCCGTAGGCCAGAAAATACCAATCCTGCCCGCCCTTGACCCCCCGCGGCTTGACCCAGTCGGCCGCCTGATCGAAGAGGGCGGTCTTGCTGTCATCAAGCAGGTAACACCCCGTTCGGCTCAACGGACCCGGCTCGGTGACGGCCTGGGTGCTGCGACCGTCCAGCGTGGCCGGCACACCGCCCAAATTCCGTCCATCGGCATCGCCCGGCTTCCATTCATGCAACCCGGAGATGTCCCTCCATTGGACGCGGAGATTGCTATTCGTAAAGGGGCCTGAATCAAGATTATAGCGCAACTCCAGAACACCGGTGTTGATGATCAACCAACCATTCTCCTCGCGGCTCCGGGCTGGAGTTTGAGGCCACTGGTCCCGGTTAATCACCGCCACACTGGGCGCATCCACAAAAACGCCCGTTGGCGAATACTCCATGCGAACCAACCCCGCCTCCAGCACCTGAAAGCGCGCCGGCCCGCAAATGAACGTCGGCGCCGGGCGCGGAGGAGAAGGAGAGTCAAAAACATGGGCCGGCAGGCCCTGGGCATGAATTGTTCCTGTCAACCCGAGAGAAACCGAAACCACGGTCAAAAGGGCGAGCTTCATAGTGCGCAACGATGGTCAACCGATCAAGCTGCACCGTCAATTGAAATCCACCCGGGACCCGCCACGGCCTTTGGCGTTCCAAGCCGCGACGTTCACGTGGACGTCTTTGGGAGCAAATACGTTTTCCGCGCTCAGCGGGTCCAGCCCGCGCATGTCCAGGCGGACAGTGCCGGTGATGGCGGCTGTTTCGCCGGGATCCAACCAGAAGTAATTATCGCTCCAAAGCACCGCACAGTGCTCCGGCGAAACGGTCAAGATGACTGGATAAGCGGGCTTGTTCCCCGTATTCTTGACAGTTACCGTGACCGTCCCTTCCGGCCCGGCGGCGCGCAGCGGCGAAACCTCCAGCGACAATGACGTTTGGCAGGAAGCGATTTGGGGCCTGAGCCACGGACCCGTCTTGCAAATCGGTTCCGGCACGGGCTGCGCCTGCCACTTCTTGCGCTCCTCCGGCTTGGCCAGCGCTTGAAGGACTCTCTCCCAGTACACCTGCCGGGAGAGGCGCTTCCCGTTCAAACCCTCCAGCGTCAACTCAAGAAAGAAATAGCCTTCCGGCGTGTCGGAAGGGATGTCCCAGGCCATCTCCCGTGAATTCGTTTCCTCGGCGCCAATCGAGACTTTCCAGCGTTTGACCAGCAGCGGCTCCATCTCGCGGTTCAGCAGCCGGGCGGTAATGATCCCCTTTTGGCGCGTTTTCCGATCCGTCAAAGTCATAATGGAGGCGCGAAACGTTTCCCCAGGTCCAAATGATCGGAACGGCGTCGTGGCCATGACGTGGACCGGCTCATCCGCTCTCTTGGTGGTGTAGTAGCTTATCAGCGGCTGGCCGAACCAATCAATCAGGTTCCAACTGGAGGAAGGGCCCATCGTGTTGTAAACCCAAACCGTTTCGCCCCCTTTGTAAGGAAACTGGGACCTCCATTGCTCGAAAACGCAGCTATAGGCATCCGCCTGCGCCATTTGCGCGTCCTCCACAAACTCCGCCATGTCCGCCTTGGCCAGATCACTGTACCACGAACCCTTGTTAAATGGGTAGTGGCCGACAAAATCCAACTCGCAACTGCGGTCCGTGACCAGGGGATGGTTCTTCACAAAATCCCGCCAGTCCAAGCCGACCGGCTTCTTCGCCAGCTCGCCCGGAGGAAGGATGCGGTCCAACAACGACAGGTTCGCCATCGTGACGAACGACCATTCGGAAACGAAGTTGTAACCTTCATTGTAAATGGTTCCGTACCAACTCGGGTCCGCGCTGTAGATGATCCACGGAACATAGGCATGTGCTGTGCCGCCACCGGGAGAGGACATCCGGAACGGACGATTGTCGTAGCCGGCGCAAATCTCGCGGTAGAGATTGACCACCGGCGAAACTCCGGCATCATAAGGATTAAATTCGTTGCCGCCCACATAGACCGCCAGCGACGGGTGCTGCCTTATCCTGAGCACGCTCCGTGTCAACTGCTCCCGCCAGGCGCTGAGCGATGAACCGTGATTCGTGTTCCAGCAGAACGGGAGTTCCTGCCAGACCAGGATGCCGTTCTCATCGCACAAATTATAGAATTGTTCCGTCTCAAATATATTGCAACCGCCGTTTAAGCGGAATAGATTGAGGCCCGCCGCCTTCGCGGCGCGAATCATCCAGCTTTCCCGGTCGGGATTTAGCGCCAGCAGATCGTCGGAAGTCAGCCAGCAGCCGCCTTTGGCATACATGGGCACCCCGTTGACCACGAACAGAAAGCGGTACGATTCATCGGGATTCCGCATGGCCTCCCAAAGGAACTCTCCCGGCGCGCCGTAGGCCGTCGTGTAAATGTTGGAGCGCGGCGATTTCGGCCAGCTTGGATTGCGCGCCATTTCTACCGTGCGAACCCCGAATCGGCTGGCGATGGCGTCGTTCTCCCGGTCGTTGCAGGACAGCGACAATTGCAGCCGGTAGAGTGGATGACTCCCCTCTATCACACCGTTGGGCCACCAAAGTCTGGGCTTCTCAATTTCCATGCTCTGCTCCCAGTAACTTTCGCCCGAGGGAAGAGCCTGCTCTGTCTTTCCCTGCCAGACCACTTTCCCGCTTTGGAGATCGGTGATGCTGGCGCTGATGGTCCCCTCACCCGCTTCGCCCGTGTTCTCAATCATGGCTTCCGCGTGCAGCGACGCCCTTCCAGGCGCGATTCTTTCCGTCTGCACATACGGCGCTTCCAGATAGGCCCCGCCGGTGCTGACCAGCCGCACCGAGCGCCACAGGCCGATGGTGCGATAACGATTTCCCCATTGATAACTCGTGCCGTCCACGGCCATGGACTTGATCACTCGGGACGGTCCGCTCTGGGGACCAGTCTCATGTATCAACCGCACTGACAACTCATGCTCGCCGGGCTTGAGCATCCGCGTCACGTCAAAGCTTGGGCCGCCAAACATGCCTTCGTGACTGCCAAGAAGCATGCCGTCCAGCCAGACAACGCCCACATAATCCATCCCGTCAAACTCCAGTCTGATATGGCGCTGTTTCCAGTCGTCAGGAATGGTAAATCGCTTGCGCAAGCACCAATCTTTCTGGGCGATCCATTGCAAGTCCTTGTAATTGTCACCGAACCACGGGTTCCTGGCTTTGCCCGCCAGGAAGAGCGCGTGTTGAATGGTATTGGGCATCTGCACACGCGTCCATTCGCCCGGGCCGGCACTGGCAGGCCCCTGGGTCCCTTCGTCCTTGGCTTCGGCCAGTTCCCATTCGCCGTCCAGCGTGATCTGTCCCTTCTCCCGCGGCGACACGGGGACAAGCTGATAAACCCGCTCGCTCGCCGTGGTGGCGACGGCGGTGGAACGTATGGCTCCCATATCCGGTCCCGGCTTCAGAATCGCGCCATTGGCGGCCATGAGCCGGTCACGAACCGGCGGGCCTAAGGGCACGCCGCCCAAATTATGTCCATCGGCAGCGCCCGGCACGTGGGCCGGCAGGCCCTCGGCGCAAGTTGTTCCTATGAACCTGAGAGAAACCGAAACGATGGTCAAAAAGGCGAGTTTCATAGTGCGCAACGACGGTCAACCGATCAATCTGGACTGTCAATTGAAAAGGGGACAGCCTCGTTGAATCGTCGCAAAAAATTGAGGCTCAAAGTTCTCCCCGAAAGGCCTGCTCCGGCTTCGCGTCGAAGCGTCTCAACACGTTCTCTGCGAACTCCCGCTGTTCCGGGGGAAGACCGTCCAAAACCGTACGTTCCTTGCCTTCAAGCACGGCACAGACCGGCTCGAGAAAATGAAGCGCTTCTGCAATCTCAGGCTGCGGAGTCCCGGCTAGAACGTGCCACGCGGCTGGCCAGGCGTCTTTCATTCCGGGTGACGCGATGCTGTTAAGGAAGCGCAACGCGGTCGCACGCGCCAATTCTTTCGGCGCAGAGTTCAAAACGCCGCCGAACTTCGCTACTACAGCCTTCGCCCCGGAATAATCTTTGCGAAGCCATAATTCGCAGTATGCATACTCGGCGGCATGAAGCGCGAAATCGCTGGTCATTCCTGCAAGGTCCATCACCTTAAGTAAATCCGAAACAGCGACTAATGTGTTATCTTGGAAGTCGGATGCAAGCCCGCGGATGAGAAAAGCCCAGGCACGTAGTGCATTGGGCACACCTATCATTTCAATCACGGCGGTACAGTCAGAAATCGCTCCGTGATTATCGCCCAACCACCACTTGGCAAGACCGCGACCAACCAACGCGCGTGCGACCGATTCCTTGGGCATACCCTCCATTTCAATAACAGCGGTGTAGTCGGAAATCCCTCCTTGCGCATCGCCCAACTGTCCCTTCGCGTTGCCACGGTTGACCAACGCGCGTCCGAACAGTTCCTTTGGCACACCCGCCATTTCAATCACAGCTGTGTAATCGGAAAGCGCTCCGTGATTATCGCCCAACTGTTGCTTGGCGACGCCGCGGCTGAACAACGAGAGCGCCACCAATTCGTTGTGCGCACCCTCCATTTCAATCACGGCGGTGTAGTCGGAAATCTCTCCTTGCGTGTCGCCCAACTGTCCCTTGGTGACGCCGCGGCTGAGCAACGAGAGCGCCACCGATTTGCTGGGCGCACCTTCCATTTCAATCACGGCGGCGTATTCAGAAATCGCTCCGTGAGCATCGCCGAGTTGACCCTTGGCGACGCCGCAGTAGAACAACGCGAGCGCAATATGTTCCTTGGGCGCACCCTCCATTTCGATCACGGCCGTACAGTCGGAAATCCCTCCTTGCGCATCGCCCAACAGACGTTTGGAGACACCACGGTTGAGCAACGCGAGCGCCACAGACTTGCTGGGCGCACCCTCAACTTCAATCACAGCGGTACAGTCGGAGATCGCTCCGATATTATCGCCCAACTGTCGCTTGGCGAAGCTGCGCTTGTTCAACGCTTTGACATCCCTTGGGTGCTTGGCAATGACCCGATCCAACGACTCAATGGCGCGATGATAATCACCGTGCTCATAAAGCAAATCTCCGAGTCCCGTGTATGCCTGCATTTCATCCAAATCGGACTTCTCATTGCCTCCGCTGGACAAGTCAGCATACGCCAGCGCAGCCTCTCGAAGATCCGCTTTTGCCCATTGGTCAATGCAAAGCTCGGTGGCCAAACGCTCATGCGGTGTGCCTTTGAGTGAGGCCGCGATGTATTCAGCCATCGTGGCGGATTCCCTGAGAACTTGCGCCGCTCCGCCCTGCCCTGGCGATGACAGATTGCGCAAAGTGACGAGCCTTTCCTCCTCCTCAAACCAAACACGGAGCACTTCGACGAACAATTCGATGCGCCGGCGGTTCAGGTTGAGGTATCGCATTTGATACCAAACGGAGAACAGCTTGTCAGGTACGGTGTAGTTCGCCGTCCGGCCTTTGCCGCCGCCGAGCACCTCGACGAATTGGGCCTCTTTCAAACGCCCGAGTTGGGTGGTGATGGCGTTGAGCGGCAGCCGGGTTCCCTCAACAAGATCGGTCGGTTGGGCAGCACCGCCTCTTTCCATGAGTGCGTGGATGATCCGCCTCTGCTGGGGCGGGAGGTTTTCGATCTCGTGCTTGAGCAAGGGGGTCAGTTCGTCCACCAGCCGCCGGAGACATTGCACGATGGTCGTCATCTGCCGTTGGGCCAACAACTCGTAAAGCATGAGGATCAGCCGTGGATTCCCCCCTGAGAGGAGGACGATGGCGCGGACTTTTGATTGATGGCTGGGAAGTTCCTTGAGAAATTCGTGGTTCCCATCGAACTGGGCCCGAAGCCTCAACAGTTCAAGAACCTCTTCCGCCGTCAGCCTATCCAGCGGCACCTGGCCAAAATAATTAAAGAAAGCCTCGTCGTAGCTTTTGAGCGAATCAAAAACATGCACCGCGCTGCCAATGACCATCATAAATGGATCGTGCATCAGCAGTCGCCGGAAAGTGCCTTTCATTTGGTCGTCGAGGCAGTCCCCCAGCAACTGATTCAGGTTCTCAATGAAAAGAATCAGGCGCTTGCCCTCCTGGCGCGTGATCTCGCGCAAGCCGGTCAGGGCAAGTTGCAGGCTCTGCTCTTCGTTTGCTTCCGCCTCCACTCTTTCCAGCCAGACTTTCGCCGGCGAAGTTCCCTCCTTCGCCATCATCTGAAGTGCGGCGGCCATCAGGTCTCGCAAGGAGCCGATGTTGAATTGTTCTTCTGGAAAGACGAGCGGGATCCAGGCCGCCTTCAGCTTACGATCCCGCCTGATGCGCAAGGCGACCATCTGGATGACGGTGGACTTGCCCGATCCGCGCGGGCCGGTGATGACAAAGCTGGAGAGTGTGCCAGAATGAATCTGCTCGCGCAGGGACTTCAACAAGTATTCCACCGTATGCCCGCGAGCCGCGAAAGTTGCCTCCAACTCCTGATCCGACATCTCGCCTGGCGTATATTTGTGTGCGACAAGACTCATGACTTTTGAACCTGTGAGGTTTTCGGCTTCGCGCTTGGTGCCGGATACCAGCGCCGCCACCAATCCTGCATGACCTTGAGCCGAAAGTGGAATTCGTTGGTGTCCGAATCCAGGCGCAAATACCAATCGTATTCGAGGTCAGCCATGAGTTCATCAAACGCTTGATCGCTGGCCGCCTTGCCTCGCGCCTTGCGGTAGATGTCGAACAGAGCGGGCCGGGAAATGCGCTCGTGGCTGGCGACCGCCCGAAGAACCGCCAAGGCAGCCTTCTCCCCAGTCTTGCCGTAGCGCTGCAACCGGCTGCTGTAGTGAGTGAAATAGTGCCGGCAAGTGGGGCCGAGCACGCGGTCTCTGTAAGTGCGCTCCAAATCAGCGACCGTGAGGCCTGTCCGTTGGGCCAGCGGCAACTGGGCAAGCTGCGAGATGAAAATGTGAATAAAGTATGGCACGGGCGCGCCAATCAAGTCGAACAGCCTGCCTAGAATTGCATCGTTGCAGTTGATTGCATGTGAGCGAGCCAGGTCGCCGGCCAGCCTATGCGCTGTGGTTTCGTCGAGCGGCTCAACGGTCAACCGCGCAAAGTCCACCAGCTTATCAGCCGCCCCCAGCTTGCGGAGAATTTGGTCAATCCCGACGCTTCCCGCGAGAATAAATCTGTGCCGCCGGAGAACATCCTTTTGTTCCATCCGGACTGTTCGGAACCAGGCCAAGAAATCGCGCGCAACGGGTTCGCCTCGTTTTTCGATGAGACGGTCGAGCATTGCTGGGAACTCGTCGAAGAGGAAGACGATCGTCTTGTCCGACTTCTCCAACTCTGTCAGCATCCGTTTCGCCGCTTCGCGCCAATCCTCCTTGATGTCCTCTTTGAATTTGATCTTCGCCCCCTCGAATTCGGCCTCGTCAAAATTAGCCTTTACCCATCCCGCGAAAGCCTTGGGCAGTCGCTTTGCCTTGCTTAACAAAGACTGCAAGGTGTCGTGTCTTAAAAGTTCGCGGGTGACGCGCCAGACAAATTCTTCGGGCGAATCCACATCTTCCAACTCAAAGGAAAGAGGCAGGAAATTGGTCCGGGGGCGCATCAGGACATGCCGCATCACGCCGCTTTTGCCAAATCGCCGTGGGGCCAGCAGCAGGATATTATTCCCGTCAATCAGTCGCCAAAGATGGTCAATGAACTCCTCGCGCCCGTAGAGTTCGTCAGGGTCGGGAATTTGTCCAACAAGGCTTCTCGTTCGTTGCGGCTCATTGTTTTTTCCAGTCATAACAACAGAAATGTTGCTTAAATCCGGAAATAAAGCAACAAAAATGTTGCTAAAAATTTATAGTCTGCAACATGTTAATTATCAATGCTTTAAATCCAGTCGCAGGTCATGGACATCGTTGCGCTTAAGAACCTGGATGAAATGGTGAAAACATTCTGCAATTGCATGTCATCCTCTTTTTCTTTCCCGTGCGGTGGCGGACGGACGACGCTTCCGGGCAAAGCCATTCTCCCGACCTTGCCGGCCTCACGGCGCGCCAGGCGGGTGGCCGTTGTTCCAAAAATGCCACAGGCTGTTGTCAAACGTAAATTGATAGGCCACGTAGCATTGAAATCCCACCGGGCCGTCAAGGGACCGGCCGGCCGAGAAGAGCAAATGGTGATGCTCACCGAAATCAATCACCGTGCCGACGTTAAACGCCGTGCCGGTATTGGGAAAGTCGGTCTCATACTCGGTCTGATGATACACCTCCACGCCAACGAGCACATTGGTCAAAACCTGCTTTTGCAGCACCGCCCCGGCATAACCCCAATTGTTGTGTCCGGAAAAAGAATTCAGGCCGTAACCGCCCCCGCCGTAAGCCGTCCACGAACCCCAACTCTTCTGCGCCCATAACGGAAGAAAGGCCTGCGAATGGCCATTGCCGAGATTGTCCCGCGCCCTGCCCGCAGGCAGTTCAAGCAACGGAAAAGTTCCCACCTGGGGCCACCCATTCGTCTCCTGGATAAACCGGTATTTTGCGCCCAGTTCAACGTCGCCCAGCCCGTAATGCCCGGCTCCTGCCGGCGGCGAATCGTAAGCCAGCGGCGCAATCAGGTGAAGCTGCAGGTCCGGCACAGCTCCATAGTTGACTTCAAAATGCGGCGCGGTGCCGGACCAATCGCCCCCCAGTTCTGAATGCATCGAAGCGAGATAAAACTCCCAATGCTGGTAATCCACCGGCTCCGGATCGTCGGTGACGAATGGCGGACCGCCATAGGTCGTCCCCACCATCCCCAGGCTCAAGACAGCCCACAGAGTAACGGCCGGCAAGCGTTCTTTGATGTGCATGACGGTTTTCTTGATCGGCATGGGTGATCCAATGATTACCAGTTGTTTTTTGGGCTTGGTAGCACAATTTACGGCTGATGTTGAACAGTTTTCGGGTTCTGGCAAGCCCTTTTGCGCGTTTCCGATTCCAACGCGCGCCGGCATTTGCTCTTTTCCGCCGGCCGCTCCATCGTCGGGCCGGTGCGGTCTCAGGCCCGGATTGCCCTGCAACGGAACTTCTGGCCAATCCGTGGCGCTCGGAAAAACAAGAAATGACAAATCTTTGGCAAAAGAAGGAGAAGGGTCGCGCCCCCGCTCGGCATATTAAGAAGGGTGACAGCACAGCAATAAGAAATGCGCGCAATGCAACACGCCCAGAGAATTGAGTTGACTATTATGACTATCTGGATTGTCCTTTCGTCTTTGACGCTGATGTCGTCGGTCTTTGTCCTCTCCGCCTGCGTGATCGCTGCCGGTCCGATCCCCCAGCCGGTGGACGCGGAGGTCGGCGAATAAGGTTCGGACGGCACGAGTATGGTGAAGCCGCCGCGGCGGTGCGCGTTGAACGGCGCCGTTCGCCATTTGCATGAACCGCAACGCCACTGGACAAACGGCGTTGCCGGGAAGACGGGTAAAGCAGGGCGCAACTCCGGGCCGCCATGCACCCCATGCGCGCCGGAGGCACAAAGGGGATGCCGCCTTTTCCCGAAGGATGTCAGAGGGGTTCACACACTCGCAGCGTAGTAAGATATGAAATGAGTCAATTCACCCGAAAAGAAAATATGAAAAAAACATTGCTCACCGTCACGGCGCTGGCCCTCTTGGCGGGCGCGCCCGCGCTCGTCCGCGCGGGCGACACAAACAATCCCCACAGTTCGACCAAAGCGGCGGTCAAACCCTATCCACTCAATTACTGCCTCGTCTCCGGCGAGAAGTTCGGTGAAATGGGCCAGCCGGTCACGACCAATTACATGGGCCAGGAATTCAAATTCTGCTGCAAGGACTGTGTGAAGGACTTTCAGAAGAACCCGGCCAAATTCCTCAAAAAGCTGGCCGCGGCGCAAAAAAAGGCGAAAAAGTAATCGTTCGTTGAACAGGCGGGCATGAATTCCTGCAACAAACCTTCCGCCCGCCGGCCGGCTTTTTTATTGGCGCTCTCAGTAACTGTGTTGTTTCTGGCCGGTTGCGCAGGTGTCCCGGCCCAATCGGAGCGGCAAGCCCGCGCTGATTTGCAAGCGGTCGAGCAGGCTTATTGGCCCGCCGCAACCGGGCCGCCATTGGATGCGAACGCCGGGTTGAGCAACTACTTGCAGTTCGCCATCCTGACCCAGCCAGAGGTTCGGGCGGCCTACTTCGATTGGGCGGCCTCCGTCGAACGCATCACCGTCGAACGCTCGCTGCCGGACCCAAAACTGACCTTCCAAGCGTACTTTCAGGATGTCCTGACCTCCCTGATGCCCGGCTTGATGCAGGAGTTTCCAGGGCCGGGCAAGCTCAAGGCCGCCGCCAACCTCGCCGCCGCCGAAAGCAACACGAAGTATTTTGCCTTTGAATCTTCCGTGTTGAAAACCGCCTTCTCGCTCAAGCAGGCCTACTATCAGCTTTGCTTTCTCGACGAAAAAATCCGCATCAATCGCCAGACGCTCAACCTCCTGGCCGACCTGGAAAAAAGCGCCCGCGCCCAAAACGAAGTCGGCAAGGTGACGTTGCAGGATGTCTATCGCGCGCAAATCGAGCAAGACAAGCTGGCGACCGAGATCACCAATCTGGAGGATTCGCGCCACCCGCTGACCGCTCAGCTAAGAGGCGCGTTGGGCCTGACGCGCGACCAGCCGGACCCGGCGCTGCCGGCCCGGTTTGAAACGACCCCGCTCGCTTTGACGGGGGACGAGTTGCTCGACACAGCCTTCGCGCGCAATCCCCGTCTCAAAGCGATGGAAGCCGAGGTCCGCCTGGCCGAGGCCTCCATCGCCGTCGCCCGCCATTCCAAAGTGCCCGATTTTTCCGCCGGTCTCATGGGCGAGGTTTACAGCCCTCCCTTTTACTGGCCGCAGGCGGCCATGACCCTGCCGATCTGGCGCGACAAAATCGCGGCGCGAATCGCCGCGGCACAGGCTGACAAACACGCCGCCCAAGCCCGGCTCACATCCGGGCAAATCACACTCACAGTGGACTTCGCGATGAAGTCTTACGATTACCGCGAAGTCACACGCAATCTGGCCCTCTTGCAGGAAAAGCTGATCCCAAAAGCGCGCCAGTCTCTTGAAATTGCCCGCGCCGGCTATCTGGACGGCCAGATAGATTTCTTCAACCTGATTGATGCCGGGCGGATGCTGTTGGACTTCCAACTGGAGGAAGTGGAAGCGCGCGCGCGCCGGGAAATCATCCTCGCTGACTTGTCGTTGTCCATTGCCGGGATCGCGCCCGAAGCCGCCCCCATTCTGCCGCCTGCTTCGGGCAATTCTTCTCCGTCACCAGCCGCGCCCGGGAATCTCAAACACTGATTTTGATATGACCAAAACTTTATCCCTCTTGCTTTCAATGGCCACGGTTGGCGCAGGCCTGTTCTTGGCGGGCTGCAACAAAGATCACGACCACGGCGGCGCGGCGGCCCAGGAAACGAAAACTCTCTACACCTGCGGAATGCACCCGCAGGTTGTTCAGGACCATCCCGGCATTTGCCCCGTCTGCGGCATGAAGCTCACGCCCATTCGCCAGCAGGCCGCCACACCCGCCGCGAACGGCCAGGCCAGGCTGCCAGCGTCCGAGTCCCGCACCCTGGCCATTGACCCGGTGACCATCCAGAACATGGGCCTCCGCACCGCCACCGTCACGCGCGGGCCTTTGCGCCGCATCGTTCGCACTGTTGGCGTTGTTGATTACAACGAAACCACCCTGGGCGACGTGACCACCAAATTCAAGGGCTGGATCGAAAAGCTTTACGTCAACGCCACGGGCCAGTTGGTCATGCGCGGCAATCCGTTGTTCGAGATTTATTCGCCCGAGCTTTACAGCGCGCAGGTTGAATATCTGCTCGCCACCGGTTCACGCGCCAACACCAACCCCGGCGTTGACGAAATCCGCAACAGCGCGCGCACCAAGCTCAAGTTCTTCGACATTTCTGACGCGCAAATCGCCCAACTGGAGAATACGCGCCAGCCACAGAAGACTCTGCGCATCCTGGCGCCGCAGGACGGTTTCGTCACGGAAAAAAATGTCGTCGAAGGCCAGATGGTGGACCCGGGCATGAAGATTTACCGGCTGGCGGACCTGGGACTGGTCTGGGTGCAGGCTGACATCTATGAACAGGATTTGGCTTATATCAAGCTGGGCCAGGAGGCGACCGTCACCCTCTCCTACCTGCCGGATCGCGAGTTCCGCGGGCGCGTCACTTACATTTACCCGAGCGTCAATGAGAAGACTCGCACCGCCCGCGTGCGCATGGAGTTCCACAATCCGGGCTACTTCCTCAAGCCAGGCATGTTCGCCACCGTCCAGGTCGCCTCCGAACTGGAGCCTTCCGTTTTGCTCATTCCCGACATGGCCGTCTTGCGCAGCGGCGAAAAGACCACCGTCTTCGTGGCCTTGGACGGCGGAAAGTTCGACCCGCGCACCGTCACCCTTGGGCCTCAAGCGGAGAACGACCAGTATCAAGTTCTTGGTGGTGTCAGAGAGGGCGAGCGGATTGTCACCTCCGGCCAGTTCATGCTCGATTCGGAGAGCCAACTGCGCGACGCCATCCAAAAAATGCGCCAGCCAAACTACCCGAATGAACCGCCCCAGGCGGCGCCTCCCGCGGCGGCAGCCCCCGCCGCCGCCTCAGAGGACTCCAAGGCCGTCAAATATATTTGTCCCATGCCCGATCACATTTCCATCACCTACGACCGCCCCGGCATCTGCCCCATCTGCGGCATGACGCTCGTTCCCGTCTCGGCGGCCACGCTGCGGAAGCTGCAACCCGGCGGCAAGCTCCTTTACTACACCTGTCCCATGCCCGAACACAGCGACGTGCGCCTGGACAAGCCCGGCAATTGCCCCAAGTGCGGCATGACCCTCATTCCGGTCATGGAACCTTCAGCGCCTGCCACCCAACCCTGAATTTTGTGCTCAAAGGTGTCATAGATTTTTCGCTCAGGAACAAATTCATTGTTCTGCTGGGCACGCTCGTGCTCGTGCTGGGCGGCCTTTATGCCGTGCGCAATATCCCGCTGGACGCCATTCCCGACCTCTCCGACGTGCAGGTCATCATTTACACCGAGTGGCCGGGCCAGGCGCCCCAGATCGTCCAGGACCAGCTCACTTATCCCATCACCACCAAGATGCTCTCGGTGCCCAAGGCCAAAGTCGTCCGCGGTTATTCCTTTTACGGCTTTTCCTTCGTCTATGTGATTTTCCAGGACGGCGCCGATCCCTACTGGGCGCGCAGCCGCGTCCTGGAATATCTCAGCGGCATGAGCGGCCGCCTGCCGCAAGGCGTCACCCCGAGCCTCGGCCCGGATGCCACCGGCGTCGGCTGGGCCTTCATCTATTCGCTCAACTCCACCAACCGTGACCTCGCCCAACTGCGCTCCATGCAGGACTGGTATCTGCGCTACCAGCTCGCCTCGGTGGAGGGCGTCTCGGAGGTCGCCTCCGTCGGCGGCTTTGTCAAGCAATACCAGGTCACGGTGGACCCCGCCCGATTGCGCGCTTTCAACCTTTCCCTCTCCGACCTCGCCGCCGCCGTCCAGCGCAGCAACGGCGAGGTGGGTGGCCGTTCCATCGAATTGTCCGAAAAGGAATTCATCCTGCGCGTCAAGGGCTACGTCCAGAACCTGGACGATCTGCGCAAAGTCGCCCTGGGCGTCGGCCCCAACGGCGTGCCCATTCTCCTCAGCCAGGTCGCCAACGTCGAACTCGGCCCCGACATGCGCCGCGGCCTCGCCGAGTTCAACGGCCAAGGCGAAACCGTCGGCGGCATCGTCGTTGTCCGTTACGGCGCCAACGCCCGCCAGGTCATCCTCGACGTCAAGAAGAAGCTCGACATCGCCATGAAGGGACTGCCGCCGGACGTCCAATACACCATCGCCTACGATCGCAGCGCGCTGATCCATCGCGCCGTCAAAACGCTCGAAGGTAAACTCATCGAGGAAAGCATCGTTGTGGCCCTGGTCTGCCTGGCCTTTCTCCTGCACCTGCGCAGCGCCCTGGTGGCCATCCTCATCCTGCCCATTGCCGTGCTCATTTCCTTCCTCGTCATGTTCTGCCAGGGCCTCAGCTCCAACATCATGTCTCTGGGCGGCATCGCCATCGCCATCGGCGCGATGGTGGACGCCACCATCGTCATGATCGAAAACGCCCACAAACACCTCGAGCGCGATCACGCCCGCAAACCGCATTGGCAGATCATCCGCGACGCCGCCGTCGAGGTCGGCCCGACCCTCTTTTATTCGTTGCTCGTCATCACCGTCTCGTTTTTGCCGGTCTTTACATTGGAAGCCCAGGAAGGCCGCCTCTTCAAGCCGCTGGCCTTCACCAAAACCTATTCCATGGCCGCCGCCGCCTTGCTCTCCATCACCCTGGCCCCCGTTTTGATGGGATTCTTCATCCGCGGCAAAATCCCGCCCGAGGAGAGCAATCCCCTCAACCGTTTCCTCCTCTGGCTCTATCATCCGGCAATTGATTTCGTCATCCGATGGCGCTGGCCGGTCGTTCTGACCGCCGCCGCCCTGGTCGCCTGGGTCTTTTTCCCCTGGAATAGTCTCGTGACGCGCTGCTTGCCCGAGGGCAGGACCAGGCAATTCGCCCTCAAAGCGGGTCCATTCTTTCCCTGCCAGAATATCGGCTCGGAATTCATGCCCCCCCTCTACGAAGGCGATCTGCTTTACATGCCCACCACCTTCCCCGGCATTTCCCCCACCAAGGCGCGCGAGGTTCTCCAAACCACCGACCGCATGATCCGCCGCTTTGCCGAGGTCCAACAGGTCTTCGGCAAGATTGGCCGCGCCGAAACGGCCACCGACCCCGCTCCTTTCGACATGATCGAGACGACCATCACGCTCAAACCCGAGGAGCAGTGGCCGGCCGTTGACATCCTGGACGACTCCGGCCGCCTCCTCGCCCATCGCCGCCGTTCCCCCGATGAATTGGTGGACGCCATGAACGCCGCCGTGCAAATCCCCGGCCTCAACAATTCCTGGACCATGCCCATCCGCACCCGCATTGACATGCTGGCCACCGGCATCAAAACTCCCGTCGGCATCAAGGTCGCCGGCCCGGACCTGGCCCAATTGGAGCGCATCGCCTCCCAAATCGAGGCGGTCGTGCGCACGGTTCCCGGAACCTCCAGCGTCTTTGCCGAGCGCACCATGGGCGGCAACTACATCGAGTTTACGATTGATCGCGACGCCATCGCCCGTTACGGCCTCCGCCTGGCCGACGTCCAAGACGTCCTCCAAGTCGCCTTGGGCGGTATGCCCCTGACCACCACCGTCCAGGGCCTGGAACGCTACGCCATCACCCTCCGTTACAGCCGCGATTTCCGCCAGAACCTCGCCGCCTTGCGCGAAATCAGCATCCCCACTCCCACCGGCGCGCAAGTGCCCCTGGGCCAACTGGCCGACATCCAGACGGTGCGCGCCCCCATGGGCATCAAGAGCGAAGCCGCCGTCCCCAACGCCTGGATTTACGTGGATGTCAAAGGCCTTGATCTCGGCGCCTACGTGCGCGCCGCCATGCGCGCCGTCAACGACGCCGTGGCCGATGGCCGGATCACCCTGCCCGACGGTTACAACATTTTTTGGAGCGGTCAATACGAATATATGCTCCGCGCCAGGCTGCGGTTGCTCATGGTCGTGCCGCTGACCTTGCTTATCATCATCCTGATCCTCTATCTCAACACCCGTTCGGTCGTCAAAACCGCCATTGTCATGCTGGCCGTGCCTTTCTCCCTCGTCGGCGCCTTCGGCGTGCTGGCCCTGCTGCATTACAACCTGAGCGTCGCCGTCTGGGTCGGCATCATCGCCCTGGCCGGTCTGGACGCCGAGACCGGAGTGGTCATGCTCCTCTACCTTGACCTGGCCTACGAACAGTGGCTCCGGCAGGGCCTCATGCGAAACCTCTCCGACTTGCGCAACGCCATTTACTACGGCGCCGTCAAGCGCGTCCGTCCCAAGGCCATGACCGCCAGCGTCATCATTGCCGGCCTGGCGCCCATTCTCTGGAGTCACGGCGCGGGCGCCGACGTGATGAAACGCATCGCCACCCCCATGATCGGCGGCGTCGTCACCTCGACCATCATGGAACTGCTGGTTTACCCGGCCATTTTCTATCTCTGGCGCGCGCGCCGCCTGCAAAAATCGCCCGCCGCTCCCCTCGCCGCGCCTCTCAACGTTTACCCCGATCATTAGCGAATTCTTCGGGAGCGCGGTCGTCCCGACCGCATCCGTCGGCGTCCCGCCGACGGAATCCCTTGTCTGAAGCTGGCCCATCTTTTGGGTGAGTCCGCAAGCACATCGCTAATGATTCGGATGTTTAGACACTTCTCTGTCCTGGCTGGACTTTGGCGGCCGGCGACGTTAGACTATCGGATGCAATCCAATGGATTCTTGACCCGTGGAATATGGATGGCCGCACTGGCGATGGCCTGCGCGGCCAGCCTCCGGGCCGACGATTGGCCGCAGTGGCTTGGGCCGGAGAGGGACAGCGTTTGGCGCGAGACCGGCATTGTCAGTTCGTTTCCGCCCGGCGGTCCGCCCGTGGTCTGGCGCGCTGCAATTGGCTCCGGCTATTCCGGCCCCGCCGTGGCCCAAGGCCGCGTCTATGTCCTCGACCACCAGTTTGCCAAACCCTCGGACAAACCGGCCAACGCCTTCGAGCGCGGGACCATCCCCGGCGTCGAGCGGATTGTTTGTCTGGATGCCGACGATGGCAAGGTCCTGTGGCGCCACCAATACGATTGTCCCTACACCATCAGCTACCCGGCCGGCCCGCGCACAACGCCCGTCGTCAGCCAGGGCAAACTCTTCTCCCTCGGCGCGGAAGGCAATCTATTCTGCCTGGACGCGGCTACGGGCAACGTCGTCTGGTCGCGCGATTTCAAAGCGGACTACAATATCAAGACCCCAACGTGGGGCTTCGCCGGCAACCCCCTGCTGGACGGCAACAAACTGATCTGCCTGGCCGCCGGCTCCAACTCTACCGTCGTCGCTTTGGACAAAAACACCGGCCGGGAAATCTGGCGGGCCTTGAGCGCCAAGGAGCCGGGCTACGGTTCCCCGGTCATCTTTCAGGCCGGCGGCGTCAGGCAACTCATCGTTTGGCATCCCGAATCGGTCAACTCGCTCGACCCGGAGACGGGCAAAGTTTATTGGTCCATCAAGTCGTCGCAGCCGGTTCGCGCCGGCATGACCATCCCCACGCCGCGCAAAATGGATGATTTGCTCTTTCTGACTTGTTTTTTCAACGGCTCCTGGATGCTCCGCCTGGATGCCTCCAAACCGGCGGCCGCCACCGTTTGGCAAAGCCGGCGCGTGAGCGAAATGAACACCGACGGCTTGCACTCCACCCTGAGCACCCCGTTCCTCCAGGACGGATACATCTACGGCGTTTGCAGCTACGGCCAATTGCGCTGCCTCAAGGCCGCCACCGGTGAGCGCCTTTGGGATACGCTTCGCGCCACCACCGCCGACGGCAAGGAGATGCGCTGGGCCAATGCCTTCATCATCAAGCATCAGGACCGCTTTTTCCTCTTCAACGAAAAGGGCGATTTAATCATTGCCCGCCTCTCTCCCAAGGGCTACGATGAGATCAGCCGCGCGCACGTCATCGAGCCGGCCAATCGCGATGCCGGCCGCCCGGTCGTCTGGTCGCACCCCGCTTTCGCCCATCGCCGGATGTATGCGCGGAACGACCAGGAAATCATCTCCGTGGATTTGGCCCAAAAATGAGCGGCCGGTGCCGCCGGCGGGGCGCTTTCAAAGATATGTATTGCCTAATCACTACAACAATGCTATTTATTATGCGTATTTTGCGCTAAATAAATATCAATATGGATGTGCAACTGACAAAAGACTCGCTTGGACGCGCTTTCAAGCTCCTTTCCAGCAGGTTGGATCTGATGCAGACTGAACCCGTGCGATTGGTCCTGTGTGGAGGGTCAGCCCTGATCGCCACCGGTCTCCGACAACGCACCACCAATGACGCAGACGTGGTCGCCATGTTGAGTTCGACCGGCGAACTGGTCAACCCAGATCCACTGCCGCCATTTCTTTTGCAAGCCAGCGCACAAGTGGCGCGCGATTTGGGGCTGAAACAAAACTGGCTCAACAACGAACCGAGCCGCAATGAAGGCGGACTATTCCAGATGGGGTTGCCGCTTGGACTTGCCGGCCGCCTGACAGAGCACGTCTTCGGGCCGCGGCTGGCGATTTATTTCATCGGTCGTCTGGATCAAATATATTTCAAGCTCTACGCTGCCGCCGATCAACGTGACGACACGCACATCGCCGACCTCCGCGCACTGCAACCGTCCGTGGCCGAGCTGTCAGACGCCGCGCGCTGGGCCATGACCCACGACCTTTCCGACGGCTTCAGGATGGTGCTCACCGATCTGCTCCAACAAATGGGATATGAATCAGTCGCTAAAAACATTTAAGGAGGCCTACCAAGACCTGCTCTTGAATTTCCTCTGGCGCCAGTGGTCTGCCCTGGGCGTGGCCGGACAGGCCGGCGAAGAAGACGCATGGATCATTGATCCAGAGGCCTTGCTGTTGCTCACCTGCACCATGGGCCGTCACGAACCGCGCCTGTTCGATGAAATGCTCGACTGGCTCCAGGAAAACGGCCGCTTTATCAATGTCATGCGCCTCAAACGCATCTTGCGCACCGAGAAATTCGCCGGCCAGCGGGCGCTGGCCGCGGCCGCGTCCTGTTTGAGCAAGGGCACGGAGGCGATGAAATGGAAACTGCTGGCGCAATCGGTCCCGCATCCCCAGGTGGTGGAGGAGTTTTTCATCCCGCCTGACGGCAAACCACAGCCCGTCCTGGGCGAACCGGAACCGCATTTCGTCCGCTACGGATTCAAGCGGGGGCCGCTGCGACTGCGAGGGTATTCGCAGAAATTCCGTCCGGCCCAACCGACCAACTTGGCCCTCCAACTCCGCGCCCTGTTCGGCATCAATGTTCGCTGCGAGATCGTGCTCTTCCTCTTGACCCACGAGGCCGCACACCCCTCACAGATTGCCCGCGAGGCATACTATTTCGAGCGCGCCGTGCAAGGCACGCTGGTGGACATGAGTCAGTCCGGCGTGGTGGGGCGGCGGGCCCACGGGCGCGAGAAACATTACTGGCTCAAGCCGGAACTCTGGGCGGCGCTGCTCAATCGCCCGCCGGTTTTCCCCAAGTGGGTGACCTGGCCGCCGCTGTTCAGTGCGCTGGAGCGCATTTGGCTCAAAGTAAATGATCCAGGGCTGGAGCCGCTCGATCCCCTCTTGCAATCCTCCGAACTGCGCCAGCTTATGGCCCAAGTCCGTCCCGCCATTGAACGGGCTCGCTTCGACAAGAACCTGTCTGACAATCGCGAGTATCTCGGCGAAAAATACCTCCCCGTGTTCCTTGCCGACGTCATCAAACTGCTGGCTTAAACCATGAATTTGAAGCCAACATCGGGGTGTGGTAATATCTTCTCGTTGTGAAAATTCAGCCCGATACAACAAACCCTGACCCAACTATGAACACCACTATTCAGCCGGAACAATTGGTCCAGCAACTCAACTGGCGCTACGCCACCAAGCAGTTCGACCCCGCCCGCAAAATCACCGACCGCCATTGGGCCGCCCTGCAAGAGGCCCTGCGCTTGTCCCCCTCCAGCTTCGGCCTCCAACCGTGGAAGTTTATTGTCGTCAAAGACCCGGCCGTGCGCGCCAGGCTCCTGCCCGCCTCCTGGGGCCAGGAGCAAATCGTCGCCGCCTCCCACCTCGTCGTTTTCGCCGCCAAGACAAATCTGGGCGAGAGCGACCTGGACGCCCATCTGAACCGCACCGCCCAAGTGCGTGGCGTGCCCGTCGCAACGCTCGCCGGATTTCGCACCATGATGGCCGGTTCACTGCTGCAAGGCATGGATGAATCAGGCCGCGCCGCCTGGGCCAAAAACCAGATTTATCTCGCGCTGGGCAATCTCCTTGCCGCCGCCGCCTTGCTCGGCATTGACGCCTGCCCCATGGAAGGGTTTGACCCCGCCCGCTACGATGAAATCCTGGGCCTGCGTCAAATGCGCCTGGCCGCCGCCGCCGTCGCCACCCTTGGCTATCGCTCCCCCGCCGACAAATACGCCGCCGCCCCCAAAGTCCGCTTTCCCAAGGACCAAGTCTTCCTCGAAATCTGAATTTATGTTGCAGGAGTGGGTTCCTCGACATTTTCAGTGGAACACACCGCGCCTGTAGCGCAGCTTTCCAAAGCTGCTGTATCGCCGATTTCTAAATCGGCGGATCCTGCAACGTCATCGTCGCTGCGGCCTTGGAAGCCCGCGAGACAGCACCGCGCGGTCAGCCGCAACCAAGCGCCAGTTTCCGCATTGATTTCATTTCCGTCTTCATGCACTGTTCATGCAGCAGATTTGCTTTCGAAACATGAATCGTCATTTTACGGCTGTGATCAAACAGGACGCCGGTTGGTGGATTGGCTGGGTGGAGGAAATTCCCGGCGTCAATTGCCAGGGCAAAACTCGCGCCGAGCTCCAGAAAAACTTGCGCTCCGCCTTAAAAGAGGCGCTGGAGTTTAATCGCCAGGATGCCCTCGCCGCCGCGCAGGAAGGGTACCAGGAGGAAGCCATCGTTCTGTGAAACGGCGGGAACTCATCCGCCACTTAATTGTATTCGATCCTCCGGTCTCCTGTGTATCCGGCCGGAGTGGCGAAATGCCGGACGCCCAGGACTTAAAAATCCACTTTTGGCCATTTTAAGCCGTTTTATATCGTTGCTTGCCAAACACACTAAGCGACTGATTCCCAAGTGGTTCCGCTGATTTTGCATCGGTTTTACTCGTGTTTCAGAGGCCCGATGTTCCGACCATGAAAGTAGCACAAAAAGTAGCACAGAAGGGCTTTCCCCGCTGCGCGTTCCAATGTTGCCTCTCTCGCTGTAGCTTTGGCAAAGGCGGATCATCCGGCTTGCTGAAAACGGAAAGGCCAAGCCACCTTGTCCGCCCCAGTCTTGACGGAGGCGGAACGCCAATACGCAAACGCTCTGCGCCGACCAGTGCCTAGTCGTGTCGTCATTGCCTGTCCGCAGTAGCCGTGGCGAATGAGGATCAGCAGAATTGCGCATCCGCCTCACAGCATCAATCTCGCGATTTCAAGTATGTACGCTCTACCCTCTGGACCCTCTGGTACAACGTTTGACATCCGACAACTGGGGAGATAAGATCGAACCATGCAATTTGTCCAGCGCAGCATCGCTATATTGGCCATTGCGATCTTGCTTCCGTGGACGAGCAAGGGCGCCGGGCCTCGAACCAATTACGCTCCAAATGCTGTTCTGTCCGCGAAGCAATTGGACCAAGTTGTGGCGCTTGCGCACAAATGCGGCATGAGCAATGTCACCGAAGTCATCACGTTTCACTTTAGCCCTGGCACGAACCGCGGAATTAGAGCGCGTGGCGACGAAATCATCAATGGGAGGAGCGTTACTTACAAAACGTTGGCCATTTGGACCGATCTATGGAGTTCTATGATGAATCCCCCTGCAGGGCGTAACGTCGTATGGATCGGGCCATTCTGTGCCGAACCAGCAGACCTGCTCCAAAACCACACTGAATTCGCGTTTAAGACGCATGCAGGAGAAGCCCGTGTCCAAATATCTGATAATGTTGCGTTGGAAACCGCCGATAGAATTGTGGAGGCGTTTGCCGCCCGGAGAATCCGGTTTGCTGATGAAAGCGTCCATGATCAAGTCGAGCCCGGAAACCTAACACCACGCGGCACACGAAGCACACCCAATTACGATCGCCCAACCTGGATAGGACGCCATCCAACAATGGGGCTGCTTGACAGTGGGAACGTCTATTGGATTTCCTTTTATGGCCGTCTGGACCAGCTCCAAGTCGAATTGACCGGCGAGAAGGTTAAAATACTATCGATCATGCACATTGTCTCGTGAACCGAAAGCTGACGCGGATTAGCTGGACCTCGATCACATAGCCGCGTCGTCTGGACAGTTATTAGAGTATTAAAAAAGGTCAAGGGCGACGGGGGCCGGGCTTCGCCCGGCACCCCCGCCGCCCCTTCACCCCGTCGCTCATGCCACCACTTCAGCGTCTTTGACGACCAGCCGTTTATCCCGTTCTTCCCAGCGCAGCACTTTCAGCGTCACTTGCTGGAACTCCGGCAACCGCAACCAAAAAAGACCGACCACAGATCTCACGGCTGGCCCGGATAATGAGCGGCGGGTCTTCCATCCGTGAAATCCGGGAAATCCGTGGTAAAAAAAATCTCCTGAAAAGCGCGCCACCAACAGGAGTAAGAACCGCAAAACACCCCGAACACGCGGAAAAAAGATGGGCGGAAATTCTCCCCCCTTCCATTTCTGCGTGGTCGGCGCGGTCTGCGGTTCATTCATAAAGATGCAGGTGTCGGGTCTCACTTTCGACGCTTCAAAACGGCCTTTCCGGCGGAAACGTCGCACGCACTTCGTCAAATTCAGGCTGCCTGCTTCACCAGCTTGTCGTACTCCGCGTGGGTGCCGATCCAGAATGACCAATGACAAATCTTCAATGACCAATTCTCAATCCAGAAGTCCGAAATTATGAAGCGCTGCTTCGCTAACAGGACTTGCCCAAAAATGTTAAGCGCCATTGGGGTCAGTCCTCGGAATCACGCATTTCCGACAAATTTCCCGGTCTGCGGCGTTGCCGAAAAATCCAACGGCAGGGGAATTATTGTCAGGGGAATGGGAAAAAGAGTTTGCAGTTTTATTCCCCCCCCCCGAAAGCTTTCGGGGTTCCCCTGACACCTCCGGCCTGTTCCCAAGACAAGCGGGCCGGCAGATAGATGGGGGCAAAAAAATCTCGGTCTCTATGTTTTTGCCCCCATACTTTTGCCGTTCCCTTTACGTTTGGCCAGCCGTTCTCGGATTCCTACTTTATCCGTGGAATCCGTGCCATCCGTGGTCGCATTTCCTTTGGTTGCGGCTTGCCGCGCTGTGTCCATCCACGGTTCAGTTCACTACCCGCGCCACCGGGGGAGCCAAAACGAAACTGTCAGCTTGCCTTCATTCCCTTGCCTTCATTCCCATGCCATTTTCCTCCCCTTTTCGGACAGATATTCTGCCCCGTTCCATTTCTGCGTGCTCGGCGTGGTCTGCGGTCAATTCGGGCCTGAATCGCTTCTTGGCGGGGTCGGCGCGCCGCGCCCACCGCGCCCCGGCACAGCATCCCCCGTTCCACATCCATGGTCCGCGGCGAATTTATGTAAAAAATAAATCTTGTAGTCCCACTAATCTATGGTAATATGGAACCTGTGTGGCGCTCGCGCGCCTGTTCTTTGACATTTTGCGGACCTCGCGGAAGGGATTTCCCGGAGCCTGCGACCGGAAAACGGCGGCAGGATGCTGGCGGCGCGGGCCACATCGCCCTATGTGCTTCGCCTTCCACATCCCGCCTCCGCCACCGGGGGTGCCTTTCACTTTTTTGGGCGGCCTCTCCTAATCTTAATCCTAATCTTAATCTCTTCTTTTGGATTGCGATTAGGATTAGGAGCCGGTAAACGCGACCCATAATAGTGATCTGCGCCCCCGCCACCGGAACCGCCGGCCACCCGAATCTGTGTTCATCTGTGTTCATCTGCGGTTCTCTTCTGCATGGATACGGCTGATCTGCGGTCTCCATCGCAGCCCCAACCGCAAAAAACAGCGGAATTAGCACCAAATCGCACTAAATCGCACCAAATCGCACCTAAAAAAAATTTGTGCATGGCAAAAAAGAGCCACACTGCCCTCTGCACTCTGCCCTCTGCACTCTACAAACATGACCGAGGTGGCGCTCTGGATGCGCATTCTTGAAGGCCATTGAGCGGCTGGGGAAGCGGAACTCAATTGCAGATGACAAATTCTCAATGACCAATTCTCGATCAGCGCTTGCAGGTTCTGCCGCCTTCCGAAACGGCCTTGCTCCAAAGGTCATTAGCACCCATTAGCACCCATTAGCACCTATTAGCACCTAAAAAATTGTGCGGATGGCAAAAAAGAGCCACTCCGCCCTCTGCTTGCCGCGCCGGCTTGTCCCGCCATAGCTTCAGCGACGGCGGAAGCCCCATGCGAAGACGGGCACTCTGCACTCTACGCTCCTCGTGTCGCCCGCTTCGTTCCCATCACGCGCCAACAGGCTGCTTGCGCCCGTCCAGAACTTCTGAGAAGATGCCGCCCATGTTGCCGGAGTGGCGAAATGGCAGACGCACAGGACTTAAAATCCTGGGTCCGTAACAGGACGTGCGGGTTCGAGTCCCGCCTCCGGCACCAACCGCTGGGACAGGTTGCGCATCACGGGCTTCATCAATTCGCCCCGCTTCCTTCAGCCCCCGACCTCCGCCTTGGCTTCGGCCGCCAACGCCGTGCTCAGGTAGCGTTCGCCAGTCGAACAGGCCACCGTGACGATCATCTTGCCCCGGTTCTCCGGCCGGCCCGCCACCTGGAGGGCCGCCGCCACGTTGGCTCCGGTGGAAATGCCCACCAGCAAACCCTCCTCCTTGGCCAGCCGCCGCGCCATGGCAAAAGCGTCGTCATTGCTGATCTGAACACACTCGACGATCTGCGGATGGCCCTTGCTGTCCTTGAGATGCAGATTCTTGGGAATGAACCCCCCGCCCGTGCCTTGAATCTTGTGCGGTCCCGGTTTCAAAGGCTGTCCGGCCAGGCATTGCGAAATGACCGGCGAATCCTTCGGCTCCACCGCGATGGCCTGAAAGGACGGCTTCCGCGCCTTGATCGCCTCGACGCATCCCGTGATGGTGCCGCCGGTGCCGACGGCCGCCACCAAAATGTCCACCTTTCCGTCGGTGTCTTTCCAAATCTCCTCCGCCGTCGTTTTGCGGTGGATTTCCGGGTTGGCCGGATTGTCGAACTGCTGGGGAATCCAGGAATGGGCCGTTTCGCGCGCCAGTTGTTCGGCGCGGGCGATGGCGCCTTTCATCCCTTCGCTGCCGGGTGTGAGCACCAATTTGGCCCCCAGCATCGCCAGCAAAATCCGCCGTTCCACCGACATGGTATCGGGCATCGTCAGAATCAACTGGTATCCCTTGGCCGCCGCCACGAACGCCAGGGCGATGCCGGTGTTGCCGCTGGTCGGCTCGATGATGACCGTGCCCTTTTTGAGCACGCCCCGCCGTTCGGCGTCCTCGATCATGGCCACGCCGATGCGGTCCTTGACGCTGCCCAGCGGATTAAAAAACTCGCACTTCAGGAGGATGGTGGCCTCGACTCCCGCGGTGACTCGATTCAGGCGGACCAGTGGGGTGCCGCCGACGGTTTCAACGATATTGTTAAAAATGCGCGCCATAAGAAACAAGGTGTTACACTGCTTCGTACGGAAAGCATCTTGTCCCAGTCCCGGCGAAAGGCAAGAAATTTTTGCGGCGGAATTTTCCGGTGTGTCGGCGCTCCGCGTTATTCGGTCCGGCGGGTGGTTAGGTGCCTTTGCCGTCGTCAAAGTAGCCTCCGCCGATGTCGTAAAGGCGCTGAATGACTGCCGGAGCATGTCGGCGGTCATAGTGAAAAATCTCCACCTTGCCTTCTCGCCGCATGGAGACAGACACCGCCCGGCTGAACCCGACAGTCTTGTCGGACGGCGGCATTTGTCCGGCAATCTTCTGAAGACTGAGTACCTGTGAGTGGGTGAGCCTCCGGAGATCGGAGTTCTGCAATGCCCAATTGGGAACGTCCCGCGTCGTAAACACCGTTTCGTCCTGAATATCGAAGAGCATCACCATCCCGACCTTGGGATTATCGTGTAAAAACCAAACGCAACAGATCTTGTTCGTGCCACAGCGGGCCAGGTAATCCTCAAAATGTTTGGTGGCGTCTCTGTTCGTGCCACAGTCTGCGAGGTATTCAAAAAGGTGTTTGGTGGCGTCTGTATCCGCCGCCCGAACAAACGACGGGACGACCGCAAGCAAGATGAAGAGGTGTCGTAGCATACGCAGGGGCCTAACGCGGACGCTTAACGACGCGGCACCGGGAACGGGCGCCGGCAGCGAATCCAGCGCCCCCAAAAGCCAAAGGCCTCGAAACCGGAGCGTGGAAGGCGGGCCTTCTGCCCAAATCCGAAAATCGCAAGTTGTTCATAATCAAAAACGCCTTGGCTTAACCTACAACCGCCGGTTCGTATATTGCGAGCAAATAATCATCTCCGGCAGCCGTGGGGCGCAAATCCGTTTTTGTGACGGGGTTGCTGAACGGCTTGTGACGGCACTTGACGGCTTAAGTTGTTGATTTCCAACAGTTGTGACGGTGTGACGGGCAAATAGGAGATGGAGGGGGTAGGAGGGGGCCAAAACCAGACTTGCGCCCCAGCAGTGTCAATGGTTTGGTTTTTCGGTTGTTTTGGCCCGCTTTTTCCGCCACAGTGGGCGCTTCTATGCGACAGGTCAATTTCGGCATGGTCGGCGGCGGCACCGTGGGCAGCGGGGTCTTCCACCATTTGCGCAGTAATGGCGCGCTGCTGGAATCGCGCCTGGGGGTCAAGATCAGTCTGGGCAAAATCGCCGTCAAGACCCTCGATGAACCGCGCCCATACCCCATCCCGGCCGAGCTGATGACCACCGATTGGGCCAAGGTCGTCCATGACCCGCAGGTGCAGGTGATTATCGAATTGGTCGGCGGCACGACCCTCGCCAAGACGATTATTTTGACGGCGCTCAAATTGGGCAAGCCGGTCATCACGGCCAACAAGGCGCTCATCTCGGCGCACGGGGAGGAACTCTTCGCCGCGGCCAAGGCCTGGCGGGCCAACCTCTACTACGAGGCGAGCGTGGGCGGGGGCATTCCGATCATCAAGGCCCTGCGGGAGGGGTTTGTGGGCAACCGCATCACGCACATTTACGCCATCGTCAACGGCACCTGCAATTACATCCTCACCCGCATGAAGCTGGAGGGATTGGACTTCGAGCCGACGTTGCGCGAGGCGCAACGGCTGGGTTACGCGGAGGCCGATCCGTCGCTGGACATTGACGGGTTGGATTCCAAGCACAAGATCGGCATCCTGGCCTCCCTGGCGCACGGCTTTTGGGTCGCGCCGGGGCAGATTCACGTCGAGGGCATTCGGGGCGTGACCAGGGCGGACATCGAGTTTGCGGGGAAACTCGGATACACCATCAAGCTGCTGGGGGTCGTCAAGGTCGCGCCGGGCGGGCGGGGCAAATCCATCCAGGTCTCGGTTTATCCGGCGCTGCTTCCGGACGGGCACGTGCTGGCAAATGTCAATCATGTTTTTAACGCCGTCTTCTGCCGGGGCGACGTGGTGGGCGACACGCTCTTTTACGGGCGCGGGGCGGGCCAGGACGCCACGGCCAGCGCGGTGTTGAGCGACATCGCCGAAGCGGCGCTGGATTTGAAACACGGCACCTGCGCGCGTGTGCCGCCCTTCGTGCCCCATGACCGGCACGCGACGGTCCTGCCCATGTCGGAGGTGGTGTCGCGCTATTATCTCCGGTTCAACGTGCTGGACAAAACCGGGACGCTCGCCCGCATATCATCCATCCTGGCGGCCTGGAAGATCGGCATTTCGTCAGTCATCCAACCCGAAGGGCACGAAGGGAGAAGCGTGCCGCTGGTTTTGATGAGCCACGAGGCGCCCAACGCGGCCATGCAGAAGGCGCTGGCGAAAATCGCCCGCCTGCCGGTCGTCCAGGGGCCGCCGGTGATGTTGCGCGTGGAAAGTTGCGCGTGAGCCAAGGGCTTTTCGTCCCATGAATTCCATTCTCCCGACTCAAGGCAATCGCTGGCGCGGCGTCATCGCGGCCTATCGGGCGTGGCTGCCGGTGACGGAGGCGACGCCGGTGGTTTCACTCAGCGAAGGCAACACGCCCTTGGTGCGGGTGGACAATTTTGTGCGGAGCATTGGCGGCCGGTTTGAATTGTGGCTGAAGTACGAAGGGGTCAATCCGACCGGCTCGTTCAAGGACCGGGGAATGACGCTGGCGGTCTCCAAGGCCAGGGAGCGCGGGGCGGGCATCCTGATATGCGCCAGCACCGGCAACACCTCGGCCTCCGCCGCCGCCTACGCCGCGCGGGCCGGGATGAAATGCGTCGTGCTTCTGCCGCAGGGCAAGATCGCGCTGGGCAAATTAGCCCAGGCGCTGATCTACGGCGCGGTCACCATTTCGGTGGAGGGGAATTTTGACGACGCCCTGCGCCTCGTGCGCGAGTTGGGCGCGACGGGCCAGGTGGAGGTGGTCAACAGCATCAACCCCTTCCGCATCGAGGGCCAGAAAACCGCCTCCTTCGAGATTTGCGACCAATTGGGCCGCGCGCCCGATTTCCATTTCCTGCCGGTGGGCAACGCGGGCAACATCACGGCCTGCTGGAAGGGCTACCGGGAGTATCGGGAGGCCAACAAGACCGACCGTTTGCCGCGCATGTTTGGCTTCCAGGCGGCGGGGGCGGCGCCGATGGTTTTGGGCCGGCCGGTGGCGGATCCGCAAACCCTGGCCAGCGCCATCCGCATCGGCCATCCGGCCAGTTGGGAGGCGGCCGCGCGGGCGCTCAGGGAGTCCAACGGCTTTATTGACAAGGTAAGCGACGAGGACATCGTGGCGGCATACAAATTGGCGGCGCGGGCGGATGGGATATTTGTGGAGCCGGCCTCGGCGGCCTGCCTGGCCGGACTGATCCAGTGCGCCAAGGCCGGGATGATTCCCGAGGGCAGCGTCATCGCCGCCACGATGACCGGACACGGCCTCAAAGACCCCGACAACGCGATGGCGGCGGCGGGTTTTGCGCCCATCGTGGTCCCCGCCCGGAAGGAAGAGGTCATGAAAGTGATTTTTAAATGTTGACATTATGTGAAGAATCTGTAAAATTCGCGCGGGTTTGATTCGGGTAGCGGTACGTTTCTTCAGCGGGGTTCCCCACCCCCACCTCCTTGGCGTCTGCTGCCCGAATCGCCTTTAAAACCGCAACCGCGCCAGACACCATGACCGAACATATACTGCACCGGACTAAATGTTACCTTGCGGGCAACATCGAAAACAGCGACGCCCCCGGTTCCTGGCGGGACCAGGTCAAGTCCGAATTGCGGGAAACAGGCATCATTTTCTTCGACCCCCTCAAAAAGCCGTTCCTGGACTCCGTCAATGAGGACGAGGAGCACATCCTCCGCCTGACCAAGCTGCGCCAGGAGAGGCGGTTCGACGAGCTGGCCCGGATCATGCGCAAAATCCGGGTGGAAGACCTCAGCCTGGTGGACCGGGCCGATTTCCTGATCGCCTCCATCTCGGCCCGGACGGCATCCTGGGGGACGGCCGAGGAGGTGTTTTGGGCCAACCGGATGAAAAAACCGATCTTCCTGATTGTGGCGGAGGGAAAGCGCGCCTGTCCGTTCTGGATTTTCGGCACCCTGCCCTCCGACCAGATTTACGGCCCGGTCGAGGAAGTGATCGCGGAGATCCGGCGGATTGACTCCGGCGAAAAGAAGATGGATTTGACACGCTGGAAGATTTTCCGGGAGGAGTTCCGTTGAGCGCGTCCGGCCCCGGGGTCCAGAGTGTTTTCTCCGAATCTTAATCGTAATCCTAATCTTAATCTTAATCTCAATCTCCTTCAGATTAGGATTAAGATTAGGATTAGGATCAGGAGACCGGTGGCACAGTCAAGACGAATTCTCCGCGGTCAGCGGCGCGGTCATTATCGGTGGGTGGCGACCCAGAATAACACGCACATCGCGAAGATAAACAACAGCGCCGCGATCAGGGTCCCAATCGTTTTGAGCGGCTGCGTCCGTTGCAGGAGTTTTTCGCGCCGGAGTCTCTCGGTTTCGCGAAAGTGGCTGAATTGCGCCTCAATCACGTTCAGATCGGATAATTCCTCCTTGAGGCGCAAGGCCAGCCAGGGGCCGCGGGCCGGGCCGAGGGCTTCCGGCGGGTGGCCGGGCACGTTGGTGAAACCAACGTCCTTTTTCCAGAACGGGGCCGTCTCCTCCGTCCAGAGGCGGAGCAAGCCCTGGCTCCGGGCGGTCGTTTCCAACTGTTGCCACAGCAGCGGCCGCAAGGTGTCGCTCAAGGCGAAATCGGCAAAGGACTCGGAGTGGATTATTCCGTCCGCCGCCGCGATCTGCAAAGCAATGGCGCCAACGATGCGGCCCGCGGAGTCTTCGGCCACTTGGAATTCGGTGAATTGCTTTTCCAACGCGGCCGCCGGGAGGCCCGCCGCCTGCCAGAGCACGATCAACTGCGCCAGGTCGTCGGTGGTGGCGCGCCGAATCCGGTGCGTGCCGCGGGCGTTCACCGCTCACTCCCCGTTTGGGTAGGACCCCAGCACCTTGACAAAGTTGCAGGCTTGCTCCAGGCCGGCGATGGCTCTGGCCACCTTGGGATCGGTATAATGGCCGTCGCAATCCACGAAGAAGAAATACTCCCAGGCTTTGCGCTTGCTGGGGCGGGACTCGATTTTGGTCATGTTCAACCGGTAGCGCCGGAAGGGGGAGAGCGCGTGATAAAGCGCGCCTACTTTGTCGGCGATGCTGAACATCAAGCTGGTGCGGTCGCGCCCGGTGGCCGGGCCGCATTGCCGGCCCAGGACCAGGAAGCGGGTGGCGTTGTCGCCGAAGTCCTGGATGTCGCGCTCGATGATTTTGAGATTGTATTTTTGCGCGGCCAGCAGGCCGGTGATGGCGGCCACTTTGCCGCGCAGTTTTTTATCCGGCCGGCTGGCGGATTCGGCGGAGCGGGCGTTGGAGGAGGTTTCAAGGATTTCCGCCTTGGGCAGGTTGCGCTGCACCCAGAGGCGGCATTGGGCCAGGGCCTGCGGATGGACGTAAAGGCGCTGCACGGTCTTGAGGCGGGCCTCGCCGGCCAGACAATACTGGATGGGCAGAACGATCTGCGCGACGATGCGCAGGTTGCTCTCGACAAACATGTCCATGGTGTGCGTGACGGCTCCCTCGGTGGAATTCTCCACCGGCACGACCCCGTAATCGGCGCGGTTTTTGGCCACTTCGGTGAAAACGTCGGCGATGGTTTTCTGGGCCGTGTAACGCAGGCTGGAGCCGAAGCGTTGCACCGCCGCCTGATGGGTGAAAGTCGCCTCCGGGCCGAAGTAGGCGATGGTGAGCGACTTTTCCAGGGACAAGGCGCCGGACATGATTTCGCGGTAGATGGCGCGCAACGATTCGTCCTTGATGGGGCCTTGGTTGAGCTTGCAGATGCGCTGCAAAATAACCCGCTCCCGATGCGGCACATAGACGGCCTCCCCGGCTTTGAGCTTGATCTGGCCGATCTGCAGGACGTGCCGGGTGCGCTCGTTGAGCAGGCGGACGATCTGGGCGTCCAGCTTGTCAATCGCATGGCGATGAACGGCGATGTTCATGACGAAATCCTTCCTAATCCTAATCTTAATCCTAATCCTAATCTTCTCCTTTCAGCCGGGATTAGGATTAGGATTAGGATTAAGATTAAGAGCCGGAAATGGCCACCCAAAAAAGAATCATGCGCCCGACGCGACGGGATGGCAAAGAGCGAAGGATGATTGCGGTTCATGGGTTTCCGGCGCCAGTGTCCGGCGCGGGGGGCGGCGGTTCGGGCGCGGGCGGGCGCTCCGGGGACTCCACTTCGGCCAGGGAGAGTTGTTCGGGCGGGGCGGTGGCCAGGCCGGGGTCAACTGTCAATAATATTTCAGGCCTGGTCACCGGAACGCGGCGCAATTCGTCCGCCGCCGGCAAATCCTCCAGGCTGCGCAATCCGAAATACTCCAGAAACAAGGCCGTGGTGCCGTAGGTCATGGGACGGCCGATGACTTCTGCCCGGCCCGTCTGTTCGACCAATCCGCGCTCCAGCAGCGTTTGCATGACCCCGTCCACCGCCACGCCGCGGACTTGCTCGATTTCCGCCCGCGTCAGCGGCTGGCGGTAGGCGATGATGGCCAGCGTTTCCAGCGCCGGCTGGGAGAGGCGGGGCAGACGGGCCTTGGCGCCGACCAGGGCGATGATCCAGGGGGCGAATTCCGGCTGGCTGACAAATTGCCAGGCGCCGGCGACGCAGGCCAGGCGGTAGCTGCGTTGAGCCGCCTGATGGTCCCGTTGCAAGTCCTCCAAGGCCGCCACGATGGCGTCCTCGCGGGTCTTCTTGAAGGGCCTGGCCGCCTCGCCGTGTTCGGTGGCGGCGGCAAGCAAGTCGCGCAGTTCCTTCGGGTTGAGCGGCTTTTGCGCCGAGAACAAGATCGCTTCCAAGATGTATTTCAGTTCCATTCAGGATAAATTCGCTGCTGCGAGCGCCATGGCGGGCGGGGCCGGGGCGCGCATGATTTCAATTTCGCCGAAATCCGCCGTCTGGACGCAAACCAGTTGCCGAAGCCGGATCAATTCGAGCAAGGCCAGAAAGGTGCAGACGACCTCCGCCCGGCTGGTGGCCGCGCTGAACAAATCGGAGAATTTCACCGAGGCCATTTCGGCCGTCAATTTGACCAGGAACTCGATCTTTTCGCTCACGGTCCATTTGTCCTCGAAAATTTCCCGCAAATCCTCCCGCTGGCCGACCCGTTTGAGGACCTCCGACACGGCGTTGATGAGGTCGAAGAGCGAGGCCTCGCCGCGGGAGGGGGCGGAGGCGGCGGGCGCGTCGGGGCGCACGGGCAGGCGGGGGAAGGTTTGTTCCTGTTCCCATTCGCGCGCCTGCAAGCGGGTGGCGGCGTCCTTGAATTTTTTGTATTCGACCAATTGGCGGATCAACTCCCAGCGGGGGTCCTGGCCCTCGTCCTCCTCAAGCTCCGGGGACTGTTGCTCCTTGGGCAGCAGTTCGCGGCTTTTGATGTACATGAGGGTCGAGGCCATGACCAAAAACTCGCCCGCGATCTCCAGGTCCAGCATCCGCATGACCTCGACATATTCGATGAATTGGGAGGCCAGGCGGGTCAGATTGACCTCATAAATATCTACTTCCTCCTTTTTGATCAAATAAAGGAGCAAATCCAGAGGCCCTTCGAAGACCTCAAACTGGACTTTGTATTCCGCCATAAGCCGGTCAATGCGCGAGGCCATTCTACGACCGCCCCCGGTCTTTTAGCAACGATTTTGCGCCGGCATCGCTCCCGGCAGAAGAGAACCACCGACCCGCCTGCGCCAAGGCTCCGGCGGGCAGGTGAACACTGATGTGCGTCAAATTGACGCAAACTGCCTCAAATCCAGTCGAATTGGCCCCATTTTGGTTTGATTGGCTTTGATTGGGTTTGATTAGCTTTGATCAGGCTTAATTGGCTCCTTGGACCAAGAGGCCAAGGCCGATGGCAGACCGAAAGGCGCGTTTGGACGCGATTTGGGGCAAGGCTCGTTTGACCCCCGGCGGCCGAAAAAGGCCAAGTTGCCGTTAGCTGCCGTTAAGCGCCAAGTTGCATGTACCTGCATGTACCTGCATGTACCTGCGACTTTATCGTTATCGGCCGGGCTTCAACAAGCCGCACTTTGGGTCTTTCCGCGGCCTTGGGGACGGCATTTCAACCTTCAGCCTTCAGCCTCTTGCCGCGCCGGGTTGTCCCGCCAGCTTGTCCGCCATAGTTTCAGCGACGGCGGAAGCTCCGGCGACGGCGGAAGCCAGGCGAAGGCGGGTCATCCTTGCCTCCCCAGCCCCTTCGCCCCCTTCCCGCTGCAAAATGTCAAAGAACAGGCGCGTGAGCGCCGCACAGGGTCCACATTACCACGTTTTGATGGGAATGCAGCAAAAAAATTTATTTATTCGACGGCCCGGCCGGGATAACGCGGAAGAGGCGTCCCGCCTCCTGGCCGGGCAGGAACAGCGGCGGAACGCCGCCGCCACTCCTGCCTGTATTGGCGCACATTGAGAACAACTTCCTGCTGACATCGGCGGCAAAGCCGTTTGCTGATGCGCCATGAAAAACCGGGCCGCTTCAGGCAGGCGAGATCGGCGCCCCGAGGGCCACTCGTTTGGTTCCCGCGGGAATGCCGTTGGGCAACCGCACGTTCCAGCGGCTTTTGCTCTCATCCACCGACATCTCGATGGTGGCTTCGCACGGAGGATGGTCCCTGGCGGAATGGACGACGATGTAGTCGGGTCCCATCTTCGCAATCGGGATGGAGGTTCCGTTGAACCGCAACTGCATTTTGACGATGGCGGAATGTCCGCCGCAACTGGACGCTTTCATCATGTCGGATGAACTGATAATCGAAAACGCACACGCTTACGCCCGGAAGCATCAGCTTCAACTAACCGAGCGTCTCGGCTTCGGAATTCACGGTATCATCTTCAGCGCGGAAAGCAAGTGCCGTCTCGGAAAAAGCGTTCTGAAAGCGCATCGCGAGAAGGAGCCATGACTGTGGAGATGGTTATGGCCGCGTTGCACAAGCTCAACATTTACATGGTGGACATTTCCCCAGGCAATATCGCGTTCGTTGATTAAGCCCACTGCCCGCCTCCCCGCGCCTGCGCCACAATCTGGCTCAGGGGTTTGCCGGGATCTATTTGGACACCGGCTGTCTTGTAAAAATGCAGGATTTTCTCACCACCGACGCACGGCATTTGCATTGCGTCGCCGGTTGATCCGCCTACAATACACGCCATGCCTTGCGCGATTCACCGCATCATTGGGGGATTGACGAATGGAAAGCGTTTACATTGAGACAACGATTGTGAGCCTGCACGTGGCCCGGGCGCAGGAAGGCACGCTGGCACATCAATGGCAGGTCTGGACGCGGGACTGGTGGCGGTTGCGCCGCCCTTATTTCGAGTGTTCGATTTCCCCGGAAGTGTTGCGCGAGGCGGCGGCTGGCGATCTGGAAATGAGCCGCCAACGATTGGAAGCCTTGAGCACATTGACCGTGCTGCGCCGCACGGCTGCAGTGGATGAACTGGCGGAAGCCTTCTTATCCGCTGGTCCGCTGCCGCGGAAGGCAAAGGCGGACGCCGTGCATCTGGCTTTTGCGTCGGTTTACAAAATGAACTACCTTCTGACATGGAATTTCAAACATCTGGCAAACGCCGTGATTCAGTCGCGGCTGCAACCGGTAGCCGAGCAACGGGGCTATCGTTTGCCGATTGTTTGCACACCACTGCAATTGATGGGAACAATTGAATATGAAGGCTGAAGCGATCATTCAAGAGATTGAAACCGTCAAGGACCGGCTGGCCGAACAGGCGGGCGGCGACCTGCGGCAGTTTCTCGACCAAATGGACACCTGGCTGGCGGAACATCCGCACGCCGGGCCGGCGGTGAACTCGCCTGAAGAACTACAGGCCCGATTACGCCAGCGGGAAGCGACCGAGCCGCCTCCGCCGCCGGCTGAACCCTACCGTGTTTACGATCCGATCATTGCCGAGATTCATCGCATCCGGGAGCAGCTTTACCGCGAGCGGGACAAGGTCCCGTTAATCCTCAAAGAAGAACCGCCGCCCAAGCCCTGACCCCTTCGCCTTGGAGCACGAATTGAAGCGATGAAAACGAACCCGATTCTGGAGGAAGTTTGGCGAATTAAAGACCAGCTCGCCGCCGAGGCCGGCTATGACATAGACCGATTCGTTGAACAGTTGCGCGCATGGTCCGCGGCCCATCCGCCCTCCGGCCCAGTGGTGCGGAATGCGGAAGAACTACGCCAACTCCTTGCAGAGGAAGAACGCAGCCTCCAAGAAAAATCCGCGATGGTGCTCAACGAAAAACCGCCGCCCAAACCCTGACCCTGCGCGATGAAACTCAATGTTTACCAGAACGATGTGCTGGAATGATGAAGTCGGATCAAGAAAGAACGAACCGGCGGCCTAGCCTCGCAAGTTGTTCACAAACACATTTCGCACAATGATTGGAGGATGTCCGCTTGGCAAGCGTTTTTTCCCCACTCCCAAAACCACCTTTAGGGTGGGGTTTGGTTGCAGGGGAACTGTACGGGCGAGCGGCAAAAACTCGGTTGGCAGGCCGACCCCTCGGGCGATGTCAGATTGCTTTTGCGCTCCAAAGCCGCGCGGCTTGTGACGCTGGCGCGAGACAGGAAAATCCACCGTGATATTGCATGTCGTATTTGGGAACTTGCAGATACGCCATGACCACGCCATAGTATTGCCATGAAAACGACAGTCGAACTCGACGCCTCCAACCGGATCGTGCTTTCGCGGGAAGTGCGGCGGGCGGCCGGGATTCCCCGGAGGCAAAAACTGATGGTGTCCGCCACGCCGGGGCGCATCGTTTTGGAAATGGAGGCCAACGCTTCCGGGCGCATCATCAAACGCGGCCAGCTCAAGGTCTGGACGGGCGCCGTTCCGGCCACGCCGATTGAGGAGGCCATGGAACAATCACGCCACTACACCCGATGACCTTCCTGGATACATGCAGTCCAGATCGTGACGCGCAACCCGTCAAACTTTCAGCACGTGGCACCGGACATTGAAATTCAAACACCTTAAGAAGCCGGCGTTTACAGCCAAGGGCCACATCGTCCCCTTGACGTGTTTCGCACAGAAATGACTCCCACTACTTTGCGGGAATGGGGTTGCCTGATTCAAACCAACGCATCGCCCACGATTCATGGCCCACCCTTTCGGAAATAAAGTTTCCGCCGACTGGCAAACCGCACCCAAAATGGAATCTTGCCAAAATCCCTAAATTGGGTATTTTGGAGGCATGATTGTGACGGCGACAGAGTTGGCCAACGAAAGCAAAAGCATCCTGGATCGGGTGGTGCAGGGTGGCGAGGTGGTGGAAGTTCAGCGCCACGGCAAGACCGTGGCGGTCATTCAACCGCGCGTCGGAGCTACGCGGTCGGAGCTTTTGCGCCTGCTGCGCGGACGGGGCTTCAATGCCGCTGATTCCGGCGAATTGAAGGCGGCGATGGACAGCGCTTCCGAGATTGTTGGCTATGCCGGTGGCGATTGACACCAGCGTTCTGATCTCCGCGGAGCGGGAGGGCGATTTCGACCGACTGCTTCCTGAAAACGAGGAAGGCCCATTCTATATTCCGGCGTTGGCAGCTTCGGAGTTTCTTGTCGGGACGCACCCGCCAGTCAGGCACGATTTGCGGCAACGGGCGCTCCAACTTTACCAAAACAGATTTCGGGCCTTGGTCTCAGGTTTTACCGAGATGGATGCGGCTCAATTGTCCATGCTGATTGTTGAGCTTAAAGCCAAAGGGCAACAGATGAAGTTTTTTGACGCAGCGATCGCCGCCACAGTGCTCGCCCGCGGTGATAAACTGCTGGTGGTGGATACTGATTTCGACAGACTAAAAGATCGGATCCAACTTCTGCGGCCCAGATTAATAACCTGACAGCGCATATTGGGCTAACAGCGCACGTCGTCGTCACATGTTTCGCACAATGATTGCCCCTTAACCGATTGGCAAACTTTTCATTCGCCGCTTGTCAACGCTAAAGGCAAGGGAAGGTTTTTCGCTCAAGCGTCTTGGTTAGGCCGCATACAATTCCGAAACGAACCGTGTTAAATCGCCGCAAGCCCGCTGGCACTTGACCAATGCCTCTGATGTTTTCAGCCGCCAATGACCTTGGGCCACGTTTGGAAAGTTTGACTGATCCCATTTAAAAAAAATACCAGCCAATTGCTCGAACGGCTCTGACCTCGGTGCTTTATAATCGATGCAACACGCGGCGAACGCGCGCTGGAATAGCTGCTCAAGAGGTAGCCGCCCCGCGAAAAACAGGTGAGCCAAAATGCAAACATCAACCTCCCTCGATTCCATACACTCGGCGTGCTGGTGAAGAAGCTGAAGCATCTCCGCGAATCGTTCCGAATCCAGCAACGACAAGTCCGTAAGCCACTGTGGCGCTCTCTGGTCTGCGGTAATCACGCCGTCTGCCCAGCGAACGACAGCATCGGCTGACAGCTCACCGAATTCCACGGCTCGGAGCACAACACCTGCTTGTTGGCGTGTGCTATATGGAACACAGCCCATTTCTTCGCACAATGATTGAAGGCGTTCCGTCTGGCAATCCTTTTTTCCCAAACAAAAGACAGCTTTTAAGGCGGTGTCCAGGGTGTAGCGGAAGACCTGAGCGAAGCCACCGACGTTTAAGACCAGGCGACGACGCGGGCCAAATTAGATTGCTTTTGCGCTCCAAAGGCGCGCGGCTTGTGACGCTGGCGCGAGGCAGGAAAATCCGTTGTGCAGTCGGGAGGGCGGGGGAGCCACCGTTAAACGGGGGAACGTTGACACAATGGGGTCCTTTCCAGGAGCACTGGTTTAGCGACGGGCGCATCCAAGTTCTTGGCAGCGTTTTGGCGCAGGGCGATTTTCCATCCCCTCGGCCCCGCGCCAGCGGGGAGAGGGACACGGAGAGGGGCACCCTTCTGGCCCGCCCGTGGCCGTGAAGTTTTTTCACTTGCTTTTTTGAAATCCATGACATACAATTGTAGTATGACTGAAGTATTTCAATGCCGCGTGGATAAAAAACTGGTGGCGAAGGCCCGGCAAGTCTCCAAAGATATCGGCACTACGCCTGCCGAAGTAGTGCGATTGATGTTTGCACAAATGGTCAAAAGAAGGGCCATTCCGTTTCCGTTAAATGCAGACAGTCCAGAAGACGAGGTTTTAGGCCCTGTTAAGCGCAGAGCGGCTATGTGGGATGAGTTATGATACCCAAGATTGGGGAAACTTGGTTTCTGGATCTTGGATTGGCTGCCAAGCCACGCTGGGCTTATGTTGTTGGTGCTGCCCCTGATGGAAGGCTTGCCTTGGCTTCAGTGCTAACGATTACGACGCAATATGACGGCACTCCTTACGAAATGGCCTTGCCCCGGGTTCCTTGGCTGCGTGAGCAGAGCTACGTAAATGCCCAGAGCCTCCAGCCGGTAAAATTTTCCGAGTTGACCCGGAAAGCCTCTGGCCAGTTTGATGCATCAGTTTTGGAAGACGCCCGCCAATTAATCAAACGTTGGTTACAGTTGAGCAGGGCCAAATAAAATTGGGCAGTGCTCGAAAAATGTGCAGCGTTTCGCACAATGATTGAAGGACTTCCGTTTGGCAAGCCAGCCTCGCCAAGCATGGGCGCAATAAGCGACACCACGGGCCATTTAAATCGCAGCCAGTCGCCGGTTCCCATTTTTAGGCGCAGGCCCTGATTCACTTGGCCTCCGGGGCGGCAAGCTCCTGGTAAAGGGCGTGGATTTTTTCCACCATTGTTTGGACGGCGAAGTTTTCGCGCACAAATTCCCGGCCGCGACCGCCCAACTGCGCGCGCAAGGCGGCGTCGCCGGCCAGTTGCGCCAGCCGCTCCGCCAGGGCGGCCACGTCGCCCACTGGAATCAGAAAGCCGGTCTGGCCGGAAAAACACACCTCATTCGCCCCATCGCAATCATAAGCGACGACGGGACGCCCCGCGGCCAGTGCTTGGGGCAGGGCGCGGGCCAGGCCTTCGCGGCGCGAGAGGTGCGCCAGCACGTCCATCACTCCCACGTAATCGGGTATTTCCGCCGGCGCGACCAGTCCCGCGAAAATGAAGTTCTTTTCCAGGCCCAGCGCCCGGACGCGCCCTTCCAGGCGCGGGCGCAAAGAACCGTCGCCCACGAGCAGGAATTTGGTCCGGGGATGGCGCCGCAGGACCTCCGGGGCGGCGGCGATGAGGTCCTCATGGCCCTTGAGCTTGAAGAGGCGGGCGATCTTGCCGACGACAAAATCAGAAGGGGCCAGGCCCAGGCGTGCCCGGAAGGCGGGTTCGTTGCGCGCAGCCAGGAACGGTTCGAGCGCAAAGCCGCTGAAGATGCGCGTGAACTGGCCCGGCTGGCCGACGCCCGCGGCCAGGTATTGCCGGGTCATGGCGTCGGCCACGCTGATGAAGCGGGTGGTGACTCTGGCGGCGCGGCGTTCGGCCGCCAGAAAGGCGAAGTTGGCCAACGGCCCCTGAAACGAACCGAAGGAGGGGCCATGAATGGTGTGAAGGATGATGGGCACGCCGGCGCGACCGGCGGCCAGGCGGGCCAGAACGCCGGCCTTGCCGCTGTGTGTATGGACGATGCGCGGCGGCTCGGCGCGGAACATTTTGACCAGCCGCCGCCAGGCCAGAAGATCGCACCACGGGTGAACGGGACGGACCAGGGACGGAAGTATAGCCAGCAGTTCCGGCCGGGCGGCGAAGGCGGATTGCAGCGAGCCTTCCGGGCCAATGGCCGGGCCGGCCACCAGATGGACCTGGAGACCGGGATAGCTTTGGAGGCCCAGAACGGTCGCGACCGTGTTTTCCTGCGCGCCGCCAATAATCAAGCGGGTGATGACGTGGATGACGCGCATCCGGTGAGCGTGTTCAGCGGGCTTTGAGCCTGTCCAGGCGCTGACTGGCCCATTGAAACTCGGAGCTTTCCTCCGGCGCCGATTTGACGCAGCGCTTGAGCCAGTAGATTTCGTCGGCGCGGTTTTTCTCGGCGGCGGCCAGGTCAGCCAGGCCGAGGTCAACAATATAGGTGTGGCCCGGCAGGAGCTTGCGCAAGGCTTTGTAATCGTCCTTGGCCGCCTGGAAATCTTTAAGCTCGACCTCGGCCACCGCGCGATTGAGCAGGGCGGTGTAGTTGGCGGGTTGAATTTGCAGGACCTGGCCCAGGGTGGCGACGCCGGCGCTGTAAGATTGGAGCAACATTTCCAGTTCGGCCTTCTTGAGCAGAGTGTCAGGCACATCGGAGCTGGGGAAGGTGTCACGGCTGGAGGAGGCCAGCAATTTCAATTTCAGGTTGATGTTGGCCAGGGAGTTGGTGAAAAAGCGGGCCGCCTCCGGCCCCTTGCGCTCCCGCACGGCGCCCATGCCCCTGACCCGGAAGTACTCCGCCAGCGTGGCGACCCGGTTTTCGTCGGTGGGATCGGCGCGGATGGCGTCGCGCAGGACGCGTTCGGCGGTCGAATAATCCTGGGCGGCCATGTAGGCCAGGGCTTCGCAGCGCGTCAACTCCCAAGGGTTGATTTTTGGGACGCCCTGAAGTTTGCGCACCAGGGCCAGGGCCTTGGCCGGCTGGCGGACGTCAACATAGGTCTTGGCCATGTCCAATTCCGCCTCGGGATCGCCGGGCAACAGTTGGAGGCGGCGTTCGAAGAGCGCGACCGCCTGGCGCATGTCGCCCTTCTCGGCCATGATCTCGCCGAGGCGCAAATCCAGTCCCGGTTCATCCACCGGACCGTTGTACTTCAGCAGAGGCACCACGCCGCGGTAGAAGCGATAGGCGCGGTCGAACTCCTCGCTGGAATCAATGGGCCGGTGGTCGCCCTTTTGCAGGGACTGGTTGTACTGGAGATTGATTTTGGCCATGAAGTTGTTGGAATTGAAGGCGATGGCGCGGGCGAATTGGTCGTGGGCTTCCTTGAGATGGTTGGCCTTTTGCAGTTCGGTCCCCCAATAGTCCAGCGCCACCGAATAATCTATGGCCACCGCCTCGGCGTCCTGGTCCAGTCTGGCCAGGGCAGGGAGTGATTGGAGAGGGCCGCTCTCCATTCTGGCCCAAAAGGCCTGGTTGGTATTGATCTCCGCGTCCGTCACCACGGGCGGTTCTGTGATGTTGGTGGTAAAGGGTTTGAGCTCATAGACCACCCCGCGGGGCCTGAGGTAAAGGCCCTCAAAGTAGTATCCAAAACTGGGTTGCAGGTAATAAACGGGATAGCTGCGCGTGACTTGATGGATGAAGATCATCAGATTCTCGCCGCTCAGGACCGACGGCAGGCGGGCCAGGTTGGTCGTGACCACGCTTTTGAGTTCGGGATAACGCGCAACCAGGTCCAGAATATACTCCCGGTGCGGAAACGATCCTGTGTCAATCAAAATATCCTTGTTCCAGAGGCCGCGGCGCGCGCGCACCGCTTGCAGCAGATAGAGTCGCGCCGGATCATCGCTCAAGACGATGGCCCTGGCCGGCAGCCCTTTGAGGGTCTCGGCGCCGAATTGGGCCAGGGCGCCGCTGTTGCCGGCGCGAATGCGCGGCAGGTTCTGCCAGGCGAGCAAGGCGGGAGCGCCGAAGGCCAGCAGCCAGGCCAGACACACCAGGGTCAAATTGAAAATCTTCTGGAGCGGATGCCGCCGCTCCCAGAGCTGGATGCGGGCCGAGCCGAAGACCAGCAGAACGTAGCCGGTGAAATAGCCCACGCACAAGGCGGCCACGTAATAGAAAGTCAAAAAGCTCACCGGCTGTTCGCGCATCCGCACGCTGGGGCTGTATTTGAAATCGAAAAACGTCACCAGCACCAGAAGCAGGAAGGCCACATGCAGCATCTGGAACATGAATCGCGTCAGAAAACTCCCCGTGGCGCTGAGTTCCCCTTCAAAGGAGGGCCAGCGGATTGAGGCAAAAATCAGCGGCAGAATCGTCGGCACGGCCGCCACCAGGACCACCCAGGGCGGCACCATTCGCAGGCAGTACTTCTGGGTTCCCAATTCCTGGTGGAGCTGGAAAAAAAAGCCGGCTTTTCCGCCGCCCGCGCCGCCCAGCACGGGGACCAGAAGATAGAGCAGAAGGCCGGCCAGGCCGCAGGCCAACATGCGCCCCAAAAAGCGCCAGTTAAAGAAGGCGATGAGGCCCCGGATCCAGACCAGGGCGACCAGGTACAACGGAAGAAAGCCGATGAACGCCCAATCGTTGGCCATTCCCAGCCCATAAAGGAAGGACGAAACCAGCAGCCATTTGTCGTTTTGCGAAACGCGGAAACGGAGCAGGCAATAGATCGCAAAAGCGAACAACAGCAAATCGAGCATCTCGCCGGTGACGGAGATGGCGTTTTGCCAGAAGGTCTGCTGCCCGGCCAGCATGAGGACCGCGAAGAGCGCGGGGAGGAAGGCGCAACGCATGGAAAGCAATCCATACTCCCCGATTTCCCGCACCCGCTGCTCCCGTGTCCGGTCGTGGGGCAGCAATCGGACCGACGCGGCCAGCAAACCGAGCGTCAAGGCCGCGCAAACGGCCGTCAAGGCATTCAGGGCCAGCGGCTGCCAGGCCGGGGAGAGCAGCCGGACGGGCGCGGTCAACACCATAAACAGCGGGGCCACCGGTTGGATCCGCCAGGGCAACGGCAGAGGGTGCCAATCCCAGCCGGTCACTTGGGAGACCAGCGGCAGGCTTCTGAGGGTCACCCAATGGTTGAGGGTCAATCCATAGAGCAGCAATCCGCCCACGACCGCCAGCCACGGCGAGAGCACAATGGGCCGCGCTTGGGGAGGGCCGCTTTTGTCGTCCGCTGTCATGAATGGTTAAGTTTGAGGGAACCGGCGCCGGGTTGGCAAGGCTTATGAACCCTCCGCCGGCGCGGCCTTCCATCTGGCGTCGGCGACGCACTCCACGTGTTGGGTTTGCGGAAACATGTCCAATGGAACGATCTTCGTTACTTCAAAGACATTCCCGGCGCACAAAACGTTCAAGTCCCGCGCCAGCGTGGCCGGGTGGCACGAGACGTACAGCACCTGCCGCGGCCCCGTCCGCCGCAAGACTTGCAGCAAGGCGGCCGGGCATCCGGTGCGCGGCGGATCCAGAATGACCGTTGTGCGGCCGGCCTCGAAACGCCCGAACATCCGCGGCAAAAGCTCTTCCGTCCGCCCGGCCAGGAACTGGCCGTTGCCGCGCCCGCGGGCGCGGGCGTTTCGCCGCGCCGCCTGGATGGCCGCCGTGTCCACTTCCACTCCGGCGAACTCCTCCACCAAGCCGCCCAGTTCTATGCTGAAAAAGCCGACCCCGCAGTAGGCATCAATCAGAAAACGCGAGCCGCCCTCGCGCAGCCTTTCGCCCACCGCTTCCACCAGCTTGGGCAGGAGGAAGAAGTTGTTCTGGAAGAACGAGTCCCGCGGCACCTCCCAGCCCTCGGCGGCGGCGCGCAAGACCACCTTGATCCCGCCCTTGGGCGGGGGCTTTTGGCGCACCTGCCGGATTTGCTCGTTGAGGGCCGGCTCGGCGATTTGGCATTCGTCGATATCCACCACCAGGCGGTTGTCGGCGCGCAGGAAGCCGATGTTCAACCCCTGTTTGAACTTGTCCCACTGGCTGCGGATCATGATGCGGTTGCGGTAGCCGTAAGGCTGCGGACAGGGGACGACCGGAGCGACCCGCGCGGGGTCAAGGCCGCCAATCCTTTGGAACAAATCGCGGGCCTGCTTGTGCTTGATAAACAATTGGGCCGGATAGGCGAGGTGCTGGTATTGGCAGCCGCCGCACTCGCCAAAATAGCGGCAGGCGGGCGCGACCCGATCGGCGGAGGGCTGGAGAATCGCGCGCAGGCGCCCGCGGGCAAACCGCTTTTTGACCTCCGTTAATTCCACCTCCACCACCTCCCCCGGCGCGACCAGGGGAACAAAGACCACAAAATCCTCCATCCGCCCCACGCCATCGCCGCCAAAAGCAATGTCCTCAATCGTCAGGCGCACCGTTTGGCCCGCGACGGGAATAAGGGACGGGGCCATCCTGCTTTACGCCACCGCGGTCAATCGGCCCGGCTCTTTTTTCCCCGCCAGGCCCTTGACCCGGGCCACGACCTGCGCGGCGGTCAACCCGTATTTTTCCCGCAAGTCATCCACCGTCGTGGCGTGCTCGATGAATTGGTCCGGCCAGCCGATGCGCTCCACCGGCGTCGTAATGCGCCTGTCGCTCAACAACTCCAGCACCGCCGCCCCGTAGCCTCCGGCCAATACGTGATCTTCCAGCGTGACGACGGCCTCGGCGGCGCGCGCGAAGAACTCCGTCGCCCCCGCGTCCAGCGGCTTGGTGAAACGGGGGTTGATCACGGCGCAATTGAAACCGTCGGCGCTCAATTGCGCCGCCGCCTGCTCGGCCACGCGGTGCATGTTGCCCAAGCCGAAGAGCGCCACCTTGCGGCCGCCCTGGCCGGAGAAGTTGCGCGTCACCTCCGCCTTGCCGATTTCCAACAGGGCCGGTTGCTCTTTGACGGCGACACCCTCGCCGGGGCCGCGCGGATAGCGGATGAAGACCGGGCGCCTCTGATGGGTGGCGGTGAACATCATGTCCGCCAGCTCGTCCTCGTTGCGCGGGGCCATGGCGATGATATTGGGCACGCAACGCAGATAGCCGATGTCAAACAACCCGTGGTGCGTCGGCCCGTCGTTGGCGGAGAGACCCGCGCGGTCCATGCAAAAAATGACGGGCAAATTCTGCAAGGCCACGTCATGGACGATGCAATCGTAGGCCCGCTGGAGAAAGGTCGAGTAAATGGCGCAGACGGGATGAAACCCCATGGTGGCCATGCCGGCGGCGAAGATGACGGCGTGTTCCTCGGCGATGCCGACGTCGTAGTAGCGCCCCGGCATGGCCTTTTCCAGCGCCTTCAAGCCGGTGCCGGTGGGCATGGCGGCGGTGATGCCGACAACCGAGTTGTCTTTCTGGCAGAGTTTAACCATGGTCTGCCCGAAGACATCCTGGTAATTGGGCGGGGTGCCCGGTTTGACCGACGGCGTGTTGCCCGTCACGGGGTCGTAAGGGCCGAGGCCGTGGAATTTCTCCGGCTGCCGCAAGGCCGCCTCATAGCCTTTGCCCTTTTTGGTCAGGACGTGCAGCACCACCGGCAACTCGCTATCCTTGGCGAATTCCAGCGAGCTGATCAACAGCGGCAGATCATGGCCGTCAATCGGCCCCAGGTATCGCAGGCCCATTTCCTCGAAGATGAGGCTGCTGCCGTGGCCCCCGCGCCCGTCGGCCTCCAAGCGCTCCCGGTTTCGTTCCAACGCCACTTCGGCAAAGGCGCCCTTGAGGGCCTCCTCCGCCTTGTGGCCCAGCTTGATGGCCAGCGTCCCCTTGGGCATCCGTTTGACCAGCCGCTCGATGTCCCGTTGGAAGCGGTTGTAGCGCGGATTGGTAATGAGCTTGTTGAGATAGGACGAAATGGCGCCGACGTTTTTGGCGATGCTCCATTCGTTGTCGTTAAGAATGCCGATGAACCGGCGCGTGGTCTGGGCCAGGTTGTTGAGGCCCTCGAAGGATATGCCGTTGGTCAGCGCCGCGTCGCCAAAAATGCAGACCACATTTTCATCGGACCCGCGCTGATCGCGCGCCGCGCACATCCCCAGCGCCGCCGAGAGGGCCGTGCCGGCGTGGCCGGCGCCGTAGCAATCGTGCTCGCTCTCGGTTCGCAGCGCGAAGCCGTTCAATCCGTCGGTGGTGCGGATGGTGTGAAAGCGGTTCTTTCGGCCGGTCAGCAGCTTGTGGACGTAACTTTGATGGCTCACGTCCCAGACAAATCTGTCGTGCGGCGTGGAAAAGACCCGGTGCAAGGCGATGGTCAGCTCGACCACGCCGAGGTTGGGACCCACGTGGCCGCCGTTCTTGGCCAATTTGGTGATCAATTCGTAACGGATCTCCTCCGCCAACTGTTGCAATTGCTCCAGCGTCAACTTCTTGACGTGCGAGGGATGGTCCACCATGTCGAGATAACGGTTCATGCGTTTTCCTCCGGCAGGTTCAGCGGTTTGACGGACAATTCGCCCTTGGCGTTTTTCTCCAACTGCTGGACTTTCAATTCCGCCTCGTTCAGTTTCGCCTGGCAGAGGCGCGTCAGCCTGGCCCCTTCCTCGTAGCGGGCCAGCAACGTTTCCAGCGGCAAGTCCTGCGCCTCCATCGCCTCGACAATTGTTTCCAGCCGTTTGAGCGCGTCCTCGAACGGCAGGTCCTGTGACTGAGCGGCGGCGTTGTCCGCCGCCTTTGCTTTAGACATAACCGCATCCTACCGGAATCCCCCGCCGCCGTCCAGCCCCAAGAACAGCCGGCAATTTTCCCCCTTGATGTTTCGCGCCGGGACGGGCACCTATCCACCGTTGAATTCTGCCAATGAATGAACAGGTCTATCTGGGGGTTGATCTCGGCGCCGAAAGCGGGCGGGTCATGGCCGGCTTGTGGGATGGACGCCGCCTCCGCGTCGAGGAATTGCATCGTTTCTCCAACGGCCCCGTCGCCCTGGCCGAGACTCTCCGCTGGGACGCTCTCCGGCTCTGGTCGGAAATCCTGAACGGCCTGGCCGCCGCCGCCAAACGCTTCGGCCCGGCGGTGGTCTCGGTGGGGGTGGACACCTGGGGGGTGGATTTTGTATTGTTGACAAAAGGCGGCGAGATGCTCGGACAGCCCTATCATTACCGCGACGGTCGCGTCAGCGGGATGTTCGAGCGCGCCTTCCAACGGGTGCCGCGGGCGGAAATTTTCGCCCGCACCGGCTTGCAATTCATGGAGATCAACACCCTCTATCAATTGCTGGCCCTGCAACGCTCGGAGCCGCAGTTGCTGGCGGCGGCCGATTGCCTCTTGATGATGCCCGATTTTTTCCATTGGTGCCTCTGCGGATCGCGCGTGGCCGAGTTCACCGAGGCCACCACCAGCCAGTGCCTCAATCCCATCACGCGCGATTGGGCCTTCGACCTGCTGCAAAAATTCGGGTTGCCCACCGGCCTTTTCCCCAAGGTCGTCCCGCCGGGCGCGGATTTGGGGCGGCTCCGGCCATCGGTTTCAGAGCGGACGGGGTTGGGGCGCATCAAGGTGGTCGCGCCGCCGACCCATGACACCGCTTCGGCCGTCGCGGCCATCCCAACGGCCAACACCGGCCGGAGCGATTGGGCTTACATCAGTTCGGGCACCTGGTCGCTCATGGGCGTCGAAACGCAAAACGCCGCGCTGTCCGAGCGCGTGTTGCAACTCAATTTCACCAACGAAGGCGGCATGGACGGCACGTTTCTGCTGCTCAAGAACATCACCGGCCTCTGGCTGGTGCAGCAGTGCAAAAAATCCTTCGAGGCCCGCGGCGGGACTTTCGACTACGCCGAACTGGCGCGCCGGGCGGAAAGCGCCGCCGGGCCGCACGCCCTCATTGATCCGGACGACCCGCGCTTTGCCAATCCGCCCGACATGCCGGCCGCCATCCAGGCCCGGTGCCGCGAAACCAACCAACCGGCCCCGGAGAGCGAAGGCGCCCTGGTGCGTTGCGCCTTGGAAAGCATCGCGGCCAAGTACGGCGGCGTGCTGGCGGGATTGGAGGAGGTGGCCGGCCGCAAAATCGAGGTCATCCACGTGGTGGGCGGCGGCTCGCGCAATCAGTTGCTCAATCAACTGGCGGCCAACCGGTGCGGGCGCCCGGTCATCGCCGGCCCGGCGGAGACGACCGCCTTGGGGAACCTGCTGGCCCAAGTGCGCGCCGCGGGAGAATTGAAATCCCTTTCCGACATGCGGCAAGTCGTCCGCTCCTCCAGCGAACTGCAAGTCTTCGAGCCGCAGCCAGGTTAGCCACCCCCCCAAAGATTTGGACAAATCGAACCGTGTTGACTCGGTTCGGCAAGCGCGCATGATGACTGCATTCGAATCATGTCACGACCCGAACGACAACAAAATCCGCGGCCTGTCGCCGGCGGAGATCAAAATCGTGGGGGAAGCCACGAAATGAAAACGATCCGATTTACCAACCATGCTCGTGAGCAAGCGCGGGAACGTGGCGCCAGCGAGGCTGAGGTTCGTCATGCCATCACAAAGGGGTCGCGCCAGCCTGCCAAACATGCGCGCGAGCTTTGCCGGTACAATTTTCCTTACGACAAGGATTGGCAGGGACGGCATTACCGAATCAAACAAGTCGCACCCGTCATCAAGGAAAAGACCAACGAAATAGTTGTGATTACGGTTTACACGTTCTATTTTTAGAGGGAACATTTATGAAAATCAGCTACGATCCTGAAATTGACGCCCTCTACATTCGATTCGTTGAGGGCAAACGCGAGTGTCGCACGGTGCGGCTCAACGAGGAAGTGGCGCTCAACATCGGAGAAGGCGAAGAACTGGTGGGCCTTGAGATGTTGGACGCGCGGGAATTGCTCGGCTCCGGTAAAGCGCCTGCGGTGGTGCTGGAAGGACTTGAATCGGCCGCCGCCCCGCTCCTCCTCCATGACAAGCCCGCCAAGAAGTACGGCGCCTAAGCGCGTTTTTGAATCAGGTTTTCAGTCAGAAGTCTTGCGCGTCTTGCGTCTGGGGGCGGGGCGAATCGAGACATTGTGCAGCGGGTCAATAATATTCAGGTAGTTGCATTCGAGAATGAGAAACATCAATGTCATAACGCCACCGGCGCTCGTCACTCTGGCCATCGCGTGTTTCACTGGCGCCGCCGCCGGAGCGCATTCACCCGGCAAAACCTTATCGGGCGCAACGGTGTGTTTTGCAGGAAATTCGATCTCCCCTGTTTCAGCCTCGGGCGGTGAGATGAAACTGGCCGGCGGTTGGCGGATGATCTCCGCCACCAACGTGTCCGCTTCAGGAGAAACCCTGTCAACCGTGGGATACAATGCTGCAAGCTGGTATGCAACCACGGTCCCGTCAACCGTGCTGGGGACCTTGATCAACAATGGAGTTTATGGCGGCGAGAATGTTTTTGTTGGCACAAACTATGAAAGTGTGCCGGGATTGACCAATCAAGATTGGTGGTACCGGACCGAGTTTGCCGCCGGAGCGGGATCGCAGTATTGGCTGAAGTTCAATGGCATTCAAAGCAACGCTGCTATCTATCTTAATGGAACCCGCATCGGCTCCGGGTCAGGCAATAGTTTTATGCCAATCGAATATAACGTCACCGGCAAAATTCGAGACGGAACCAATGCGCTGGCAGTCAGAATTTATCCGCCGCATGATGACTTGTTTAATTTAAGTTTCGTGGATTGGCATGAGGCGCCAAGAGACGGCGGCGCCGGATTGTGGCGCGATGTGGTGCTTCGCACCGCTTCGGGCGCGGTCGGGGTCAAAGACCCTTACGTGGCCACCACCAGCATTACATTCCCCAATTCCGCTGCCTGCACGGTATCCGCCCGCGTATTGTTGGATAATGGCAGCGGCAGCGCGGTGTCCGGAGTCTTAAAAGGCGAGATCTCCAAAGCGGGGACGAGTCCCATCGCTTTCCAGCAGGACGTTTCCTTAAGCGGCAAAGAAAACAGGTGGGTGGCAACAAGCGTGACTGTCCCACACCCGAAACTATGGTGGCCTTATCAATTGGGAACACCGGACCTCTATCAATTGAGAATAGGGTTTGAGACAGACGGGTCGGAAAGCGATTGCAAAACGATCACTTTTGGCATCCGGAAATTCGAACAGTATCATACCCCGGATGGAATGTGGGGCGTAAAGGTCAACGGCAATAAAATCCTTTGCCGTGGAGCGGGGTACGATTGGGAAATATTCAGCCGTTATACGCACTGGCGCAACGAGGCCGAAATGGGATACTTGAAAATGATGGGGCTGAATTCCCTGCGTTTTGAAGGCTGGAATGCCAATGATGAGCTTTATGACATCTGCGACCGCGAAGGAATCTTCATCATGCTCGGTGAAACCTGCGCCTGGGAACATTACAATAAAGCCGGGCCAAAAGGTCCGGCCAATTCAACTGTGACCGCCATGTGTGAGTGGCAAATGAGAGAATTCCGCCATCACCCCAGCCTGGCCATCTGGAATCACGGCAGCGACGTTGAACCGTCCTATCCGCAACAAGAGGCCAACAATCAGGTTTTGGACAAATATGGTTTCAGGGGCGACAGCGCGGTGGCCAAAAATGTGAGTCTCTGGGCCTGTCTTGATCCCGCCGCCTGGGACGGCATTAAAATGGAAGGCGAATACAATTATATGCCGCCAAAATACTTCTGGGAAGGAGCCGATCAAGACTTCGGCGGCGGCGCCTGGGGATTCTGCGCCGAACAAGGACCGGGCGTCATCCTCCCGGAATATGAGAGTCTTGTAAAATTTATCCCTTCCGCAAGCCTGTGGCCGCCAGACAGCGTTTGGGATTATCATACCTCGCCCTACGCCAATGTTGCGCCAAAAGGCGGTCTTGGCATCACAAAAGCCGGAATTGACAAACGGTATGGCATCTCAAGCAGTGTTCAGGAGTTTTGTCAAAAAGCGCAGCTTTCCCAATATGAATCCATGCGGGCGCAATTTGAATCGTACTCGGCTTTCAAATCCAGAGCGAGCCGTCCTTCCACGGGAGTGTACATGTGGATGTTGTGCGACGCCCAGCCGGGCTTGTTTTGGAATATGTTCGACTATTATATGAAACCAAACAGCGCGACCTTTGCCACGCAAAAAGCCTGCGCAAAAGCACTGCACGTGTCATATAACTACGCCGGCAATTCAGTCTGGGTCAATAATGAAAGCCATTGCAGTTACAGCAACTGCAAGGTATCCGCGCGAGTCTATAATCTTGACTTGACCCTGAAGTATTCAAATGAAACGATCATCGGGACTATTGCCGCAAATACCAGCCTGCCCGCCCTGGCCATCGGCAACGTCGCCGGGCTTTCAACAACCTATCTTGTCAGATTGCAGTTGAAAAACGCCTCCGGCGCCGTAATTGATGACAACGTTTACTGGTATTCGACACAAACGGATGCCTTTAATTTTGCCAATCACAGCAATGATGGCTGCGAAGTCACCAGATATGCGGATCTGACCATGCTAAACAACCTTCCGACCAATGGCAATGTGACAATATCAGGTTCAAAAAGCGCGTGTGCCGGCGTGGAGACGGCAACCATCAACCTGCAAAACACTTCCGGTTCCAATCTGGCATTCTTCATGCGGGCCGAAGTGACGAAAGGGTTGAACGGCCAGGAAGTGGTCCCGGCATATTATGACGACAACTATATTACACTTTGGCCGGGTGAATCCAAGACCATCACTGCAAAATACGCGGCGGCGGATCTTCAGGCGCAGACGGCATATTTGCGCGTGAGTGGCTTCCATGTAACACAAAAATCAAGCCCGATCTCATCCGGCAGGCCGGCTCTGACCCCATGATCAACGCGAATCCATGCTCCACTCCAAATCAGGTTTCAGTCAGGAGTCTTGCGCGTCTTGCGTCTGGGGGCTGGCCGAATGGAGACAATGTGCAGCGGGTCAATAATATCCAGGTAACCATTTGGGTGTTCCACCACCACGTTGTGCCTGCCAATGAGCACAAATTCCGGGTGGGGCACCGCATATTGCCGCCCGTCCGCAGTGCGGATGACGGCTCCCTCGCGCGACGCCAGGCGCTGCCGGATCAGGCCGCGATTCATGATGATTTATTGGCGCACCAACCGCGGGCCGTCAAGCGCCAACCGGGACAAATCGAACCGTGTTGACTCGGTTCGGCAAGGGCGCATGATGACTGCATTCGAATCATGTCACGGCCTGAGCGACAACAAAATCCGCGGCCTGTCGCCGGAGGAGATCAAGATCGTGGGGGCATCGGCGAAATGAAGCCGGAACTCAAATCGGAAATCATCCTCTACCAGATCGAGGACAGCCGGACGCGCATTGAAGTGCGGCTGGAGAACGAGACGGTCTGGCTGACCCAAGCGCAACTTTCGGACCTGTTCCAACGGAAACGCTCCGTTATCACCAAGCATATCCGCAACATCTTCGAGGAGGGAGAACTGTCGGAAGAGGCAGTATGTGCAGATCATGCACGAACTGCCGCCGACGGGAAAACCTGCCAAACCGTTTATTACAACCTGGACGTGATCAACCGCAACAAAAAGCTGGTTGACCCTGACCCACGATTCCTGTTGGCCCGATTTTTATTGACCGTGAGTCCTCCATTTGCTAAAAATGCGTCAGGTTGAGGTTTTCCGGTCCAGGGCTGAGGCGATTTATGAGGGCCGACGCACAAATAGCAGCCGGTATGAGTGTGATCCTGAAGAGGAGATTCCTTCTCTTTTTCACCACCGCAGTGGGAAGTCTCTGTATTGCAGCCGCTTCCGCCTTTGGCCAGACGAACTGGACCGTAACGACAGCGCCCTCGAATGCTTGGGTGGCTGTCGCCGCTTCGGCAGATTTCTCGACAATAGCCGCCGTCACAGGCGGTGGTGGCATCTACAATTCGCTGGACGCAGGGACGAACTGGAACTTGAGCAACGCCCCCAGCAACAACTGGTCCGCCATCACCTGTTCGACCAACGGCGTTGACATGATCGCCGCTGTAAATGGCGGCGGCATCTGGATGTCAAGTGATTCAGGGAACTTTTGGACAACGAGCACCGCTCTGAGCAACGCTTGGGCGGGTGTCGCTTGTTCCGCAGACGGGACACGAGCAGTCGCAACGGCCAATGGAGGGATCTGGTGTTCAGTGGATTCCGGCGGCAGTTGGAACCTGACCAGCGCGCCGACAAATTCTTTTGATGGAGGGGTTGCGACGTACGGCCCCGTTGCTTCATCAGCAGACGGAAAGCGATTGGTAGTTGGACAAACTGGACCCGGATCAAGTATATGGCTTTCCGCAGACGGCGGTACGACTTGGTCGCAAAGTATGGGAGCTTATCCTTGGACCTCATTTGCTTCCTCGGCTGATGGGCGTGTTTTGGCTGCCATATCTTATGGAATTGCCGTATCGACTAATTTCGGATCGAATTGGGTTTGGCGAGGCCCAGGAGGCGCACAGTTCGGGATAATTGCCTCGTCTGCCGACGGTTCCAAGCTAGTGTTCTTGCAGATCCAAGGCACAGGGGCAGTTTATGTCTCCGCTGATACCGGTCTGACATGGGCTTACGTCACCCTACCCAGTCAACAATTATCAAACCTCGCAATGTCTGCGGACGGCAATCAGTTGGTTGGCATAGTAGACGGCGGGGGCATCCAAATGTGGCGGTTCATTGCTCCATTTATTGCCAGCGAGCCGCAAAGCCAAACAGTACCCGGTGCCATTAATGTCGAATTCAGCGTTGGCGCTTTCACAATTGCCTCCCTTCAATACCAGTGGCTGTTTAACGACGCGCCTTTGCAAAACGCAACCAACTCCACGCTCACGCTGACCAACGTCACACCTTTCCAAGCCGGCAGTTATTCTGTGCTCGTTTCCAATGCCTTCGGCAACACATTGAGCAGCAACGCATCGTTGACGGTTGTGCCTGCATTGCTCACCACCCAATCTCCAGACCCATCGCTATATGATGCGAATCTGACGGCTTCCATCACAACCGGTTCCGACAGCACGGCGGTCTGGTTCCAATGGGGTGTCAGCACCAACTATGGCCAGGTGACGCCGGCAATAATCCTCCAAGGCGCCAACGCATTGAACATCAGCAATTTGATCACCGGGTTAACGCCCTACACGACGTACCACTATCAGGCGGTGGCCTCGAACATTTTTGGCACGGCACTTGGCGGAGACGTCAGCTTCACCACCGTCCCGAAATTTGTGCAAGTGGGAACCAACACCGGTTGGAGCGCGCTGGTCCTGTCTGGCGATGGGCGCGAACTGGTCGGGACTATTGGGGGAATTATTTATGTCTCAACGAACGTGGGTGCCGAGTTCACGCCCACAACCGGGACCGGATCGGTCTTTGCGACCTCCTCCAACGGCTCCGTGATCCTGGCCGTCAACGGCAGCAATATCTATGCTTCCGTGGATCGTGGTTCAACCTGGATGACGAACAGCGCTCCGGCGGCGTTTTCCCGCTTTGCCGCTTCGTCCGATGCTCAAAACTTAGTGGCCTCCGACGGCAGCATTAATGTGTACACCTCGACCAATTTCGGGGCCACATGGAAGGGGAGCACCGTTCCCTGGGGACCCAGTTGCCTCGCCTCTTCGGCAGACGGAACCCAGCTTTACGCCGGAACTTATACCTGGGCTAATCCAGAGACGCCGTTTGGGTGGGTTTACGGGTCGGCTAATTCGGGAAAGACATGGAGCACCATTTATGAGTTCTTTAACTTTATAGGTTTGTATTCGATCGCGTGCTCTGCGGACGGTTCCATTATTGCCGTAGCGGGCGAGGGGACGGAGATCTCGATAAATGGTGGCGCGTCTTGGTATGGCCTCTATCCCATGGGGGCTAACTCCATCGCCTCGTCTGCGGATGGACAGACCTTGATTGTCAATGGAGAAAATTCCGGCGTTCAAGTTTCGCCTAACACTGGAGCCTCATGGTACGCGCCCAATCCGCCGTACCTCTTTGGTTCGGTTAAGGCATCAGCCGACGGCAACACTTTGGCAATACTTGACAGCGATAACGACCTCATTTATCTTTCCCAACCATCTCCGAGCCAGCCGTTCGCTCTCTCCGTCGCCACGAATGCGTTCAATGGACTGCCGACATTCCAATTGACAGGGCAATCAGGATTCTACTACACCGTTCAGGCCTCGACCAACCTCGTCGGCTGGACGAACATCGCCGTCCTGGCCAACACCAATGGCACGGTGCCGTTCACTGATACGGCCGCGACGAATTACAATCGGCGGTTTTATCGTGCCGTGGCGCCGTGAAGCGATTCTTCCAAGCCATTCGTGCAGGGGTCATGAGCGCCATTCGTCAGTCCTCACTATTGACACTTTTTGTGGTCAAGAATGTATAAACGGGTCCGGCCTATTCCGTTGCCCGCTGGCCTAATCCGGCGCGAATCCGGCACCACGGCCAAAAACTCCGGCAGGCCATTAAATCCTAAATCGCCCTGACGGGAAGCATCTGGTAATCAATAACTTGCAAATTCCTTCGCTCAAAATCCGCCCGTTTTGGCAAAGAAACCGGGGTCGGGCCACAAAAGAATTCTGCCCCCCATTCCGCGCCACGGGCTTGATGCCAACCCTTGCGCTGCCTTGCCCCCGCATTCCCTGAATCCATTTGAAAACACTTGCAATCTGGCGGTTTTCATGGAATTACTTGCACGTTGAAACGATGAGCGCAAAAGACATTCTCCTGGAGGTGGCGGAAAAACTGCCGCCGGAAGCCACGCTCGATGATGCCATCTACGAGTTGGAGTTTCGGCAGGCCGTCCAGCAGGGCCTCGATGAGTTGGATCGCGGCGAAGGCATCCCCATTGAGCAAGTTAAAGCCAGGATCGCCGCATGGGCTGGCCAGTAATCATCGCTTGCTTTTGGCACGGGGCGCGTGGGTTTCCCCATATCCCTGGCAAACCCTGAAAAACCTGATTTCTTCCCCTCCGGCGCACAGGTCTCGCGGGAGAAATTTTCAGTGCAGCGGTCATAAACGGGTCCCGCATAACCGCATATTCCCGCTCGCCCTCTCCGGCGCGAAGCCGGCGGCACGGCCAAAACCCCGTAAGGCCATTAAATCCTGAATCGCGCTGACGGGAAGCATCTGGTAATCAACAGCTTGCAAATTCCATGGCTCAAACAACGCTGTCTCCGGCGGAAAAATCGCATCGGCCCGGAAAACACAGGCTCGCGCAGAGGCGCAGTGCGGCCAGCCGCCGCCAAAGAACGGCGGCCGCAGATTTCACGGCTGGCACGGATAAGAAACTCTTCCCCGTCCCATTTCTGTGTTCTGCGGTTCATTCAATCTCCGTGGTTAATTTCGTGGGGTCTTCCATCCGTGAAATCCGTGAAATCCGTGGTGAAAAATCTCCTGAAAAGCCCGCAACCAGGAGCAGTGAGAACCGCAAAATACGGGAATGCGCGGAAAAAGGTTTGGCGAAAATTCTCCCCGTTCCGCTTCTGCGAATTCTGCGTCGTCTGCGGTGAATTCATCTGAAAAATAAATGTGAAAATAAATGTTGCATTCCCACGAACTTGTGGTAATATGCAAACTGTGCGGCGCTCACGCGCCTTGTTCTTTGACATTTTGCGGACCTCGCGGAAGGGATTTCCCAAGGCCAGCGGCCGGGAATCGGCGGCGGGATGTTGGCGGCGCGGGCCATATCGCTCCGGCGCGATTCGGGGCAATTATGCCCTATGCGCTTCGCCTGCCACATCCCGCCCCCGCCCCCGGCGGTGCCTTTCAGTTTTTGGGGTAGCCTCTCATAATCTTAATCCTAATCTTAATCTTAATCTCCTCATTTGGATACGGCTAATCTGCGGTCTCCATCGCAGCCCCAACAGCAAAAAACAGCGGAATTAGCACCAAATCGCACCAAGACGCTCCGAGTACAGTGGAGACATTCGCGTTTTTAAGGAGGTTGCCGTTCCAACGGCCAATCTCTCGTCGGGGTCCCAAAGCGGCAAAAACACCTGTTGACATG
>Ga0326727_10002699_pt1 | contig 59314 bp, 55 predicted proteins | sample MB2enrmetagenome_FD_207643 | JGI IMG/M metagenome (GOLD analysis project Ga0326727, IMG submission 207643) | Lab enriched peat soil microbial communities from McLean, Ithaca, NY, United States - MB29MY | ecosystem: Environmental > Terrestrial > Soil > Wetlands > Peat | place: USA: New York... | reverse complement strand
CAAGCGCATCCGTTTGCGGCGAGTGAAAGAGAGGCCGAAGAAGCACGCAACGCGGAAGCCATTCCGGTTGAGGTTGCCAAGAAGTAAGGATGCATTGTGAGCCGCGCGATTTGGGGGCCAGCCTCCACCCTCCCCTTCTGGCCCCCAACATCTTTACAGCGAAAGCTCCCCTTACATGCTTACCGTGAAAGCTCACCGGCGACTTTCACTCGAAGAGACTTTCGCTCGTCCTTCTTAGGGTTCCCATTCCCAATCTTAGAGTTCCATTCTCAGATGCAGTTTCGCAGCAAGACACGGCGGGCCCGTTACCTCCGGGCAGTGGAGCAGCAACAGGAATCCGGGACGTTCTACCAACGCTCGCTTAGGAAGTCTGTGCCGATTGGCCCGCGATCTTGGTGAAGAGCAACTTGGGAACGATTGCTACTTTTTGCCAGGCTTGCGAATTTCGTCGTAAACAAAAATAGAAAGGACGACGAGAATCCACACGGGGAAGACACCCATCCCTGGAATTGCCTCAGCGACCAGACCGGGAAGAATCGCCCACCTGCGGCCAAGAATCAGGAAAAGAAGAAGCGCCGTGCTGAGATCCACAGCCCACTGAAGAGGCGGAATCAACTCGGTCCAGAAGGAGACGAGGTCGGAAACGCCCGCCACGCCAAGCGCAAGCGCCAACTTCCCCCAGGAAATGCGCTTCGAAAGGGGCTCAACGCGCTCTACGATTACGATGGGCGGCTCGCTCGGCGAGGCGACAAGGGCACCACTCGATTTGTCTGACATGATGTCAAATATGTTGCCATGCGAGCCGGGCGCGCGCAACCCGGTGCGCGAGCCGGCGTGTCCTGCGCGGGACTCGCGCCGACGGGACGCGCATGTGTTAGGATTCTGACCACTCGCCGCTGGTGCCGCGCCCGTCTGGAGGATTCACACAATGAAAAAGGCGATTCGTTACGGGCTTGTCGCGCTGGGAATCATCATCCTCATCCTGGTGATTTTGCCGTTCGTGATCAGCGTCAATCAATTCCGGCCCACGATCGAAGGGAAACTTTCGACGGCGCTGGGGAGGCAGGTGCAGGTCGGCAATCTGAGTCTGTCGATTCTGAGTGGATCGCTTTCGGCGGACAATCTTTCGATTGCGGACGACCCTTCCTTCAGCAACTCTCCGTTTCTCACGGCGAAATCGCTGCACGTCGGCGTGAAGATGATGCCGCTGATTTTTTCTCGGTCGCTGAACATCACGGGACTGACGATCGAGCGGCCCCAAGTCACGCTGCTGCACGATCCGCAGGGACGCTGGAATTTTTCTTCGCTTGCGGCCGGCAGCGGCGCGCCTTCGTCCAATGGGGGAACGAGCAGCGCGGCGACGTCGTTCGTGGTCCAGAAGCTTGAATTGAAGGACGGCGAGATGATCATTGGATCCACGGCATCGTCGAAGCGCAACACGTATAGCGGCATGAGTCTCGAAATGGACAACGTTTCTCTCGCGTCCCAATTCCCGATCATCTTGTCGGCGACATTGCCGGGCGCCGGAACGCTCAAGCTCGATGGCACCGTGGGACCCGTGGACAGCTCCAACGCTTCATTCAGCCCGCTGGAAGCGAAGCTAAATGTCTCGGGACTCGATCTGGCGTCAACGGGATTTGTCGATCCGAGCTCCGGGCTGGGCGGAAAGCTCGACCTGGACTGCGAGGTCTCATCCAAAAACGGATCGGCGGATGTCAACGGAAACTTGAAGCTGACGAAGCTGCAATTGGTAAAAGGCAGTTCGCCGGCGGGAGCCACCGTGAATGTCGCCTTCGATTCCACATACGATTTGCGGCGCAGCAGCGGAGTGTTGAGCCATGGCGCGATTACGATTGGCAAAGCGGTCGCGCATGTCACCGGCACGTTCGATCTGAGCGGCGAAACACCTGTGCTCAATCTGAAATTGAATGGACAGGACATGCCGGCGCCGGACCTGGAAGCCGTGCTGCCGGCGCTGGCCATCGTCATGCCGAAAGGCGCGTCGCTGAAATCCGGCACGCTCACCGCCAATCTCGAATCCTCCGGCCCAACGAGCAAACTCGTGACGACGGGCACAGTCGGCCTGGTCAACGCGAAGCTCGCGGGCTTCGACCTGGGATCGAAGATGTCGGTGCTTTCAGCTCTTGCTAAAGTGCAAAAAAGTGCGGACACGACGATCGAGAAGTTCACGTCAAACGTGCGCGTCGCGACGGAAGGAACGCAGGTGGACAAGCTCGACATGGTTGTGTCCGGAATCGGCGAGATCACCGGAAACGGGCAAATCGGGTCGGACAGTTCGCTGAATTTTAAAATGTCGGCGGCGCTGGCCGGGCTCGGCGGGCACGGCGGCGTGCCATTCAAAATTGCGGGGACAACTTCGGATCCGAAATTCATCCCCGACGTCGGCGGAATCGTGAGCGGCGTGGTCGGCGGCGCCATATCGAGTCCCGCGGGAGCGACGAACGCGCTCAGCGGCCTGCTGGGAAAAAAGAAAAAGGGCCAGAAGTGAATTGAAGAAACTGCCGGCCCTGCCGGCGATTCAATAGAGCAGGACCGCCAAGTGGTACGCGGTAAAACCATCCTGACCGGAGCCGCGGCACGCACCCACTGCCGCGGAATGGTAGCGCCCGGAATTGATTCTTTGCTGCAGCGCCTCCGGCAAAGAATTGATGTCCGCCGCATCGTAACGGAAATAGATCAGCGGCTGCGGATTCCCACTCGCGACGCGGCCACCCGCGCAAACTCGCCGTGCATCCTCGACGCGCGCAACCAGATGCAATCCTTCCGCGCGCAGGAGCGAACCTAATTTTGCTTCCTGCTCCTCAACGCTCAAGTCTGCTACGGCCCGCGAGAAATCTTCCGCCGCAAACAATTCGCCGCCTCGCTCCGCGACCGCGATTCCGATGGAGTCCAGCTCTGGATCGAGCAGATTCTGGCGATGCGGCGGAGAGTTCATCCACCCGGATTGAATTTGATCGGCGCTCGGGGCCTCGGCGACATTTTCCGCCACGGCGCTGAAGCGCGCTCCGGCGCGGCTGGCGCGAGCGCCGAGGCCCGCTTCGCCGGGGAATTGGTGCGAAATCGCGCCGCGCTGCGCCATCAGCAATGCGTGCTGGCGCGCGGCGCTTGCGAGCGCATCATTCCATTCGAGCTGCGGCAGCCCGCGCGAAGCACGCTCGCGATTGGCGGCGTCGAAGAGCAAGCGCTCGGCGGGCGAATCGGTTTGCTGCGCACGCGCTCCAACGGCAAACAGCATTGCCGATAGCAGCGCGGCGATCATCATGAATCGTGCGGCGCGCATCCTTTGATTCCCTCTTCACGATTAAACCCGCGCGGCCACTTTCTTATTCAACAATTCGCGGCGCGCGTTCGCTCAGCGCAACGCCGGGGCTGCTCCTCGGGCAAATTCGGAAGGCTCATTGCCCGGGAGAAGCGACTGGGAGAAAGCGCTCGCAAAACGGATACGGCACGCTGACGGGCGCGCCCTGCGGGGTCAGCTTGCCGGTTGCGAGATCAATCTTGAAGACCAGGGCATTGTCGCTATCGTGATTGGAAACCAGGAGCCAATGCCCGGTCGGATCAAAATCAAAATTACGCGGCGACTTGCCCTGCGTCGAAACGTTTTCGATCAGCGAAAGGCGGCCGGAGGCGGCATCCACGGCGAAAACGGCGATGCTGTTGTCGCCGCGATTGCTGCAATAGAGGAAGCGGCCGCTCGGATGCATGCGAATCTCGGCGGTGGCGCTGGTGCCGCTGAAGCCCGCTGGAAGGGTGGAGATGGTTTGCACTTCCGTGAGCACACCGCGCGCGGAATCCCACGCGAAAACCGTGACCTTGCTTGCAATTTCACTTACCACGTAGGCGAATCGGCCGGCGGGATCGAAATCCAGGTGGCGAGCGCCGAAGCCAGGAGCGACGCTGGCAAACGGCGGATCGTTGGGAGTGAGCGAGCCGTCGCGCGCGTCGAAGCGATAAACGAAAATCTTGTCCAGTCCGAGATCGGGGACGAGCGCAAAATGATTCGTCGGATCGACACGAATCGAATGCGGGTGCGGCTGCGTTTGCCGCGTGGGATTGACTCCTTTACCCGTATGCTGAATGAAAGCCGTGCGATTGCCAATGCTGCCATCAGGATTCAGGGCGAATGCGGCGATGGTGCCCCCGTCATAGTTGGCGACGAAAAGATAGCGGCCCGTCTTGTCCAAACTCACGTAGGAGGGGTCACCGCCGCCCGAGGGTTGTTGGTTCAGCAGCGTCAGGTGCGCGGTGACGGGATCGACCTTGTACGCGCTCACGAGTCCCGTCGGCTGGCCGTTGTAGGTGTCCAACGAGTTCGCGGCGTAGAGATGCTTTCCGTCGGGATCGATCACGAAAAATGCGGGCGCCGCAGCCTGCAGCAGGAACTCGGGCGTCGTGAGAATGCCGGTCCTGGTATCGAAGCGGGCAACAAAGAACCCGTGGCCGGGCTGGTCCACATGCGTGCCGAAGAATACCCACATCTCCTTGGCTGCTGCAGGAGAAATCGCGATCATCAACACAATCGCCACAGCGAAAAACCGTGCGAAGAGTCTAGACATGTTGTTTCCTCCCCAAGGCCTGCCGCCCAAAAACTTTTGCATCATACCACCGCCCTCCCGAGCGACTCCGCCCGTCGCTGCAGTTCGCATGGGAGACGTGGACCGCGAGCCGTGAGTCGCGGCTTGTGATCTGTGACGCGTGACGATAGTTTTCCGAAGGCGGACCCGCATATCCCCCATTGTTTTGCGTAAGTGAGGCAAATAAAGGACTTACAGGAGAAGAGTGACCAAAGAGTGCGGAATTGTAAGAATACAAAGAGTTTACGTGGGAAAGTAAATTTGAAGGAGTGAAAAAGAGTGCGGAAGTGGAAGATAAGAAAGGAGTTGAATTGATGCGTTGGGCTCCGAAGCGCGATTGCGGATTTGAGGAGTAGCGAGGACGCGTGGCGGAGTCTTCGTCGTAAGTGTGCAGTGGGACGGGACTTAGCTGCTCCACTTCAAGTAATACTTTAGATCTGGGATCTCGTGAGGGTACATATACCCCCGGTATGTTTTGCGTATGTGTGGCAAACAAAGGACTTACAGCGGAAGAGTGCGCATGAGTGTGAAAAGAAAGGGACTTAAAGCTGCGTGTTTTGAATGAGTTGCACACTCTTTTGCATGAATGTGAAAACAAAGGGGTTGGAGGGGCGTTTTTATGCACATCTGTGCGAAGTGCGCTGAGTCCGCCGGCGCGCGGCGGGACGGAGGGATGGAATTCGAAAAGTTGTTGCGAGTCCACACCATCTTATAGCACAACAGTTGGCAAATGTCAATAGTATTCTGCGAGGTACCTTTCCGAAAAGTAGGTGTGGGCGCTCGTCGCCGGAAGAGAAGATGACGCCGTCAAAAGCCCCACCGTTTTCCCGCCGCGGCGGGAAAAGAGTTCTTAGGACTGATCATGGGCCAGGAGGTGTCGGGGTCGGCTGTTCCGAAGTCGTGAAACAAGGTAGTGTATCCAATTTAGGAAGCTTGACATCCGTTCCGAGGGAAGTCTTTTTGAAGTCCTTGGCTGTTGCTTCTCTCACGTGGATATTGTCGCCCTCCAGAAAGGTAGTGCCAATACATTCTCGAACGTCCTCGCCCGACGACCGAGTCAACTTCATCATGAGCGCCCCGCTTTCGATTTCTTGGTCGCTCATCCGATCTCTGAGCCGTTGGTACTGCACGACAATCAGTTGGTCTTGAAGTCTTGGATCGGAGTCAAGGACGCGTACGATCCACCTTTCGACTGTCGCTCCGATTGGATAGTTCTCCTGCACGTTGAACGCCCGATCCTGCTCGTGATACGCCACGATGACCCCCTTGACGACCACTGTCTGCTGATCCTGCGACGGATTGCCCAGGGCGAACAGGATGATGGACAAAACTGCGATCCCAATTTGATCACTCAACTGATGGTCACCTCCATTCAATACGTCGTTACTTTCGTGACGTTTCCAGGAAGCAGCGACCGATCGTTGCCTTTTGGCAGAGACTGTAAGGGGATGGGCGTCTGAAACTCTCGATAGACAGGGCGGGTGGCCCGCGCGTCCGTTTGCTCTTTCTTGTTGACTGCGCCCATCAAGGAGAGGATACCACTGTTGCAATACACCGCAACGTATCGGGACGAGGGTGCCCTCCACTTCACGCCCGTGCCGCCTGTCCTAACATGAATTTGTTATGCCTACACAGGGCTTCCGAGTCTGTGTGGCGACCTATTTGTGCCCTCAGCGGCTGAAGCCGCGGTGAAAACAAGCCACTTACGGCACGACTCCCGACCGGGTCGGGACAGGTTCCGTCATGCCCTGACGCAAGAAGCGGGTTGCGACACACATTCTTCGGCACTGGGCTAAGTTGTGCCGCCCCGGAGAGCGGGGCTGAGTCTACGTGCGGTGCCGAAAGAGGGGCCTGCGCGGAACCGCGAGATTCTTCGACTGCGAGGCAACTCGTCTGCCGGGCGGACGAGGGGAGAAAAGAGTCGCCTCTCCGCTCAGAATGACAGCGAGTTGTGTCGCGCGGAAGGTGGCGAAGCCAAAGGTTGCGCGTGGGCCAATGCGCAGAACCGGCGGCTGGGGCAGCCCAAACCGCACAGTCAGGAGTGACTGTGATACTGAAACCGGCGGACGAAGAGGGATTCTTTCCGACCAGGTCGGGACATGCAAAAAGCGCTGGCCCCGATCGGATCGGGGCTCGCAAAAAACGCTCGTCCCGACCGGATCGGGACTCGCACAAAGCGCTCGTCGCCAAGGCTCAAGGCTACGGCCCGGCAAGCCCGCCACGGCGGGCAAGCTGTCCGCGCGACGCGGACAGAAAGAGGCGGAGTGTCGGGACTCCCCCGACCGGGTCAGGGCTCGCAAAAAACGCTCGTCGCTGGGCTTTTCCTTGACGTGGAGGGGGTGAAAATGACTCGGCTTGCTTGGGCGGTCGCGGGAATTGGTGGCGGGCGTGAAATTGTGCGGAGAATCGGTTGCGTTCCGGTAAGATGCAGCTCACGAGGCAAAACGCAAGCGGGCCGGGCGGGAGCCCGGGCACCAGGAGGTGTGAAATGCCAAAGATTTGCAGAAACCTGAGTGTGCTGTTGTTGTTCGCAGGCGTGTTTGTTGTGGCGGGGGCGGGGGCGCGGGCACAAGATTCGGCATCGGCTGCCGCTCTTGATCCCGCGGCAAACTCGAAAGACGTGACCCTCGAACAGAAGATTCACCAGCCGCTGCCGGAAGAATTCATCTGGCGCGCAGACCAAGGGGACGAGGCTGCTGCGCCGCACTTTTTCCGCGCGCGGGTGACGCTGAAAGCGGTTCCGACGCGAGCCACGTTCTACCTGACCGGTCCGCGCCGGGCGACGATATTCATCAACGGCGTGCGCGCGGCGGATTTCGTGGTTCCGCAGGACACGACGCTGCGGCCGAGGGTTCTTGAACTCGATGCCGCGCGCTTCCTTCGCGTGGGCGAAAACGTATTCGCAATTCAAGCAGTCGCGCAAATAAACCGGCGGTTGCCGAAATCGCTGGGACAGGGCGCGTTCCTGCTGGCCAAGCTCGTGCCGGCGGGGCCGCAAGTGAATCGTCCGGCCCTCTTGTTGAGCGGGACGTCGTGGAAGGTCAGCTTGAATCCGAAGGATGGCTGGGAGAAACCGGCCTACGCGGATCGCGATTGGGCAGCCGCGCAGAGCTACGGGACGGCCGAGAGCAACATCGATCTCTTTCAATGGAACATCGACGCGGGGCTCTACCGCTGGCCCGGGTATGACGGGATATCGCCGTTTCTCGGGCACGTGCCGGTGGCGGCGAAAAATATTCGCGATCCCTTCGAGGGGATCGGGCATTTTCGCAATCTCGAAGCGCTGACCGGCACGCTCCCGGACAAGCAAGCCCTCTTCAGCGTGACGCTGCCGCCCGGCGCGACCGGTTCGGCGGCGCCTCTCGATGATTTGGAGGCGCCGAGCCTCGTGCTCGATTTCGGCCAGGAGACGACGGGCCGCATCGAGGTGATTTCAGCGTCGGATCAGCCGATTCGCATGACCGTGCGCTATGGGGAATCGTATGAGGAGGCGACGAAAAAGCCTTACCTCGGCGTGGCCACGCTTCTGGTTCCTCCGCACGCGACGGTGCACGGGCCGAAATCCTCGTTCCGATTTGCGAAGGTGCAATTTTTCGGGGACGGGCCGATTTTGCGTTTCGCGAAGATTCGCGTGGATGGGATTTTCTATCCCGTCGAATACCGGGGATCGTTTGAATCTTCCGACCCCGTGCTGAACCGCATCTGGCTCGTCGGCGCGTACACGGCTCACCTGTGCATGCAGGACGACATCTGGGACGCGCCGAAGCGCGATCGCGGGCGCTGGATGGGAGACCTCGACGTCAGCGGGCGGACGATCGAGACCGCGTTTGCCGACCAATTCCTGATGGAGGACACGATTCGCCGCCTCAATCCTTTGACCGAGGCGGGCGCGCACGTGAACGGGATTCCCGGTTACTCCGCTTTCTGGATCATGGGCCTGGCCGACTATTACCGGCAAACAGGCAAGCTGGAGTTCGTCCAGTCGATGCTGCCCAACCTGCACGCGCTGGTGAATTACATGGCGGCGGACATCGATGCGAATAATTTGTTCGTGAACCAGCACAAGGCATGGCCCTTCATCGACTGGTCCGCGGGCCTCTACGGTGACACGCCGGAATCGCGCCGCACCACGCAATTCGAGTATTTCCGCGCGTTCCGCGATGCCGGTTTCCTGCTGCGCGAGACCGGCGACGCAGCCGGGGCGGATCAGGCCGAAGCGCGCGCGCAATTACTCCGCAGCGGTGCCGAAGCCACCCTGCTCGACACAACGACCGGGACCTTCGGCAATCGCTGGCAAACAAACGCCATGGCCGTTTATTCCGGGCTGGCCAATTCGAGCGAAACCGCGGCGATTCGCAAGCGGATCTTTACGAACATCGATTCGGGCACACTTCCCGACTACGACGTTTCTCCGTACTACGGCGACTACATCCTGGAAGCGATGGCTCAGGCCGGCGATCTTACCGGGGCGATGAGTTTTCTTCGCATGTGGTGGGGCGGGATGATTGAAGAGGGCGCGACGAGCTTCTGGGAAGGCTACGATCCCCGCTGGCAAAAGACCGATTTCCACGCTTTCCTGCACGCGGATGCGGGCATGGGTTATCAGGTGAGCCTAGCCCACGGGTGGTCGTCTGGGCCAACTTCATGGCTGACCGAACACGTTCTGGGCATTCAGGTCACTTCGCCCGGCTACCGTACCGTGATGATTCAGCCGAACCTGCTTGGACTCGAATACGCGAAGGGCGCACAGCCGACCCCGAACGGCGAGATTCGCGTGGAATTTCGCGCGGCGAAGGGGATTGACGGCACCGTCGAGTTGCCCGCGGGAATCACGGCGACTGTCTCACTGCCGGTGTCCAGCTCCACAGCGGAAATCACGGTTGACGGGAAGACGCAAACGAGCCGTTGGGTCGAAGGCGAAGGAAGGCGGGAAGTCGAGTTGAGGGGCCCCGGACGCTATTCCGTGCACGCAGAATGAGCGCTTGAAGACGCGTGCTGGGCCAGAAACAATGAAGCGGTGGCCCCTCTCCTAGTAGGGACCACCGCTTCAAGGTTTACAGATTCGACTGGTTCTAGTTCATCGTGAAGTGAATTGTCACGCTCAACTCAATGGAAACAGGCTGCTCATCCAAAAAGGTCGGCTGATATTTCCATTGCCGTAGAGCATTCATGGCGGCATTGACCAACAGCGGGTGACCTGAGATCAGCTTCATCTGCACGACGTTGCCAGCAGTATCGATCACCGCGTCGATGACCACGTCACCTTGGATTCGCGCTAACCGAGCGACATCCGGATAGATGGGTGCCGGCGTAGATATCGCGCGCGGCGGTTTGACTCGCCCGCCGACGCGAATCGGCGCTTTAGGCGCAGTAGGAGGAGGTGGGAGTACATTCGACGAGCTTGGAATGCCACCGAGAATTCCTCCCATCACTCCCCCTGACTGCCCGCCCGGCACCCCGCCGGGAACTCCTCCAGGGACTCCAAAACCTTCCGCTGCGGGCATGGGCTCTTCTTTCACCATCACAACTTTCTTCGGGATCGCAGTCGGGGCAACCAATCGGCCAGACTGCATGAGCATCTTACGAGGGGCCACGGGCGCAACCTTTGTAACGGTCGGCGCGGGTGGCGGAGGCGGCGGTGGGGGCGGTGCCGCCAGGAACATGCGATTGAATTGTCTAAGATCGAGCCTTTCAGACCACACAAGTGGCGCGAGTATTGCCGCGCTCACGAGGATCACTTGAATGAAAACAGAGAGGAACAGCGAGAAAGCCGTTCTGGGCTGCTTCAACTCGTTGTCCTCCAACAAGGCTTCCGAAAAAAGAGTCGGCTTGGCGTGAGCCGGAGTGTTGTTCGCTTGGGGTGCCATGGGCAAACCTCCAGAAAGAGAGTGCGCAAACAGGTTGCCATTAGTCGCGTGCAGACGCGACTCAGAAATCATTGAAAATAAATAGCTTACTCACCGAGCAGAGGGGCAGAGGAGATTCCAGTGGGGCGAATCACGCAGTGGCAGGGCGATGTGCGTGGGTTCGCGCAATCTGCTCATGCCGGCGAAAACCCGCTTAGAAGCGTTTACAAGCGAGTTTTCCAAGAATTCTGGGGCTCAGTTAGAGGCGCCCGATTTTCTGCTCAGGGCCGGACCGTGATGGGTGCACCGGAATACTCCACCACTTTGTCAGCGCGCTCCGTGGGAGCAATGCCCGCGCCGTGTCCAGGGGTCACGAACACAATTCGGAACGTGCGCTTCTCGAGCATTCCTGGGAATTGTCCGTGCCGCTGGCCGATCGTGAGCGAGTGCGCCGCCTCATCCCAACTGAGCGGGATCGTCGCGTAAACGCCCTTCTCATAATCGTAGTTGTCGTTTTCGTCCTCGTAGATGGTGAAGGCGCCGTCGGCGCCGGTGTAAACGCGCAACTCGATCGGATCGGCGGGCTTCTCCGTGGAATACTCGATGTCAGGCCCCATCGGGAGGATCGAACCGGCGCGAACGTAGAGAGGCATTCGATCGAGCGGCGCGCTCGCCTCGATCGTTGAAGCTCCCTTCACCGAATTGCCGGTCCAGAAGTCGTACCAGTCACCGGCAGGCAGATACAGGCGCCTCGAAGTCGCACCCGGCTCCGTGACCGGGTTGACGAGAATCGCCGGTCCGAAGAGGAATTGATCGCCGATATTCTGCGCTCTTTCATCTTCGCGATAATCCATCACGAGCGCTCGCATGGGGGTGTAACCCTCGTTCGTCGTCATCCATGCAACCGAGTAGATGTAAGGAAGCAGGCGGTAGCGAAGCCGGTCGTAATCGGTGAGGATTGCCTGCGCTTCCGGGCCGTACGACCACAGCTCGTTGACGTTCGGAACGCGCGTTCCGTGCACGCGGAAGATCGGGCAGAAGGCTCCATACTCGAACCACCGCACGAATAGTTCGCGGTAGGCGGGGTCGTCCGGATGGCCGGTGACGAAACCGCCGATGTCCGTCGTCCAGTACGGGACACCCGAAAGATCAAAGTTCAAGCCGGCGGGGATCTGCCGCGCGAAATTCATCCAGTTGGATTCGACGTCTCCCGACCAGGCAGCGACGGAGTTTCGCTGGATTCCGGCAGAGGCGGAGCGAGACAGGATGAAAACACGCTTCTGGTCGGTCGCGCTTCGCTGATTCTGGTAAACGCCGGTCGTGTGCATCAATGGAAACAGATTCGCGTATCGCGCGCCGCTGCCGAGGAAGACCTTGTGGTCGACCAAAAGATTCATTTGACGATCCTGGGTTTCCGGTTCGTCGGTATCGAGCCACCAGGCGTCCGCGCCCATAGCGAAAAGCTTGTCGAGGAGCTGCCAATAATATTGCCGCGCCGCGGGATTGAACGCGTCATAAAGCGCCTCTCCCTGCGGGTGGATCCCCGACGTCACCATAGCGTGGTCGATGAAATAGCCGCGCTGGGACATATCGTCGTAAACGGGCGACCCGGGATGGAAGAACGGCCAGTACGAGAACATCACGTGGAAGTGGTTTTCGTGCAAATCCTGGAGCATGCCCTTCGGGTCCGGATAGTTCTGATTGAAGACCGGCTCGCCCATCGTGGTCCACCAGAACCAATCCTGGACAATGTCATCCACGGGAATGTGCAACGCACGGTACTTGTGCGCGACGGCGAGCAACTCCTCCTGCGAGCTGTACTTGTTCTTGCACTGCCAGAAGCCGTAGGCCCACTTTCCGAAGAGGGGCGCCGCACCCGTCAACTCGCGGTAACCGGCCACGATGCGACCGAAATCGGGGCCATAGAAGAAGTAATAGTCGATCGTGTCGGCCACTTCGGAACTGAGATAAAGGGCGTGCGGGAAGCGGTTGTTGAAGCGGCTTCGAGAGGAATTGTTCCAGAGAATGCCGTAACCATAGCTCGAGAGAAAGAAAGGTATCGAGATGTTCGTGTTGTCTTGGGACAATTCCACCGACTCACCGTGATAGTTCCAGACGCCGGCCTGATGCTGCCCAAGTCCGTAGAACGCCTCCGTAGAAGCCCAAAGATTCGAGAACAATTCCGAGTGATATGTTTTTTCGCCATTGACCTCGACGGGGGTCATGGTCCGTTCGTCGTCTTCAAAGAGCCTCTTTCCGAGCGCATCGCTGAACAAAATCCTGCCATCCTCGCGCCAGATGGTGACATTCATGCGGGACGTCGCGAGGACGACGTTCTTGTCCGTCGTTTGCAACGTCCATTGCGGCGCCGGCCACGAAGTCTTGGTGACCATGTAGGAGGGCGTGTCCGGGAATGATGCGGTCGGAGAGTAGGTCACCTGGAAAATGGAATCGGTACAAACCCGGATGCGCAATTCTCCGGTCTTCAGCGTGAGAAGCGCGCCGTCGCTCTGTTGTTCCACGCCGGTGACAGGATTCAGGGGACGCCACTGCGCGTGGACGTTCAATGGGAGCAAGAACAAGACAAGCAACAAACTCAAAGGGGCGATCTTTCTCAGACCTTGCATAAAGTCCTCCCTCAGCACTCCCGGATGCGGCGCCGTCCCCTGGCCAGCGCGAGAAATCCTATCACCACCCGGTTTCCGACGCGGCAAATTCTGAACGGACGCCTCGCCCGTTGCGACCCCGCTGGGCATATACTCTCCGCGAGTTGATAAGGGTTCGAGCGCTCGCCGCAACAAGGTTCGCCGCCGGCGCCAATCCCGCGAGGAACAATGGCCGCAAGAATTGAAGTGGAAAAACTGGGCGACGAGGAATTTCTCGTTCGCGTGAGCGAAGGCTCAAGTGAAACTAAACACCACGTCACGCTCAAGCCGAGGGATTTTCAAAAACTTGCGGGAGGAAAGGTGTCTCCGGAAGAGCTCATCCGCAAGTCGTTCGAGTTCCTTCTGGAGCGTGAATCGAAAGAATCGATACTCTCGCGATTCGACTTGCCGCTGATCGGACGCTACTTCCCCGAATACGAGCGCGAAATCAAACGGCGCATGTGATGGAATCTCCCGCCGCGCCTAAATGAGTCCAGGCCGCGGTCCTGCCCGCTCAACTCGACGCCAAACAAGAGGCGCCGTTCCAAGGTCGCGTCAACGCTTAGAACGGCCCCCGTGAAGTTCAGCTCAGCGAAAACGTCCGCGCCCGTGCAGCGCCCCTACCCCTTGCCGTGGTGGTTGTCGCCACCGCCGCTGGATTGAGGATGCCCGGCGCCCTGGTGTCCGCCGCCCTGGTTCGGGTGGCCGGCGTGATTATTCCCCTGCGAGCCGCCGTGTGAACCATTGTTCCGATTGTTCTGATTGTTCTGGGCGTGAGGCGTCGTGTTCGCGTGGGACGTATTTCCCGGATGCGATTGATTCCGATTGGCGTTGGCATTGCCGCCGCGATTCCCGCCGCCATTTCCGCCACGATTGCCATTGGCACCGGCACCGCCCGGACGGTAGGTACCGTTGGCGCGTGCGGATTCCGAGCCGCGCGCACCTACCGCGCCGTGCTCGTAATCGCCCGGGTGCGCTGTGGCAGCGACATTGGGACGGCCGTGGTTTACGGAGGCGTATTGCGAGTGGTTCGTGCTCGCCGCGTGCTCGTGCGACACCTGATCCGACGTCGCCGGCGTGTGATGCTCGTTGGCATAGCGCTGTTCATCAGCATTCGGATGAGCATTGACGCCGCCAGTGCCGCCGTTAAAACTCGTGTGGTTATAATTGTTGACCACGGTCCGGTTGTACGTGTGGACGTTGACGTCCACGTGGTTCACTGCGCGATTGTAGTAAAACGCTCCGCCACGCCAGTACCCGCCACCGTAACCGACACCACCGTAGCCAAAGCCGTAGTTAATTCCGCCGTAGAAACCGACGTGCATACCCCAATATCCCGCGTGCCAGGCGTAAAAACCGCCGCCCCAGCCCCAATAGCCTGGAGTCCAAAGCCCACCCGCGAAAGGCGGTCTGACCCAGGTTCCCGGCACCCAGTAGTAGTCGTCTGTGCCGTAGGCCCAGTAGCCGGGCGTCCAGAGGTAGCCATCACCGGGGCAAATCGGCTGCGCGTACACGGGCAGCGCGGGCGGCCCGACGCGGATCGAAACCCCGATTTGCGCGGAAGAAGGCGCGGGAATTGCCAAAATCAAAATCGCAAGAGCGAATGCCAAGACGAACGAGAACTTGCGCATGTCTTTCACCTCTCAGAGTCAGTCTTCCACAATGAAGAACACGGAAAAACACGTTTAGTTTCGGTCTTCGCGGGCAAATGGGGCGATCACCGGATGGGAGGGACCGCAAATCACACTGCCCTCACGAGACACACCGGAGCTGGGGGGGAACAAAATGTCTCCGCCCGAAATCCTACAAGAATCGACTCGCACTTTCAAGCGCGACGCGGCGGCGATTTGAAAATCGCTTGATGACTACCGCGAGCCGGCGGGCGAATTGCCGAGGTCGTACATCGCGTAGCGCCGGTTGGATTTGAAGACGCGAATGCCCGGCACCTGGAGGAAAAACTCGGGGAATATGGGCGTAACGTAGACGATGCGGACGTGCCGGGGAAAGAGCACGACCGATTTCCGAATTCGTTCGAGCACAGCGGCCAGCACCGGACCGCGAAAAGGGTTGTAAATATAGACGACGCACGGGCCCCGCGGCAGATCGAATTCGGCGGCGTCCGCGTGGAGGACTTGAACGCCGCCGCAGCGGCGCGTCGAGCGAACTCTTTCGAGATTCGCCCTGCTCGCCTCGCAAAGCTCTCTTGCGAAATCCAAGCCGATTACCGACTTGAACGGATAACGCGCGGCTTCGGCCAGCACGCGCCCCTTGCCGCAACCGAAGTCCACAAAGCAGTAGTTGCGGAAATCCAGCCCCAGATTACGGAAAACGGAGCGGATGACATCGGGCTCGCTAGGTACGTAGGGATTGGCGTGGGCCAGGTTTTCCGGACGCGTCAATTCCAAGGTCGAGAGCGGCTCAATATCCGTGGTGCGAATGCCGTGCGTCCAGTCGTAGAAAACCGAAGAACAATAGCCGTACGCCATGACCAGCGTCCGGAGCGGATGTCGAAGATGCCTCGCCTTCAGCATGTCTCAGGCGATCATCGCGTCAGCTCCACCTTGAGCCGTTTTTTCACGTCATTGTCTCCGTGGAGCGTACCCGTTACGCACTATATCAGACGGGTGCGCCCCTCCCCGCGCGCGGCGGGCAAGAGTTTTTGTTGTTGAGCCTCGCGTCAGCTATCATGGCAGGAATGTGGTATTTGACTCAGCAAGAATCGAGGGTTTGGTCCGAGGGTCATGGCTTCCGCATGGACTCGTCAGGGTACCCGGTCATTGGCGAGCGCAAGCATTCCGTCGTCACGCCACTTTCCGGAGTTAACTGGTCGAAGCTGACGGGGCTAAGCGAGTACATTGCTTCATACCTCGTGCCGTTTGATAAATGCCTGCTCTGGGTAACTTTGTGGGGCGTCTGGGGATCGAGTGAGAATTTACACTTGTTCTATCGCTTGCGGGAAAGCTATGGCGAGCATCGCCAACTGGCGGACGCACCCGGCCATCTCTTCTTGAAGCATGAAAGTTCTGATCTAGCGACGTTTATCCAGCTAGCCCTGATTTTCGGATGGGACTTCTATCTCTTGACGTCCCCCACGTATCAGACCGCTTTTGTCAGCCACGATGAGTACATCCAATTCTGTACGGATAATGCAGAAGCTGCACATGAAGCTCGGCATTGTCTCGACGCAGATCCCGGGACTCCACTAACAGAACAGAAATAAGGCGAGTTCGAGCTGAGTCGTCGTCATCCCTGCAACTTGATCATCAGTTGATTTTTTCTTCGTCGTGAGCGCAGAAAGGCTGGCGCGGGAGTTCGAGGCGCCTTACGCCGTCGTCTCCCATTTTCCCGACGACGCCGAGCGCTCCACGGCGTCGAGGATCATGTTGTTTCGCCAGCCGTCGAAGAAATTCGGCGAGGGCGGCTCGCCTTTAGCGACCGCTTTCAGGAATTCGTAGATGATGTGCGTATGCGTATGCTCGTAACCGATGATATGGCCCGGCGGCCACCAAGCGGAAATGTAGGCGTGATGGCCCGGTTGCGTCGCCAAAATCGTGCGGAATCCGCGCGATTCGGGCGGGTCCTCGTGGTTGTAATACTCCAACTCGTTCATTCGCTCGAGATTGAACGCCAGCGAGCCTTTGCTGCCGTTGACTTCAAACGCGTTGTGATTCCGCCGCCCCAGCGCGAAACGCGCGACCTCGAACGACGCCACCGCTCCGCCTTCGAGCTTGCCCAGGAATAGCGCCGCGTCGTCAACAGTCACAGGCGCCATTCCCGATCCGGAGACGCTGCCCCACGCGCCTTGATCCGCCGCCGGGAGCGGCCGCTCCTTGATGAACGTCTGCAGCATCGCCGTGACCTCGGTGACTTCGCCCACCAAGTACCGGCAGAGGTCCACGATGTGCGCGCCGAGGTCGCCCAGCGCGCCGGAGCCCGCTCGCGTTTTGTCCAGCCGCCATACGCGCGGGAATTGCGGGTCCACGAGCCAATCCTGCAAGTAGCGCGCGCGAAAATGGAAGATGCGGCCCAATCGCCCGCTCTCGATCAATTGCTTCGCGAGGATGATTGCCGGGACGCGCCGGTAATTGAAGACGATTCCATGAACGACCTTGGCGCGATTGACCGCATCGAGCATTTCGCGGGCCTCGGCGCCTGTGTTGCCGAGCGGCTTTTCGCAGAGCACGTGCTTGCCCGCCTGCGCCGCGGCCACGGCGATACTCTTGTGGAGATATCCCGGCGCGGAAATGTCCACCGCGTCCACATCTTTGCGCTGCAGCACGCGTTCCCAGCTCGTCTCGACCGACTCCCATCCGAAGCGCGCGGCCATGTCCTCAGCGCCTGCGCGGTCCCGGCCGCAAATCACACGCATTCGCGGCCGCGGGCAATCCGAAAAAAAATTCGCCACGGTGGAATACGCGTGGCTATGGGCCTTACCCATGAACTTGGTGCCGATGAGCGCGATATTGATCTCTGACATTTTGTTCGCCGCCTAATCCGCGAGACTCAGGCCCACCAGGGCTTCGCAGGCTTCTCCTTCAACAGCACACCGTGCAAAAACGCAGCCGCCTTGGCGACTCCCTCCTCGATGGACATCAGGCTGTCCTCGTGTTCGATGGAGAGGACGTCATCATAGCCCACCAAACGAAGCGTGCTGACGAAGGAATTCCACCACTCCGCGCCGTGGCCGTATCCCACCGTGCGAAAAATCCACGCGCGATTCAATTCGTCGGTGTAGGGCTTGGTATCGAGGACACCGGACTTGTTGATGTTGCCCTGCCACAACATCGTGTCCTTCGCGTGGACGTGGAAAATCGCGCCTCCAAGCTGGCGAATTGCCGCGAGCGGGTCGATGCCCTGCCAGAACAAGTGACTGGGATCGAGATTGCATCCCACGGTTTCGCCGGCCACTTCGCGCAGACGGAGCATGTTCTCGGGTGAATAAACGAGAAAGCCCGGATGCATCTCGATGGCAATCCGCACGCCATGATCCCGCGCGAACTTGGCGTGCTCGATCCAGAACGGCGCGGCCTTCTCTTCCCATTGCCATTTGAGCAGCCCGGTGAAATCGGGCGGCCACGGGCACGTCACCCAATTCGGAAATTTGGCCGCGTCGGAATCACCGGGACACCCCGAGAAATCGATCACCGTCTTGACGCTCAACTTCTCGGCGAGCAGGATCGTGCGGCGCGACGTGCTCACGAATTTTTCGCGGATTTCCCGGACTGGATGCAGCGGATTCCCATGGCAGCTCAGGGCGCTGACGGAAAGGCCATGATCGCTGATCTTCTTCTGAAAATCGCCCCGGGCGGCCGCGTTCTCCAGCATATCGAGTTTGCAATGGGGGTCGCCGGGGTAGCCTCCCGTGCCCAACTCCACGGTCGAGATGCCGAGTCTCTGAATCTGGGCGATGACTTGGTCGAGCGTGAGCGAGCCGAAAACGGCGGTGAAGATGCCAAGACGCATGTGAGTTCCTTCCCGGCGGCGCGGCTGGAACGGGAATCGCGCGGCGGTGAGTGAAGGAGTTTATACCACTTTGCGTTGGGACGGCCGGTTCGCGCAGCCGGTGACGGCACACACGATCTGGCGAAATTCAGACGGGAAGAGAAACCTGGATGGATCAGGCGCGCCCCGTGGTAATTGAAGACTTCTTCTAACCGGTCGAAATTCCCTCGCAGAAACTCGCGTGGACAGCCAGTGTCCCTGTAAACTTGGTGTGTTTCACATGAGTCTTAGGACTGCCAGCGTGCGATCCCGAATTGCCGCGTTTGTCATCACCGTCCAGGTGATTCTTTTCTTGGGGCACTGGTTCATCTATGAGACTTGGAAGTTCTTTGCACCGCCATCCGCGTCGGGCGTGACCATGGCGCTGCGCATCCCCTTGGCGCTCTTGTCGGTGAGCTTCGTCGCCGCGTCGTTGCTTTCGTTTCGCTACTACAATTTCTTCGTCCGGGTCTTCTATACGCTTGCGGCCGTTTGGATCGGGCTCCTGAACTTTCTCTTCCTGGCCGCCTGCGCCTGCTGGATCGCTTATCCGGCGGTCAGGGTGCTCGGTCTTCCGATCGGGCGCCCGGTGATCGCGAGTGCGCTGTTCGGACTCGCTGTCCTGGTAAGCCTCTACGGAATCGTCAACGCTTCCTGGACACGCGTGAGACGCATCGCCGTCAAACTGCCTCACCTGCCGGATTCCTGGCGTGGACGCGTCGCAGCACTCGTCTCGGACACCCATCTGGGACACGTGCGCGGCCGCCATTTCATTTCGCGCATCGTGGCGCTGCTGCGGCGACTCGAGCCGGACGTTATTTTCATCGGGGGCGACCTTTACGATGGAACCAAGGCTGACCTCAATCGTTTCGCGGAGCCGTGGAAAGATGTTTCGCCCCGCTTTGGCACGTACTTCGTAACGGGAAACCACGAGGAGTTCACCAACCCCGCGAAATATTACGATGCCGTAGCGCGCGCCGGCATCCACGTCCTGAACAGCCAAAAAGTGATTGTGGACGGTCTGCAAATCCTCGGCGTGCGGTACAGCGATTCGAGGGACGCGAATCGTTTCCGGTCGGTGCTGGAGCAGGCGGCGTTGGATCGCAACCGCGCGAGCATCATGATTTCGCATGTGCCGCATGGCCTGCCGATCGCAGAACAGCACGGTGTTTCCTTGCAGCTCTCCGGCCACACGCACGGCGGACAGATGTTCCCGATCACCTGGTTCACGTCGCGGATCTTCGGCGAATACACGTATGGATTGAAGCGATTCGGAGAGATGGTGATTTATACCTCAAGCGGCGCCGGAACGTGGGGCCCTCCCATGCGCGTCGGAACGCGTCCCGAGATCGTCTTGATCACGTTCGAGTAAGCTGCACAAGGTTTTCTTAATTCGTTTTTTCGATTGCGATGGCCTGAATTTTGGTGCGGTCCCCCTCCCAGAAAACCATTAGTATTTATATATCGTTTATGTACGTGGGCCTGTTCGCAGAATCGCAACGATGACCCGACTAAGCGATCCCGAGCGGCTGGGGCGAAAGCCTCCTCTACAGGCTAATTGCATAGGGCTATGGACCAGCGTTGTGCGCGCGCGGGCGGACATCTTGCGGCTACTTACGGCGGTCGCGGCGGCCACATTCTGTCTTGCACTTTCGACAAGCGGCGCCACCCCTGCAACCCCCATTGCTTCCAGGCGTTCGTCGAGCAGCTTTGATTTCTCCTACGTTGTCCGGGTGTCCCCTCCTCCAGGCAAGCACGACGTGCGCGTGTGGATTCCCTTGCCCTCGACCGACGAATTTCAAACGATCTCAGAAGTGCACCTCGAGGCTCCCGCAAAAGTCCGGATGCGCACGGAGATGAAGGATGGCAACCAATTTGCGTGCATCACCGTTAATCCATCGCGCATTCCATCTCCATTTGAGATTCGGCTGACGTTTCATGCGGTTCGCTACGAGCGCCGTCTCGACCTGGCGTCGGCGATCGATCCGCCAGGTCCCTTCCCGAAAGACGTTGCGGCATTTTTGCAGCCGGACAAACTGGTACCCATCGACGGGGCAATCGCCAGCGTCACACGCGAACAAACGCAGGGGCTCGCGAGCCCCATCGAGAAGGCGCGGCGCATTTATGAATATGTGGTGCAGACAATGCGCCACGATCGCGAAGGCACTGGCGCGTGCCGCGATGACTGTACCGATCTCCACTCCTTGTTCATTGCGATGGCCCGGGCCGCAGGGATTCCGGCACGGCTCGATATCGGTTTCTTGCTCCCGGAAGGACAGAAGGAAGGGATCGTACCCGGCTATCACAGCTGGGCGGAATTTTACGTAAATGGCATTGGCTGGATTCCGGTAGATGCGGCGCAAGCTTCGCAAGGTCCGAACATGCGAGACGACTTTTTCGGAGCGATCGATGCGCATCGCGTGATGGTTTCCATGGGACGCGGTATCGGTGTCATGCTTGCTTCGGAGGCGAGGCCATCCGACTACATGGTCTACCCCCACATTGAGATGGACGGAAAGGCTTCTCCAGATTACTCCGTCGACTTCTTTTTCGATGAAGCTAGATTTGCCAGCGCAACACCCTCTCTGACCAGGAAGCCGATTTTTGCCGGCGGCCGGTGGATGGCGGGCGGCCGATTCCCGCGTTTCCCCTCGTAGAGCGCGTGTCCTACGCGATAGCCCGTTAATTAAATCCTTACTGCCCGTTTATGCGTCCTTTAGCGCTTCCGCGCTAGCGTTGTGTTTGTGAACGATCGGCGGACACCACGAGCAGTCCGGTGCAGCGAGGCCGAAGATTTCGCGCGGGGAGTCCGACCCGAGTTCACGGATTGGAGAACCACAATGAAGAAGAGCTTTTCAGCAGGCCTTGCAGTCGTGTTGGCATTCCTCGCAGTGGGCTTCGTTGCAGCTCAGGATCAGAGCAGCTACAGCGGAACCGTCACTGCCAGTCAAATTGCCTCGACGGGGTCGGTTGGGATATGGATGAAGAAACTCAATTGCCATGATGAGGCGGACTGCGCCCGGAGACTTGTGCGAGCTGGCGGCAAGTATGTGCTGGTTACCTCCAATGGTGTTTATCAGTTGAGCGACCAGAATAAGGCCGCGCGGTTCGTCGCGCAGCAAGTTACCGTCACCGGAGCGTTCGATGGCTCGAAGAAGACGATCGAAGTGGCGGATGTGGAGCTCTATAACCGGTCTGCCGAGAGTGCTGGTCTGCAGTGAGGTCCCATGCTTCGCGGAAGCGGCAGGGCGACAGGCCGCCCCAGCATGACGCGCCTGTGGCCCGCCGCTAATTCCGCAGAGCAACTACTCTCGTTCAGGATGGCCCGAGCATGACTACGTGCGACAACCTCGAACACCAGCCTAATCGGCAGGATTCCCGTGGATCTTCCGTGGCAACTCTTGTCAAGACAGGCGATCAGATCGACCACTACCGTATCGACGCTCTCGTGGCGCGCACGGCTCAAGGATCAACCTTTCGGGGAACGGACCTGGGCAATGGCCGCAAGGTCGCGATCAAGATCCCGCACGGGGAAACGGAAGAAAATCCGAGCATCGGCGAGCGATTCCGGCGTGAGGAAAAAATTGGCAGGAAACTGAATCATCCGAGCGTGGTTAGAGTCTTGCGTGATGAGTGGCGAAGCGGCTTCTACCTCGTAACAGAGTGGGTCGAAGGACGGCCTTTGCGCGAGATCCTCGACCGGGAAGGGCGCCTTGACCCGGCGCGCGCCACACGCATTGCCGCGAACATCTGCGAAGCGCTGTACTACATTCACAGCCGCGGCGTCGTGCACAGGGATCTCAAGCCCGAAAACGTCCTGGTAGATTCCGCGGATCAAATCACGCTCATTGATTTCGGCATCGCCGTTGCGGATGGGGCCCAGCGGCTGGCGCTTAGCAAGCCGTCGGAGGCCATGGGAACGCCGGATTACATCTCTCCGGAAGAAGTCAAAGGAATACGGGGCAATGCGCGCAGCGACATTTACGCGCTCGGCGTCATGCTCTATGAAATGCTGACCGGCAGAACCCCCTTTGAAGGCTGCAATCCGTTTGTCATTATGAACGACCGGCTCATCAACGATCCCACACCTGTCCGCGCGATCGCCCCTGAAATCTCTCGGGGGCTGGAGGAGGTCATCCGTCGCGCTTTGCAGCGCGATCCCAGGAGGCGCTGCGCCAGCGCCTTTGAATTTGCGCGCGACCTCGAGCGTCAAGATCAGGCCGCGCCAAGCCCGCGCTCGGGGGCCCGAATGCCGGCGGACGTTTAGGAGTCATTTAGGTCTTATTGAGTATATGTTTATGTCAAGTGCAGCTAAGTGAATAGGTTTCATCGATTTTATGCGTTTGACCGCACCATCGCACGCTCTTATTGTCGCCCGTGAGTCCGAGAGCGGATGCCAGGAGTTCTCGAGCGGCGTCCACGGCACGGATGACAACGGGATCCTGACTTGGCCGGCCGGCGCGCCTGCCCAGTGGGGATCGAAAGAGGGTCGCGTGAACAAAGGGAGCGTCCTAGTAATCGATGACGATCCACAGATTTGCCGCATGATGCGAATAACCCTTGTCGCACAAGGCTTCGAGGTCACCGATGCCCGAAACGGCACTGATGGACTGGAGCGTCTTCGTGCCGCGAGATACGACCTCGTGCTTCTCGACGTCAACATGCCCGGTATGAGCGGTATCGAAGTGTGCCGGGAAATTCGCGGCGCCTCGGATGTTGCCATCATCATGCTCACCGTGCATGCCAGCGAGGGGAACAAAACCGAAGCCCTTGATGCCGGCGCCGACGACTATGTGACGAAACCGTTCAGCTTTCCGGAATTGCTGGCGCGCATGCGGGCCACGCTCAGGAGAAGGGGCCGTCCTTTGGAATCCGAATGCAGGCGGATGCGGCTGGGAGACATTGAAATTGATTTCGAGGCGCGCCAGGTCCAGGTACAGGACGAGGAAGAGCGGCTCACACCCAAGGAGTGGGATGTCCTGCGTTATCTCGCCACGCATCCCAACCGGACTGTCACGCACCGGGAATTGCTGCGGGGCGTATGGGGCTCCGAAGCTGGCGACGAGAAGGAATATTTGCGCGTCTTCATCAACCGGCTACGAAAAAAGTTGGAGAGTTCCCCGAAAAATCCCGAGTATCTCCTGACCGAACCTTGGATGGGATACCGACTGAGGTTACCACAATGAACATGCAAGCTAGTTCTCAGAGGATACGAGCCTTGTTTGCCGGCGCCGGGCGTGGCGTCTCGCTGCGCGCACGGGTGCCGGGCGTGGACACCGAGACTGTCCGCCCCATTTTCGCCGGGATCTGGCGAGAGTCCGGAAGCACGTACTCCGTCGTTCTTGCTCAGACCGCGGCGCTTTCCCAGAAATACCGGCGCCTTTTCTTATCGGAAGTTGCCAAACTTGTGGATTCCTCCCTCGGCGAGCAGCTAGAGGCAGCAGAGCGTAAGGCTGCGGAGGGAGGTAGGGAGCTTCGCGTGCCCGGCAACCGAATTATCCACACCTTTCTCAGGTCTCCCGATTTTGTGGTTGTCGGTTTCGAGGATGAGAAGGCAGCTTCGTTGCAAGGAAAGCAGACACTTCGCTTCGATGAATATCTACGAGCTCGGAACCCGCAACCGCTTCTTGCGTTCTTATCGCGCGGTCTCTACAAGCCAGCCGATGAACAGGCTAAGAAGTTACGCCGATTCGTTCCCGTGGATGACGGCCGTCTGGTGGGCTGGGCGGACGAGTGTCTCGTAGATTGGCTCGGGAACGCGGAGCGCCAGCTCGGACAAGCTTCAGAGACGCTAAGCCGCTACTTCACCGATTCGCCAGCTTCATCCGCGCCCCAAATCGCAGCATACGAATCAATCGCGCATTAGGCAGCCCAAAGATTCCTGCGGCTGAAGCGCTTCTAGTGAATACCGATCGCGAGCGACACGCCAGACCGGCACTTACGGCTGTGGAGTCGATGTGAGAACGTTCGCCCCCGTGGCGAGAGGCAAACTAAAGGTAAAGACGGAACCCTCCCCCGACCGGCTGGCCACTTCAATCGTGCCTCCGTGGGCCACGACAATCGCTTTCGCGATCGCCAATCCCATGCCGGTGCCCGGGACGCGATGCCGTTGATCCTTGCCTCGATAGAATTTTTCAAAAACCTGTCCGATTTCTGCTTCTTCAATTCCCGGACCGCGATCTGAGACACTCAATACGACGAAGCCGTCCCTCTCTTCCGTGCGAAGCGTGATGGGCTGTTCCTCGGAAGAGTACAGGTCCGCATTGTCAATCAGGTGGAGAAGCACCTTTTGTGACAAGGATAGATCGGCCAGGACTTGCAGGTTGGGATCCTTCACTTCGAAAAGTATGGGGCGCCTGTGCAGCAGGTTTTTTCGAGCGGCGAGCGCTGCCGAAATCAATTCCCCGACGGAATGAGGCGCCAGCTCGACTTTGACTTGGCCAGCTTCCAGCCGGGCCATCTCGGACGCTTCGCCGATCAGTTGGTTGATCCGATCGCATTCCTCGTCAATGATGAGGAGAAGCTCTCTTCGTTGTTCACGGTCGAAGTCTATATTGGCGAGCAAGCCTGTCGCCGATCCCTTAATCGAGGTGAGCGGGGTCCTAAAATCGTGCGTGATGGCATCCAACAGGACCGACTTGAGTCGCTCGTTTTCCCGCGCGGCTTCCATTTTGCCCGCATGCTCAATCATACGCGCCCGTTCGACCGCAACCGCGATCAGTGTTTCCATGGCTCGAAGTGTCGTTTGAGAGAGAGCGGTGCTTAAGATACGGACGCTTCCAATCTCACGCTCCCCCAGGCGTAGAGGCACCACGCAAGTACTTCGTCCCACCTCTTTTTGCGGGCCCTCTTCCCGGTCTTCACCGGCGGCCATGAGCTTTAGGTGGTCGGCATCCAGATCCGGGGGATCGAGGCCCCAGTGATGGACCTGCTGGCTATCCGAGAGAAACAATGTCGCGGCCCCGACCTTAAACGATTCCACGATGTGTCGTGGAATGACCTCCAACAGCTCGATTGGGTTCCCCGCGCGCAACAGCCGCTGGCTAAAGTCGTACAGCCCTTCCGCCTCCCGCCGCCGCCGATTGGCTTCTTCCGCATCACGTCGCGCTCGCGCTGAGAGATAACTTCCGATGACAGCCGTAGCGATGAAGCAAGACAGCGCGACCCAGTCCCTGGGATCGGAAATGTTAAGGGTTCCGACCGGAGGCAGAACGAAGTAGTCGTATGCCAATGTGGCAGCTACTGACATGGACAGTGCGACGCCGAGCCCCCAGAGCGTGGAGGCGCACAGAATTGCAAGCAGCAACACAAACCCCACGGTCGCTGCGTTGATCAAGCCACCGTGCACGTAAAACAGCATGACAAATGCAATGATCGAAAGGCCTGCGACGTGGCGAACGACCAGCCCGAATAGATGCCTCAGCATGGAAGAATAATACCCGCCAGCAGGCCCTTGAGCCTCCGAATGATCCTGGCAATCGTGCGGTTGCCGGGCGAAGGTTGGGGGTTTTATTTCGCGCACGTGAACCTGCTCCTGTGTAGATTGAGCGAAATCCACCCATGACTACGATACAGACCGATAGCGGCTTAGGTCTAATTCATTTAATTGATAGATTTCATTTATGGATCGGCTGACTCCGTCTCCATGCTCCAGGGCAACCGCATTGGACCCGAGGGCGTTCACGAATCTCGGCATGCGTTGTGCCTCGGCAGGACGCGACTGTCGGGTTGCTTCGGGACGACGAGAGCCCCCCCATTTCTCAAGGACTGCCCTCTTGCAGTCAGTTACAAAATCATTAGGCAGAGTTTATGCCTTCTTTAGCTGCTTCAGCCTAGAGTGAACTATGCCGTATCCCGCGTTGCAGGTCGCGAACCCGAGGAGCTATCGAATGAGTCAAGGGCGCATCCTGGTCGTCGATGATGACCCACAAATTCGCCGCATGATGCGAACGATCCTAATCGCGCAAGGCTTTGAGGTTACCGATGCCCGAAGCGGCGGCGAGGCACTGGAGCAGCTCCGTTCCTCGAAATACGATGTGATTCTTCTGGACATCAATATGGCCGGCATCACAGGAACTGAGACTTGCAGAGCGGTTCGTGCCGGGTCCGACGTGCCCATCATCATGCTGACCGTGCGTAAGGCCGAAAAGGACAAGACGGAAGCTTTCGAGGCCGGGGCCGACGATTATGTGACCAAGCCTTTCAGTACGCCGGAACTGCTGGCACGGATCCGCGCCAGACTCAGGAGAAAAGCTCAATCTCTTGCATCTCAGGTCACCCATCTACGACTGGGCGGGATCGAGATCGACTTCGAGACGCGGCAGGTGAATGGCGGAAAGGACCAAGAAAGACTGACTCCCAAGGAATTCGAGCTGCTCTCCTATCTGGCCACTCACGTCAACAAGATTGTTTCGCACCGCGAATTGCTGCAGGAAGTATGGGGTTCAGACGCCGGCGATCAAAAAGAATACCTGCGCGTGTTCATCAACCGGCTGCGAAACAAAATTGAGCTCAATCCGAACGACCCGCAGTATCTGCTCACCGAACCTTGGATCGGATATCGCTTAAGGCTGCCGGAATAGTCCTTGCAGGGAATTCTCCGGACCCGCGGTTGTGAATCCGCCGGTCAGGTTTCCTCTGAAGGGCAATAAGTGTCGATTTCATTTGGGGTTGCGATTGTTTATCTAATTCCAATGGATGGTTTATGCCTTCCTTAGCTTCAAGAGCCTAGAGTAGCAAGCATGAGTTCCGAGCGCGATCGCAGAGAAAGCGGGGAGACTCGGGGTGTTCGCGCCGCCGAGCTTGCAAGCGACGCGGGAAATACGGGCGGGCCGGCGCACGCAATATATAATGTGTTTATAAATTATTAATGTAGGTGATATACGGGCGATACACTACATCAATTCTTTGAGTTGGACCGCAAGAACCGTCGTACGTATCGTCGTTCGCACTCTGTCGCGAACTCATGAAGCACAGGTGAGCGCGACATCAAAGGGGAGCCTATTAGATGAGAGCCGCTTCAAGGTGCTGTTTGAGGTTTGTCGAAGCCCTATTTGTCGTGAGTCTCGTATGCGCTCTGGTCCCGATCTGTGGAGTTCAAGCACAGTCGAACGTGCAGGCCGATTTGCACAACGGACTCGCAGCGACGTCTTCCGGTGGCTCCGCTTACGCCGAGCCGATCTCTGGCGGCCTTCGCGGGGTTACACGAAGGGGGTTACTGGTAATGTCCGAAGTGCAGGTGGTTGTGCATAACGTGGACGAAGGTACCGACCGCACCGCTCTGAGCGGGAAGGATGGAGCCTTTGTCTTCAGCGGTCTCAAAGCGGGGACATACCGGCTGACGGCGACCAGGGACGGATTCGCAGCCCCGCCGGTGACCGTAGAGCTGGCGGCGGGACAGAATCTCAAGATCGATTTGGTCCTCGGGCGGAATTCGGCAGTTTCGGCACACGAAAACGCGCAACCGTCGCCCGCCGAGCCTGCTTCCAGTGCAACTGCAACTGGCAGCGAGGCGACCGGCCCCTCAACCGCCGCAGACGCGGATGTGCCGCCCGCAGTGGCAAGAAAGCTTGCGGCTATGGAAGAGCGCATCGAGGAGCTCGAGGCGCAACTGAAGGACCGGATGCCACCAGCACCAACGCCATCACCAGCGCCAACGCCAGACACCGCGGCGGCGCCAGCGGTGGCCCCAGCAGCAGCACCGGCGGCCTCTTCCGCACCCGCGGCAGCCACAACGTTGTCGGCCGAAGCGACTCCCGCGCCGGCTCCGAATTCGTCCTCGACATCAAGCGCCGGCACATTTTCGACGTCTCAAGCCGCCACGCCGGAGAAGACCCCGCCGGTAGAGCCATTCTCCTTATATGACTATACCTGGATGAATGGCAACTCCCGCAACAAAGACACCCCGCTCGCCATGAAATACTTTACGCCGGAAATCAGAGCGGACACGAACTACAGCGAGGATTACAACCAGCCGAAAGACCACAGCCTGGGCGGGTCGACCGAAACCTTTCGATCCGGTGAAGTCCAAGTGGAACAGTTGAGCTTTGGCGGCGACTTGCGCGTGGGCGACGTTCGTTTCCGGGTCCTGACCATGAATGGCTTGTTTGCAACGACCACGCCGCGGAATGACGGCAGCACCGTAGTCGGACAATGGGACCTCCGCGATGCTTACCGCTATGTGTCGGAAGCCTGGGGCGGATACCACTTTAATGTAAATCACGGACTTAACATCGACGCAGGAATCTTCGTGTCGTACATCGGCCTCTTCAGCTACTACAATTTCGATAACTGGACCTATCAACCTTCCTACGTTTCCTCGAACACCCCATGGTTCTTCAACGGCGTGCGGATTCAGTGGTTCCCCACAGCCAAATTGAAGATCGAGCCTTGGATCATCAACGGATGGCAGTCCTATGCCAAGTCGAACGGCCATATGGGGCTGGGCGGGCAAATCCTCTGGCGTCCTAACGGTTGGCTCTCATTTGTCTTCAACAACTACGGCATGGGCGAGGATACGCCCTTCAATCCCGCCCGGTCGCGCATCCACACCGACGACAGCGTCGAGATCAAATACTACGACCATCCCGATTACATGGGCCTTGACAAGATGGCCATGTCCTTCACGGGCGACCTGGGTTGTGAGTACGGCAACGGCAGCGGCGTAAGCTGCTTCGGCAATCATGGGGGCCAGCCCTCGCAGTATTTCGCGGGATGGATGGCCTACAACCGCTTCTGGTTCCACAAGGACCTATTCGGGCTGACACTCGGCGGCGGCTATCTGGACAATCCGGGCCGGTATCTGACGTTGCTTCCACCCATCAACGGCGCGGATGCGATCTCGGGTTCGCCGTATTTCCCGATCGTTCCTGGAAGCGTGTACAAGGCGTATGACGGCACGATCACGTTCGACTGGATGCCCAGTGAGTTCGTGACGTTCCGTTTCGAGACCGGCTATCGCCACGCGAACATTCCGTACTGGTCGGGCCGTCAGGGGATTACGCCTCCTGGCGGAAACAATGGGAGTCCCGCGGATTATGTCTGCAGCAACGGCGCCAGCTCCGGGATAACTTCGTCAGGGAGCATCACGGCGGATCTGCCGAACGTCGAATCTGCGTGCGGCACGATTCTTGGCACTGAGCCCAGCATCAAGGATGTGTGGTTCCCGGACCTGCGGAAGACCCAGTTGGTGAACACTATCGCCCTCATGGTTAAGTTCTAAGTCTAGTCAACCCGGCAGAGTTGGGGCCGAGTGTAGGCCTCAACTCTTCGCCGGAACCGAAAAGGGCTAGGAGACGAAGCAAACAGCGACTTCAATGAAACCCAGCGCAAAACTCGTCGCGGCGCTCGTCAGGACCTTGCGGGTTGCGGGCCTGGTGCTGGCATTCACCTTATTCATCGGGGGCGGTGCACGCTTCCATGACACGATTCGCGGTCATCTGCGGGCAGGCGCGGCCGACAATGCAAGGGCGACCCTCTCGAATCCAGTTACTCCTGAACCGCCGAAGTTGAGCAACTTCCGGAGCGTCACGCGTTATCTCATGGGATTTGCCGGCGATCGCAGTCTGGATGTGGCAACAGTCGTCGAGCAAGTCCGCACCGGGTACACACGCTATACGGTTCAATTGGAACTCTCCTCCGGCGCCGATCAGTCGATTGCGGTAATGGCTCCGCCCGGGGGACTTCGCCCCGAAGTGCTCGACATGACCGGGGACGGGGTTCGGAATGACTTGGTCCTGACTCCGATGCTGCTCCACTGGCCCCTCACTGTCCTGGTCAACGACGGCCACGACCATTTTGAAGTGGCCATATCGGCTACTTCGCCAGGTTCTTTGGGGTCAGGTGAGGACCGGGCATCGGGAAAGCGTGACGTTCAGAGCGATGCAGTCTTGATGTCTTCCGGCTTCAGAGCCGACTGTCTGACCAGTGGCGGACGACCATTTCTTCCGCGGCTGCAAGAGAACATCTTTTCTCCGATCGCTCAAGCGGCGACAGTCCGTTTGGGTCACACATCAAGTTCGGAAAGAGCGCCCCCTCGCGTTTAGCACGGATACACCGAACAAGCCAGTAACGTCGGAAACGTATGCCGGATGTGGGCGTATAGCCCTGCAGCCGGTGAGGGAAGGTCTATTCCGATATCTGGAAACAGCCGTTTGTTTAACGCGGCGGATTGGACGCTAGCGTATGAAGAGTAAGAATCTTGGAGTTGGTCTTGCACTTTGCTGCGGTTTTTCGCTGCTGACACTCGGCGGCTGCGGTGCGACGCATGGCGATCCGGCCCAGGAGGCGCCGCCTCCCGCCGTAGTGATTCCAGGCGTGGACGTCACCGACTTCGCGGTGGAGAATCCGGAGGCATATCCGATCGTAACGGCGGCCGAATACCAGGCCCCCGCGACGTTGGTCGTCACCGGCACTGTGCTTCCGGACATCGCGCGGACTGTCCCGTTGATTACACTGGCCTCCGGCCGCGTTGTGGACATCCGCGCGCGCCTCGGCGACACAGTGAAAAAAGGCCAGGTCCTGCTGCGCATACGCAGCGATGACGTGGGCATGGGCTTCGACGCGTATCGCAAAGCCGTGGCCGACGAACTCCTCGCGCGAAAACAGTTGGATCGGGCCAAACTCCTCTATGAACACGGCGCCATCGCAACGCAGGACCTCGAGGTCGCGCAAGACAATGAAGACGATGCCAAAACCACTCTCGACACGTCGACCGAGCATCTCCGGCTCCTGGGCAACGATCCCGATAAGCCCAACGGCGTCGTGGACCTCGTCGCTCCGATCACGGGCGTGATCACCGATCAGGAAGTGACCCAAGACGCGAGCGTACAGTCCTACTCATCGCCGAACCCATTCACGATTTCAGATTTGTCCAGCGTATGGATCGTTTGCGACGTCTACGAAAACGACATGGCGAGCGTGCACATCGGTGATCGCGCCGATGTCACCTTGAACGCATTTCCAGGCAAGGTTCTCAAGGGCAGGATCAGCAACATTGGATCCATTCTCGATCCGACTATTCGCACAGCCAAGGTCCGCATTGAAGTGCCCAACCCGGGCCTGATGATGCGGCCGGGCATGTTCGCCACGGCCACATTCTTCAGCGCAAAAAAGGAGACCTTCACAAGCATCCCAGCGTCCGCGATCCTGCACTTGCACGATCGCGACTGGGTCTTCATCCCAACGCAAGGTAAATTCCGGCGAACCGAAGTCACCAGCGGCGCAGAGTTGCCGAACCAGATGCAAGAGATTCTGACCGGGCTGCAGCCGGGCCAGCGAGTCGTTTCAAATGCGGCCACTCTCCAAAATGCAATCGACAATGAGTGACGCCGGACTCCTGGGGGCAAGGAAGAAACGATGATTCGCAAACTCGTAGATTTCGCGCTGAATAACCGGTTCGTGGTGATCGCCACTGCGATCATGGTGCTTTTCGCCGGGATCCTGTGTTTCCACGACATGCCCGTCGAGGCCTATCCGGATATTGGGGACAATTATGTGTGTGTTATTTCCCAATGGCCCGGGCGTTCCGCCGAGGAAGTCGAGCAGCAGGTCACCATTCCCATCGAAATTCAGATGGGCGGAATTGCGCACCTCTCGGAGATGCGATCCGAATCCATTTTTGGCCTCTCGCTCATGACCCTCATCTTTGACGATTCGTCCGTCAACGATTGGAACCGCCAGAAGGTCCTCGAAAGGCTCACGCTGGTTTCGGTGCCTCCGGGCGTTCAGCCTCAAATCGGAACAGATTGGAGCCTGACGGGGCAGATCTATTGGTACACGATTAGAAGCACAAATCCGCAATATGACCTGATGGACCAAAGGTCCATCGAAGACTGGACCCTGTATAAGGAATTCAAATCCGTTCCCAATGTGGTGGACGTTTCCGACTTCGGCGGCACCGCGCGCGAATACCAGGTGCGCGTGGACCCGAACAAGCTCATATCGTACGGATTGAGCATCGGTCAGGTCGAACAACAGCTGGAAAACAACAACAACAACGCGGGCGGCAGCTTTGTGGAGACGGGCTTACAGCAGATGAACGTCCGCGCTCTCGGGCTCTACCGCAGTTTGCAGGATATTGAGCAGACCCCTTTGATAACGAAAAATGGGGCAGCGATTCGCGTCAAGGACATCGCGGTCGTCGAGATGGGCCCCAGAATCCGGTTGGGACACATGGCCAGAGCGACCCATCGTCCGGATGGCGTGATCGTCGATGAAGACGACGTGATCCAGGGCGGCGTCCTGATGCTAAAAGGCGCGGAGGAAGGGCCCACGCTCGACGGGATTCACAAGAAGGTGCAAGAGCTGAATGACCGCATCCTGCCCGAAGGCGTGAAGGTCGTTACCATGCTGGACCGCAGCGATCTGTTGCATTACACCTTGCACACGGTGCTGCACAACCTCGGCGAAGGGATGATTCTGGTTACGATCATCCTGCTTCTTTTCCTTGGCAACGTTCGCGCCGCCTTGATCGTCGCCTTGACGATCCCGTTTGCCTTGATGTTCGCGTCGATTTGGCTCGATTTGAGCAAGATCCCCGCAAACTTGCTTTCACTTGGCGCGCTCGATTTCGGGATGATGGTGGATGGCGCGGTGGTCATGGTCGAAAACATCGTTCGCCATCTTGCTCACCGCGCAAAGCAAAGTGGCAATCAAACAGTTCAAGAAGCCATCCGCGACGCGTGCCACGAAGTTCAGCGGCCCGTGTTCTACGCCATCGCCATCATCATCACCGCCTACATGCCGATTTTCACGCTCCAACGCGTGGAAGGCAGGTTATTCAAGCCGATGGCCTGGACGGTGGCGTTTGCCCTTCTCGGCGCCATGACTTTCGCGATCCTGGTCGCGCCGGTGTTGAGCAGCTGGCTGTTCCGCAAAGGGGTCAAGGAATGGCACAATCCGGTGATTGTTTCGCTGACAAATTGGTACCGAAGGGCCGTCCGGCAGGCCATCGATCACCGTTGGGTGACCGTTGGCGTGGGCTTGGCTGGTTTCATAGTGGCGATGTTCCTCACGTTTAGCGGCGTGATCGGCGCTGAATTCTTGCCTCATCTCGACGAAGGCGCGATTTGGGCTCGCGGTGAGTTGGCGAACAGCACAGGTTACACAGAAGGAGTCCGCTTTGCTACCCAATGCCGCCTCATATTCGCCTCGTTCCCCGAAGTCACCACTGTCGTCTCGCAATCCGGAGCGCCCGACGATGGAACCGACACAGGAGGATTCGGCAATACAGAGTATTTCATCGACTTGAAGCCCAAGGGTCAGTGGCGGCCCGTTTTTCGCCAGGACAAAGATGAGCTGATTGCTGCGATGAACCGTGAGGTCTCCAAACTCCCCGGAGTCTTCTGGAATTTCTCCCAGCCCATTGAAGATAATGTGGATGAGACGATGACCGGCACGAAGGGCGGACTTGCGGCCCAGCTTTATGGGCCGGATTTGCAGGTTCTCGAGGAAAAGGGCGATGAGATGAAGGATGTTATGTCCCAGATTCCGGGAATCAAAGATCTGGGCCTTCAACGCGATACGGGCCAGCCGAATCTCGATCTCACCGTCAACCGTCAAGCGTGTGCCCGATTTGGCATCAATGTGGCGGATGTACAAGATGCCATCCAGACGGCCGTCGGCGGGTTTCCGATCAGCCAAGTCCTGCAGGGAGAGGCCGTCTACAACTTAACCGTGCGTTACCAGAGGCCCTATCGCGACACCAAAGAGGCGATTCAAGATATTCGTCTTCTCTCCCCTTCGGGCGAGCGCGTGTCTCTGGCGCAGCTGACCAATGTGCAGGTCAAAGACGGCGCCTACGACATCTACCGCAACAACAACTCACGCTATGTCTCAGTTCGGTTCGAGGTGCGCGACCGGGATCTGGGGACCACCGTCCGGGAAGCCATAGCCAAGATCAACCAGAACGTGCAGTTGCCGCGAGGCTATCACATCGAGTGGGTAGGGGAATACGAGAGCGAGGTGCGGGCCGAGGCCCGATTGCTGGTAATCGTTCCGATCACCATCCTGATCATCTTCATCATTCTCTACACCATGTTTCGCTCGGCCAAGTGGGCTTTCTTGATCCTCCTCACAGTGGCCATGGCGCGCGTCGGAGGCCTGCTGGCCCTGCTGATTACGCACACGTTCTTCAGCGTGGCTTCGGGCGTCGGTTTCCTGGCGCTATTCGGGGTTTCGGTGCAGACGGGCGTCATCATGCTCGAATACATCAACCAGCTCCGCGCCCGCGGTTACACGGTCGTCGACGCCGCGGTCGAGGGCGCCGTCCTGCGGTTGCGGCCCATCATGATCACCATGCTCGTGGCAACGTTTGGGCTTTTGCCGGCGGCGTTCTCGCACGCCATTGGGTCCGATTCGCAGCGGCCCTTCGCGATCGTAATCGTCGGAGGCTTGATTGCCGACCTCGTTATGAGCATATTCATTCTGCCCACGCTGTATGTGTGGTTTGCGAAGGACGGCGATGTATTGCCGAAACCGGAGGAATCCTTTGAGGGCTAGATCTTGGTCTTTCGCGGAAAACAAGGGGCGCGGGCGGCGGGACATTCTCGCCCCACATTTCAAAGTCGCGTCGGTAGCCACGGCGTCACAGATGCTGTACAAGTCTGTTGCATCGGGTCGTGCATTTTTCAAAGAGCATGCCCTTCTCTACACAACCTTGTTCACGAGGTACAGAAATGGCCACAAGTTGCAATAAGCCTCAGGGAGGTTTCATGCGGAGTTTCTTCGGTCGCCTGTGCCTTGGGTTGTTCGCGACCGCGATCTTAGCAGAAAGCGGGTTCGCCCAAGGAGCATTGACCTGGCAGGAGGTTCGAGACAGGTTTGAAAACAGCAACCCGACGCTCCTGGCAGACAAGCTGAATATCGACGAATCCAAGGCAGAGGAGATCACTCAGTATCTGCGACCCAACCCGAGCTTCACTGCGCTGGAAGATGGAACTCAACTCGCTCCTTACCAAGGCACGTGGCGGCCACTCTCGGGCACTGAGGTCCAGGGAAGCTTCAGCTATTTGCACGAAAGGGACCACAAGCGGGAATTGCGGCTGCAGGCCCAGCAGGAGAACACTAAAGTTACGATCGACACTCACGCGGACTTGGAGCGTGCGCTGATCTTCAACCTGCGGAGCGCATTTGTGGGAGTACTTGAGGCGAAGGCCATTTTTAAATTGGCGCAGGACGATCTCGCTTACTACGACAAAGTGCTCGAAATCAGCAGGGCTACTTTTAGCGCCGGCGGCATCGCGCAGATCGATATGGACCGCCTGGATCTACAGCGCGTGCAGTATGAGTCCGAGTTGGAAACCGCGGACGTGAATTTGCGCACGGCGAAAATCCAGTTGCTTACGATGCTGAACGACCGGACGCCGATTGACCAGTTCGACGTGACCGGAAGATTTGATTTCGACGATCAACTGCAGCCCCTCGACGATTTCAGGAAAATCGCTCTTGATAACCGTCCGGATCTGAAGGCGGCTATTGAATCTGTCACCGAAGCACAGGTCAATTACAAACTGGCTGTATCAAACGGCTCGACGGATCCGACCTTGAGCGCGTGGTATACGTACAACCCCTCGTTCAACAACCCCTATGACCACCAAACGCTCGGTGCCAGTGTCAGTATTCCCCTCCGCATTTTCGACCGCAATCAGGGGGAGAAGCTGCGCACACATCTCGACATCACGCTCCATCAGAGACTGCAAGACGCGGCCGAAGCACAAGTGTTCAGCGACGTTGACTCCGGCTACGTCACCTTGAAAAGCACCGTGAACCTGCTGCGGCCCTACAGGACCAAGTATTTGGATTTGTCAACGCGGGTGCGTGACACGGTTACGTTCTCTTACCAGCATGGGGGGGCCTCGCTGTTGGATTTTCTGAACGCCGAGGCAGACTACCGCAGCGTGCAGATCACCTATTTGAATCTGGTCGGCACTTACCTGACGTCAGCGGCCCAATTGAACATGGCGGTCGGCAAGGAGGTCATCCAATGAGATCCAGGACCTTACTCGCCTATCGCCAGGCGCTTGCCTCCTGGCTGCTGGCCGTCGAGCAAGTGCGCGATGCCGTGGGTACGAGGGCGTTGCCTTAGTCGTGGCATGATGCGGCGTGGGCGGGTCACGATCGACGCGACGCGAATCGCTGCGCCGGCCTTCCGAGCTTCGGGAACGCGTGAGGTCAGCAAGTTACTTTGAATCGGGCGCCCGGTCACACAGAAGGGCGCCCTGAAGGAGCGGCCCGGGTGAAAAACCATGAGGTGCGCGGTTGGATCGAGGAAGTCGGCGTGGTTCCGGCGGTGCGGGTCTATTCGGCGGAGGATGCGCTGTTTACTGCCGACGCCGTCTTCCGTGGCGGCATTCCGATCGTGGAGATCGCCATGACCGTGCCGGGCGCGACGAAGGTGATCTCCCATCTGGTGCAACACTTCCCGCAAATGGTGGTGGGAGCGGGAAGCGTGTTGGATACAGAAACCGCACGCCTCTGTTTGGACGCCGGCGCGCACTTTATTACAAGCGACGGCCTCTATCCGGAGTTACTCAATTTTGCCGTAAGAGAAGGGACCGTGGTAATCCCGGGGGCCCTCACGCCTACCGAGGTGACGGCGGCTTGGAAAGTTGGTTGCGATTTCGTCAAGGTTGTCCCGTGTGCTGAGGTTGGTGGTGAGGTCTACATCCGATCCCTTCATAAGATGTTTCCGCACATTCCGCTGATCGCCGCAGGGGGCGTAAGCCAACTGAACGCAACCAAGTTCATACTTGCCGGCGCCATCGCGCTCGGCATCGGTGGGGAATTGATCCCCGGAGATGCTATCCGGCTACGGCAGGTGGACCGCATCGGTGAATTGGCACGCAGGTTCGTGGGCTTTGTGAAAGGCGCTCGCGCTGAGGTGGCAGCCAAGACAAAGAGATTTACGGCTGGTTCGTGATGGAAGGGCGCCTCAATTTCTTGGGGCTGTTATTGTGATTCTTGCCGAAAAATCGGAATTAACCGGTCCTTCCTCACAAAAACAGGAGGGGGCGCTTGGAAGAGATCACTCCGGCAGCCGCAGGCGATAGCCAACCCAGGGCTCCGTGAGCAAGTACTTGGGAGAGGTGGTCTTTTGCTCGATTTTCTTGCGCAGGCGATTGACAAATACGCGGAGGTATTCTGTTTCATCGCCGTATTCGGGGCCCCAAACTGCACGTAGCAACTCCCGATGACTGACGGCCTTGTTGGGATGAGACGCCAAATAGGACAGTAGCTCGAACTCCTTTGCAGTCAGGCGTACTTCTCCATGGGGCCCATTGACCTGCCGACCTTCAAAGTCGATCTCGATGCGTCCCAGGTGCAAGTGCGAAAGTCCGTGAGACGGATTCCCTCTCCTCAACGCGGCACGAACTCGGGCGAGTAATTCGGGCGTACTGAAAGGCTTCGTGATGTAATCGTCGGCCCCCGCATCGAGCGCCTCTACCTTGTCCTTTTCCGCGCTGTGCACCGTGAGCATGATAATGGGCATGTCGGAAATGGCGCGGATAGCGCGGCAGGTCTCGAAACCCGTCATTCCCGGCATATTGATGTCCAAGAGAACGAGGTCGTACTTACCGGGTCGAATGTGTTCGAGCGCTTCATCACCGCTCTTAGCATCGTCAACTTCAAACCCTTCCGGGATGAGGGTTGTTCGCATGACGCGCCGAATCTGCGGTTCGTTGTCTACTACGAGGATGCGCCCTTCGCTCATGGGAAGACCTGGCTTCTACCGCGTCAATACATGGCCGCAGCTTTCATGCGACTACTCTAGCTTCAGGACATTAGGAAGTCGTGAAGACTTCCTATGAAAGTTGTCAAAACCCTGAGGATGGGCGTCAGCGGCTCGTGCCCCTGCCGCTCGCCGCGCGGCAAGAAGCCAGTTCTACGCGAAAACCGGAATCCTGCCACCGGAGTCCCGCCAGTGTGGTTGAGCATGATGGCCGGGATGCTGCCGAGAAGATCAGTGGCTCGATCGAGGAAGAAGCGGGAACTTTGTACCCGACAGTGTTCTCGCAGGGTACACGCTAATCAGCGCTCACGCTTAACAAGATGAAACTCAATAAGGTGGCGCGCCTGAGAGGATTTGAACCTCCGACCTCTGGTTCCGGAGACCAGCGCTCTATCCAACTGAGCTACAGGCGCACACGAAAAGAACAGCTCCATTCATTGTAGAACGGTTCTAGCAGACGTTCAATCAACCTGCCGCACACCGGGCCAGCGCCGGAATACTCCGGCCCAAGATTCACGCGCCGCGCGCGAGCGTCTTGATCTGGTGCGCAAGTTTTTCAATCTCTTCTGCTTTATGGACGAGATCCATCGAAAGCACATTCGCGCTGTTGATGGTGTCCACTTGCTTCCGAAGATCGCTCACGTCCGATTCGAGCTGCGCCATATCCTTCAAAATGTCCTTCTGATTTTGTTTCAGCATAGCGTGCGGATCGACATTCGGCCCCGTTCGATCGTCACCGGGGGAATCGGGTTGGACTGAGTCGGGAAATCGCTGCGGTAGTTGCGGGGGTGCGGGTGGCCCACCTTGGCGTCCATTTTGAGAACCCGGTATCCCTTGTGGCTGTTGCGCGGCCCATAGTCGGCTGGCAGCAAGAGCGGCAAACCCAGCGAGGAATGCCCTGCGGCCATTGGTCATGGTGTCCTCCCTGTGCCGATGGCCCGCGGGCGCGGCGTCCCGGAGGGTCATAGGCGGCGGCACGGATGCTATACTGCCTTTCCACATATTATGACCCCAGAGCTCGCAAAATGGACAGACTTTGCCTTTGGCCACGGCCTTCGGCTCGGTGGCATCCTCCTCCTGGCCATCGTCCTGAACCGAATTCTGCGCGTCCTCACGCGGCGCCTGGTTCAGGTCGCGACCGACAAAAGCCGCAGCGCTCAAGCACAGGAGCAGCACACGCGGACGCTTTCGGGGATCCTCTACAGCGGCGGCAACGCCGTGATTGTGATTCTCTCCGTGCTGATGGCGCTGCCGGAACTGGGATTCAGCGTCGCGCCGCTGGCGGCTGCTGCGGGTTTGGCCAGCCTTGCGGTGGGCTTCGGCGCGCAGAGTCTCGTGCGCGACTGCATCAATGGATTCTTCATCGTTTTTGAGGAGCAGTTCGGCGTCGGCGATACGGTGCGCATCGGAACGACGATTGGCCGGGTCGAGCACGTGACGCTGCGAAGGACCGTACTGCGCGATCCGGCAGGTGCGCTCGTCACGATTCCCAACGGCGAGATCGGCATCATGGCAAATCTGAGCCGCGAGTGGGGCCAGCTCTTCGTGGACGTGACGCTCCCGGCGGATGGCGCGCTCGACGCGGCGCTCGAAACTCTTGCCGCGCTGGCGCTGGAGTTTCGCTCCGAACCCGATTGGTCGCCCGTGCTCGTGGATGGGCCGCGCGTGCTTGGCGTGGAATCCCTTACGCCGGCCGGAGCAGTCCTTCGGCTGCAGATTCGCACTGCGCCGAACCGCCAAGACGACGTCGCGCGCGAGTTGCGCCGCCGCATTCAGATTCGCTTCGCGCAGCAACAACTCCGGCTGGGCGAGGTGCGCCGCGTCGAGCTGATCGAATTGGGCGTGCGGACCCGAACACAATCAGTCGACGCTTCCAGTCCGCACCCATCCTCGTGACTGCGACCGTCCGCTTCGATGCAGCGATTCTCGCAACGGCGGAAAAAGTGCGTCCATGACTCTCGATGAAGCACTGATCTCGGTCTGGCGGCAAAGCCTCATAGAGGATGCAAACATTGTTGAGCTCGAAGAACGGAGATTCCCCGTGCGCCGCACCGCCCGCCGGCGATTGCGCCAGGTGGAATTTGAGTTCCAGGGCGAGCATCTTCGGGGAATTGAACAGAATCCAGACACGCGCTCCCGGTGGGCGGCACTTGCGCGCGCCGGACAGAAGGTGATGCAGTTCGTTTCGGCCGGCCGCTATCTCGCCAACGTCGCAGATGGTTCAGTGACTTTTTATCGGTCCCCGGGAAGCGCCGGAAAGAAATCTGCGCGATCGAGCTAGCACGTCAACCCCGGTTCAGCGCGGGGTCCCGGCAAGCGCCGGTTGCTCCGCCCATCTCGCCGGTTCCACTCGATTGCGCCCCGCCGCCTTTGCGCGATAGAGGGCCTCGTCAGCGGCCTGCAGCAGCGCGTCTGTTCCGCGTCCTGCGGAATCGACAGTGGAGATGGTTCCCGCGCTTATCGTCAGCCAAACCGGACCGGCTGAAGTTTCTATCGGCGATCCCGCGATTTCCGCGCGAAGTCGTTCCGCGTTTTCCTGCGCCGCGACCGCATTGCAGCCCGGCAGCAGGATTAGGAATTCCTCTCCGCCGTAGCGGCCCACGAGGTCGTACGAGCGAACCTCCCGGCTCATTCGGTTGGCCACTTCCCGCAGTACATCATCGCCGGCCAGATGGCCCAGGGTGTCGTTCACTTTCTTGAAGTGATCCACGTCCACAAGAACAAGACCCAGCGGTCCATGTTCGCGTTCGGTTCTCCGCAATTCGCGCTGCGCCAGGTCGATGATGGCCCCGCGGTTCCACACTCCGGTGAGCGCGTCGTGGCTCGCTTTGAATCGCAGCACTTCCCGCGCCTTTACGAGGTTGTCCTCCAGTTCAAGTACGCGCAGGCCAACGCGCAATCGCGCCCGCAGTTCCCCGGGATGCACCGGCTTCGTCAGATAGTCATCTGCGCCGGATTCCAGCCCTTCGACGATGCTCAACTTGTCTCCCTTGGCGGTTAGCAGCACGATGTAAACGTACGCCTCCGCCGGCCTCGACCGCAGTTCGCGGCAAACGGTCGGGCCGTCCATCTTCGGCATCATCCAATCCACCAAGGCGAGGCGCGGGCCGTTGGGCAGTTGCAAAGCCTCAAGCGCCTCCGAGCCATCTTCCACCGAAATGACTTCGTAGTCCCACCGCCGCAGAAGGCCTTCAGCAAGCCGCCGCGAAATCGCATCGTCGTCGGCGAGCAGGATCTTCATAGCGCAGCCTCCGGATGAAAGTCGCGCAGTGCGGACTCGAGCCGCACAATCTCCCCTTCCAATTCGGCCCAACCGACCCGGGCCGCAGAGTAAATCCCTTCCCGGCACGACTGTTCGAGGCGGGCCGCCGCTGCGGAAACACCGGGCGCGCCCAGACTGCCCGCGGAACCTCTCAGCCGGTGCGCCTCCCGCTCGATCCCTTTGAAGTCCTGTTCCCCCACGGCCTTGCGCAGCGCGTCCACTTGGCGCGGCAAGTCACTGAGGAAAATTTGAATCAAGTCGGCCAGTAATTCGACATCACCCTCGACCCGATCCAGTTGTGCAGCGCAGTCGAATGGCTCCGCCGTCGGGGCGGGAGCAGGCTCCGAGGGGGCTTCCCTCTCGTGCAGAGGATTCCCGGTCAGCCGGTCCAGTTCCGCAAACAATTCTTGAGTTCTAATTGGTTTTGTCACGTAGCCGTCCATTCCCGCACTCAGGCATCGTTCTCCGTAACATTCCATCGCGTGCGCGGTGACCCTGATGATGGGCAGGTGTGTCCCTGGACCCCGTTGCGAATGGCCGCCGCTGCTTGGAAGCCGTCCATGCCGGGCATCTGCACATCCATGAGCACGGCGTCGAACGCGCGCAGCCCGCGTCCATATCCCGGCAGCTTCGAGGCCAAAATCGCGCTAGGACAAACTGTGAAGTTGTGCGAAATCAGTCAGTTACGAAGGATGCTCGGGGGAGGCACGGACGCGATTCGGGAAGGCTGTGTCGAAGGGGGAATAGGTGTTCCGGGACGGTACATCCGCGGGCAAATCGGCTCATCCTTGTGCTGGGCCGGACAAGCCACTTCCCCAAGAAGGGAGTTCCAGAGGCTTGAGAGGAAACTCGCGGCGCCTGCCCGCTAACGCAAGATATCTTCCAGTTGCACGCGAGCCTCGGTCTTCGCGTCACGATATTTCACGATCACGCCCGCTTGCAAAGACAATCCCCATTCCTTCCCGGCAGGATGCGTAACGGCCCGCGATCCCGGGACGACGATCGCTCCCTCGGGAATCACCAGCGGCGCGTCGCCGGTCGCTGTGTAAACCGCGTCGCGAACGAGGTCGTACACTGGCGTCGAACGGTTCAAAATCGTGCCCGTACCGAGAACAACGAGCCGCTTCGCGACGGTTCCTTCATAGACGCCGCAATTCCCGCCGACCAGCACGTCGTCTTCGATGATCACCGGCTCCGCGCCGACCGGTTCCAGCACGCCGCCCAATTGCGCGCCCGCGGAAATATGACAATTCTTGCCAACCTGCGCGCAGCTTCCCACGAGTGCATGCGAATCCACGAGTGTGCCTTCGCCGATGTACGCCCCGACATTCACGAACATCGGCGGCATGCAAATCACGCCTCGCCCCACGTAGCAGCCGTCGCGAATGCTCGAACCTCCCGGCACGATGCGCACGCCGCTCTCGGCCGAAAACGCGCGCACCGGAAACGTCGCCTTGTCAAAAAATGGCTGCCGCTTCAGGTCCACCGACATGTCCACCACTGCGCCCATCCGGAACCCGAGCAGGATTCCCTTCTTCACCCACGCATTCGTCCGCCAGCCCGTGCGCGACGCCGAATCGGGCTCCGCCGCGCGCACCTCCCCGCGGTTCAATGCGTCCTTGAACGATTGAAACAGGCGAAAGTGTTCTTCCGTGTAGCGCGGCGGCGGCGCATCAAACAGCCGTTCAATTTCGGACTGCAGCATGCGCCCTCTCGACCAGGCCCAGCGATTCGAGCACGCTTTGGATGCGCGCCTGCGTCTCCGCTTTCGGAGCCACAAGCGGCAGCCGCCACACCGGCTCGATCAATCCCATGATCGCCAGCGCGGCCTTGACCGGCATCGGGTTCGTCTCCACGAAATTCACTTCCAACAACGGCAGGTAGCGCCGGTGAATCGCCCGCGCCCCCGCAAAATCGCCTTGCAGGCAAAGATGCGCCAGCCGCATCATCTCGGCGGGAATCTCGTTTGACGCCACCGAGATGATGCCGTGCCCGCCGAGCGAACACAGCGGCAGCGTCAGCACATCGTCCCCGGACAAAACGGAGAAGTTTTCGGGAACCATACTCAGGATCTGCCCCATCTGCGGAATGTTGCCGGACGCTTCCTTGATTCCGACAATGTTCTCGATCTCCGAAAGGCGCTTCACGGTCGCGGGCTCGATATTGATTCCCGTGCGGCCCATGATGCTGTAAGGGATCACGGGCAGTGAAGTAGCCGCCGCGATCGCGCGATAGTGCTGGTAGAGCCCTTCCTGCGTGGGTTTGTTGTAATACGGCGCGACGCTCACGATCCCGTCCGCGCCGAGCGCCTGCACTTCGCGCGCGGTCTTCGCGACCTCAGCGGTGTTGTACCCGCCCGCACCCGGCAGGACGGGTATTTTGCCTTTCGCCTCTTCGAGCGTGATTTCGATCACGCGCAGATACTCCTCGTGGTCGAGCGTCGGGCATTCTCCCGTTGTGCCGCACGGCACCAAAAAATCCACGCCTGCCGCCACCTGCCGCCGCTCCAACCGCCGCAGCGCCGCCTCGTCAAGCGAACCGTTGCGCTGAAAGGGTGTCACCAACGCCGTTCCGCAACCGGTGAACATCGCTTCCTCCTCCCCGAGAATTCCCTCGCCGAGCCGGGCCCCGTCCCCCAAATCTAGCCCAACTCTCCGAGGATCTCCTGAAACTCAAAGAATCCTTTTTTCCCAATCACCCAGCGCGCCGCCAGCAGCGCGCCTTGTGCGAATCCTTCGCGGCTGCGCGCCGTGTGCCGCAGCGTGATCGTGTCTCCCGCCGAATCGAATCCGATTTCGTGCGTCCCCGGCACCGCGCCCGCGCGGCTCGCGCTCAGGTCAATCGGACGGCCGTATCCGCTGCGCCGCATGTCGTCCGCCAACTTCAGCAACGTCCCAGAAGGCGCGTCTTTTTTCTGCGCGTGATGAATCTCCCATCCCCAGGCTCCGTATTCGGGGTGTTTCGCAAAGAGCCCCGCGGCATCCGCGACGATCTTCATGAACAAATTCATGCCCACCGAAAAATTCGGCGCCCACACCACGCCCGCCCCGCTCTTCGCAACGGCCTCCCGCACCGCCGGCAATTGATCGTGCCAGCCCGTCGTTCCCACCACGCAATTCACGCCGAGCGCGGCGAGCTTTCGCACGTTCTCCGCCGCGGTCGCCGGCGTTGAAAATTCGATCGCCACGTCCACGCCGCGAAAATTCTCCCGCGTAATCCCTGCGCCGCCGGCGTTGTTGTCGATGTCCAGCCGCAGCTTCACCTCAAAACCGCGCGGCGGCGCCAGTTGCTCGATGAGCCGCCCCATCTTCCCGTAGCCGACGATCGCCAATCCGCGCGCGTTCTCTGCGCTCATGCTCTCGCTCCACCGCCGGCAGGATTTGCCAGCAGCCTCCGCACCAGTCGCTCGTACAAATCCGCCGCTTCGGCCAATTGCCGCTTCGGGACGCGCTCTTCCGCCGTGTGCGCGAGATGAATATTGCCCGGCCCGATCAAGAACGGCCGGCCCCATGTATTGCCGAACGCCGGAATGTCCGTCGCGAACGCGACGACCGTCGTCTCGAATCCATCGAACGCCGAGAATCGCATCGCCGGAATCAGAATTACTTCCGCGGCTTCCGCGCGGCCGGCCACGGCGCGGCTAACGCCCTCGCGCAACGGCGCCGGATCTCCCACGACGCGAAACATCACGTCCGCTTCCGCGTAATCCGCCAGGACATTCGGCGCGCGCCCGCCGGAAATCAGGCCGACGTTGAGCGTGCTCTTTCCGAGCAGCGCGTCCTCGGGCAGCGGAATCCGCCGGATGTCTTCCAGCACGTCGAGCAGCGTGTGAATCGCCGAATGGCCCAGTTCCGGATACGCCGAATGCGCCAGCTTGCCGCGCGCGACGATCTGAAATCGCAGCGCCCCTTTCGAACCCAGCGCCAGCAAATTCTGCGTCGGTTCGCCGTTGATCAGGAAACGTGAGCCGCGCGGCTGCGTCGCCGCCAGCTTCGCGCCCGCGCTGTTTTTCTCTTCGCCCACCACAAACAGCAGCCCGAACCCGCGCGCGCCGGAAGCCAGCAAGCGCTCCGAGGCGTGAATCATCGCTGCAATAATCCCTTTCGCATCGCACGCGCCGCGTCCCCAGAGGAATTCATCGTCCTCGCGCGAAGGGAAAAACGGCGGCACGGTGTCCATGTGCGTCGAGAGAGTCACGCCCGGCTCGCCCCAGTGCGCGAGCACGTTGAATCGTCCCGGCTCCACGTCCATCCGCTCGACCCGGCCGCCGTACACCTCCGCCAGCGCCGAAAGGTGCGCGAACAAGAATTCTCCGACGGGCCCTTCATGGCCCGTGACGGACTCGATGTCCACAAGCGCGCGTGTTAGCTCGAAAATCTGCATCGCATCCTTATTTCAATATTTCTAGTTCGGCGCTGGAAACGCAGAGAGAAGGAGAACCGCGCAGATAGACTCACGGGCCATCGCTCCTCGATAGCGCTCCATCCGTTTTTGCCGGATGACAGTGGACAGGCCTTGGACCTATCCCCCAACCGCCCCGATTGCAGTCACCGGGACGATTTCGGCGGACCTTTTTCTCTCCACTGGCCCTTTTCGCCCAGGCCCCCGAAGCTGCTCGGAATGGCCGGCCCGGCTACTCGTGGCGTCCGCGCCTCTACCAAGAACGTTTTCAGGCTACTTGACTCCTCCCCCGCCTGTCAAATCATTGTTTCCCGCCTGCTAGTCATCTTCCGGCTCCAGCGAGCGCCCAAGCACGCGCCGCGATTCTGAGACGGGCCGCTCGGCAAGAATGGCGGCGCCGATCCACGGCGTTCAGGGCTAACTGCCTTCGTTTAGAGAACTGTCCCCTTTTGCATAGATTCTTAGACCCCTCTTCTGGTCAAATTGACATGAAATCCCAGCAGGCAACGACCTGCGAGCTCCATCTCAGCGCCCACGAAGTTTCACCAAATGAAACCAAGGCACTCCGGTGCCGTTGAGGATTGATATGAGTGGGAACAACCTTCGAGTCGTGCAGGCAGTCGAACGGACCAACGTCGACGGAAAACAAGTAAGGAACAAGATACTGATGGCAATGCCCGATAATGAATACGAGTTGATGCGTCCTGACTTGACGTATCTCCGCCTGCCGCATCATCTTAGCCTCCATGAGCCGACGCAAAGGATCGAGTTCGTCTATTTCCCGAACCGGGGAATGGTTTCTCAAGTTGTAGTGACCAAAGACGGTCGAACCGTGGAAGTGGGTGTAGTGGGTAAGGAGGGTTACGTTGGGGCAGGATTGGCAGTCGGCTTGAGCAGAAGTTCCGTGCGTGAAGTAATCCAGATCGCTGGTGATGGCTTCCGAATCATGGGGAATTCCCTGGAACGCATCCTGCGGTCGGCCCCCCAGTTACAGGTGATATTGAACAGGCATACGGGGCTTCAAGGAATGCAAGTCGCACAGACCGCGGCGTGCAACCGGCTGCACGATATACAGCAGCGACTCTCGAGGTGGCTGCTGATGACTCAGGATAGGGTGGATTCCGGTGTGCTTCCGATCACTCACGATTTCATTGCGACCATGATGGGTACGGACCGATCCACTGTGAGCTTGGCAGCGGCGGTGCTGCAAAAAAAGGGAATCATAGAATACGTGCGGGGTGCAGTGAAGATTGTAAACCGCAGGAAACTCGAAAAATCCTCTTGTGAGTGCTACAACGTCATTCAACAGTTCGAGAATGAACTTGGATTGAGATAACAATTCCTCCCAACGTTGGATACCCCACAGACAACAGCCCTTTGCTAACGGTAATCTTTAGGCTGGTTGTATTCCGTCCGGTCTTGACGTGCGTTCAAAGCGTGGCGACTTGTGCCGAGCCTCATCGGGGGCGATGAAAAAGCGGCCTTTGTCGTCGCAGTTGCTCTTGAAGACCAGTGCTGCGCCCTCAGAGCATAACCGCGCCAAATCGCGAGACATGCTGGGGAGGCCATGAACCGCAAACTGGTATGGATCGAAGAACAGCGTTTCTTGGGCTGGGGTTGCTCCGAATGCGGGTGGGTGTTCAATCCTCTCGGATCACCCACCGGTAAATCCCTCGATGAAATGAAGCAGCACTACGAGCAGCGGCGCGATAAGGATTTTGCAACCCATGTTTGCGCCGAGCACCCCAGAGCCAAGAAGACACAAGGTTGAATAACCCAGGCTGCTCCGCTGCGCACAAGTCGCGTGGCCCGATTGCAGCCGGGCTCTTTTCCCGAGTGATCCAACTCCCTCCGCGCTAGGCTCATCAACCTAAACGTGGCACGTTCGATTGTTTTTCACCGCCTCAACTGCTGAAAGCTTTCGGTCTAAGTGTGGTTCTGAGCGCAAGGCACCTGAATGCAGCAGACAAGACTGCCCGGGAGCGGCACCACAGGTACGACAGGGGACGGAGGCCAGTTGTCTTGGAGTCAGCTCTTTCTTCTTCACTCAACTAGAGTGCGGCAACACCCTGCCTTAAAACAGTTCAATTGGGAACACTGTCTCAGTCCTTTATTTGCCTCACTTACGCAAAGCAACCCGGGGGTGCATGTACCCCGTGCGGACCGCAAATCTAAAGTTTCGCTCGAGATTTTTTCGCAAGCTCCCGCAAGTTCAATCCAGCCATACACTTGCGGCAACTTATACGTCGCTGAATTGTTGAATTGGCGCGTGCAGAAACTGACTCTGAAGCCGAGGCCGTATTGGTATTCGAGAGAGGAGAACCGCGCGGCGCTTCGCGGAATCGAAACGCCGCGCGGCAAGATTCGAGATTAGCGCCGACCGAACGTGTAGCCCAGCGAAACCGAATATTCCGGAACGAAGTCGCTGCCGAATTGAGTGAAATTAACCACGTAGCGAGCGTCCACCTGCGGCTTGATGAAAATGCCACCCTTGACGTACAGCTTGACGCCAAACCCTCCGTGCACCAGGAAGTGCGAGGATATCGCGAAGAGCTCGCTCTGGGTGCCTGTAAGCGCGGTGGACCCGGTCAAATAACTGTTAACCCTCGCCGCTCCGAGCCCCACTTGAATTTCGGGGACAACGCGCCCTCTCGTCAACTTGTCTGGAATCGGATGATAAATCGCGTTCAAGTCAAAAAACTCCGGGCGATAGCCAAAGCCAAAGTAGTCACCCTGCGAAAACTTCCAGTCCGCTTGGAACCCGAATCCGAGATGGCCGGTGAACATGAAATCCGCGCCGATCTTGCCAAACGCTCCGGTCATCTTCGGGGCATTGTCGAGCTGTGCGGGATTGTTTATATCCTGTTGATCCAGACAATCTGCTGGGCGCACGCAAGCCTTGTCCGTGGCGGCACCGGCCCCGAAAGACACGCTGAAGCTCTGCGCCTGGGCGCGCGGAACCGTCGCCAGCGCCAGCAAGAACAAGAAGACGATTGGAAATGCTCGGATGATGAGTTTCAAGTTACACGCTCCCGATACGAGATTGGGCTTCTAGGATCTAACCCCACATTAGATGTTAGGTTGCGCCCGTCGGTTGTTCCCGGCAAGCCTAGGGTTACGTATCCGTTACACAAAATGGAACCCACGCGGAAAGACGGGCTTTGGAGGCGCGGGTGGGATTTGAACCCACGCATGGAGGTTTTGCAGACCTCTCCCTTAAACCACTTGGGTACCGCGCCTCACAAATCGAAGTATAACGAAACGCATCTCGTCTGTCAGGATGCCGGGGGCTTGGCGGCGCCAACGGCGGCTTCACGAAGAAAACGCGCCGATTCCTCCGGAGGCGTCGGGCAGATGTAGAAGCCGGAGCCCCACTCGAATCCCGCGACCTTGGTGAGAATCGGAATAATTTCGACATGCCAATGATAATGCTCGTTGGTTTCTTCCCCGACGGGCGACGTGTGAATCATGAAATTGTAGGGTGGCCTGTCGAGCGCAACCTCCAACCGGGAGAGGGTGTCCTTCAACATCCGCGCCAGGCTGCTGTAGACGGTCGTCTGGTTGTTCTCGAATGCCGACCCGTGCACTTTCGGCAGTACCCAGGTCTCGAAGGGGAATCGCGGCGCGTACGGCGCAAGCGAAATGAACGCGTCATTCTCGTTGATCACGCGCTCCCCGGATTCCCGCTCCTGGCGAATGATGTCGCAGAAAATGCAGCGTTCCTTTTCCTGATAGTAGTGGCGGGACGCATCCACTTCCTCGCGCACGCGCTTCGGCACGATGGGCAGAGCGATCAGTTGCGAGTGCGGGTGCTCGAGCGAGGCTCCGGCGGCTTCGCCGTGATTCTTGAAAATGAGCATGTAGCGGAAACGCTTGTCGTTCTTCAGGTCGAGCATGCGGTCGCGAAACGCCCACAGGACGTCCTCGACCGCGCGTTCCGGCAAGGTGGCGAGCGTGGGCGCGTGTTCCGGAGTCTCGATGATCACTTCGTGCGCGCCGATCCCGTTCATCCGGTCGTAGAGTCCTTCACCTTCGCGGTCGAGTTCTCCTTCAATTCCCAGCGCTGGAAACTTGTTCGGCACCACGCGCACGCGCCAGCCGGGAGTGTTCGGGCCGCCGCTCTCGCGCCCGTACTGCAGAATTTCCGGCGGCGTCTTGTCTTCGTTGCCGACGCAGAAAGGGCAAATTCCCTTGCCCTTGATTTGTACGCTCTGTCGAACGAAATCATTGGGCCGCTTGGTGCGGTCTGTGGAAATGATCACCCAGCGGCCGGTAATAGGGTCCTTCCGAAGATCGGGCAACTCTTCCTCCTGAACGTGGACCTGCCTGACTCAAGCAGGCCTTCCCCGGTGCATCTGAAAACTGCCCCGCTTGGGTCTGGAAGGGCACCTGCCGGGCCGCACTCCGAGAAGACCTTCATCTTAGTACACACGGTGCGGCGCGTCCATTCACCTCGATAGTTTTGTCGTGGCCGCTACCCCGCGGCGAAGGCGTCCTTGTGAAGACGAATCGTGGGACGCCGACCTGGCGCCGATTCGATCGCCAGCACGTCGAAACGGCAAGCAGCCTCGGGAATGCGGCGTTCCATCAGAAAACGGCGCGCCATTCGCGAGAGCACGCGGCGCTTGTCCGGCGTGATTGCATCCTCGGGCTTGCCCGCCGCGGCCGGCTTCGTCGCGTCTATGGTCCGCGTTTTCACTTCGACAAACGCAAGGACCGGACCGTCGTAGCCGATCAGATCGATCTCGCCTTTGAGACCCGACACCGTGTAGTTTCGCGCGACAAAAACGTACCCATGCCGCCGCAAATACCAGTAAGCGTACGTCTCCCCGCGGACGCCCTTCCGGGTAGCTTGTTGCTTTGCCGTGAGGCCGGAAGAAGGCAACTCCGGCGCGATCCCGCGCCGCGCGGCCCAATTCACCAGCAGAAACATGAGGCGAGAAACGATCGCCATGCGCGCCCGCTTTTCGCGAAGGCCTCAACGAGCGCCGACCGCTTCCGTGATGCACGATTCCAGCGTGTCCACGGCGAAGTCGGCCAGCGCGCGATCGATCAAGAGAGGGGGTGAGAGCCGAATCGTGTTCTCTCCCGCGCCCAAAAGGAGCAAGCCTTTGTGGAACGCTCGTTCGACGATGGCGTCGCGCAAGTCGTGCGCGCGCGCTTTCGTCTTTCGATCCAGCACGATTTCCACGCCGATCATCAGTCCCTTCCCCCGAACATCGCCAACCACTGCATGCTTTTTCGGCCAGTCCGCGAGCCGCCCGAAGATGTAATCGCCCATTCGTTTCGCATTATCGATGTAATGCGCTTCGAGGAGACGGATCGTCGCCTGTGCCGCGGCGATCGAAACGGGATTCCCGCCGAAGGTCGAAGCGTGCGCGCCCGGCGTCCACTCCATCACATCGGCGCGCGCGATCGTCGCCGAAAGCGGCATCCCGGACGCGATTCCCTTTGCAACGCAGAGGATATCCGGCTCGAGCCCCGCATGGTCGCCCGCCCACCATTTCCCCGTGCGCCCCATGCCGCATTGCACTTCGTCGCTGATAAGGAGAATGCCGTGCTCGCGGCAGAGTTTCTGCAGCTTTTTCAGAAACTCCACGGGCGCGGGCAAGTAACCGCCTTCCCCCTGGATCGGCTCGATTACGATCGCGGCCACGTCCTCGGGATCCACGACTTTCTTGAACAGTACGCTTTCGATGTAGGAGGCGCATTCCTCGCAATACGCCTCGGACTCCTGCCCGTGCGGGCAGCGGTAAGGATCCGGGTAAGGCGCGTGGAAGATGCCCGAGAGCAGCGAACCGAATCCTTTGCGCTGCACCGCCTTCGACGCGGTGAGCGAGAGCGCGCCCATCGTGCGTCCGTGAAAGCCGCCGTAGAATGCGATGAATTTCTCGCGTCCCGTTGCGTATCGCGCCATCTTCATGGCCGCTTCGACGGCTTCGGTTCCGGAGTTGCCGTAATAGACTCGCTTCGGCCCTTTCCCCGGTGTGATCTCCGCCAGTTTTTCCGCCAGTTCCACGAGACCCGGATAATAAAAATCCGTCCCCGACAAATGAATCAGCTCCGCCGCCTGCCTTTGGATCGCGGCGACGACCTCGGGATGACAGTGGCCCGTGGCGCAGACGGCGATCCCCGCAGCGAAATCCACGAACGTGTTGCCGTCCACGTCTTCGATCAGCGCGCCATAGCCGCGCTGCGCCACCAGCGGGTAGCTGCGCGTGTACGACGGCGAAATCGAGCGGGCATCGCGCTTGAGAATCTCCTTGGCTTTCGGCCCCGGCAAGGGCGTAACGAGCCGCGCGAGTTTCGTCGCCGCTCTTGCGTTTGCCTTCGCGTTTACGTTCGCCTTCGCCATGGTTACCCCCAAGTGGAATCGAGTCGAATTGTGGCGCTACACGCTGATCCATTGCCCGCTGCGGCGGGTTCGGTGGAACCGAAGCAGAATCCGATTCCCGCGCGCAGAAATACTCGTGCGAACTCCCTGAAAATAATCTGGATTAGTCAACGCCGAAGAGATTGGGACGCTCAACTGCCGGAAGGCAGTGCCTTGACACCGAATTGGTCAGTGGCGCTTTCACTTGCGTTTCCAGCGAATCCCGCCGTCGATTGTGTCTTCCAGGATGATACCACGGTCCGAGAGCTCCTTGCGAATCCGATCCCCTTCCTCGAAATCCCGGCGCTTCCGCGCCTCCTGGCGCTTCGCGACGAGCGCCTCGATCTCGGCATCGGCCGGCCCTTCCGTCTCGCCGAGACCGAGTGCGCGAACGCGCTCGGCATCGTCGTCGGTGAGCACGGCGAAAATCCCGTCAAACTGTTCGAGCGCGGCCGCGACCGCCGCGCGTTCGTCTTGGCGGAATTCGCCGGCGTCCATTGCCGTATTCACCTCGCGCAGAAGGTCGAACACGGCCGCCAGCGCCTGCGCGGTATTGAGATCGTTCGCCAGGGCCGCCTCGAATTTTTCCATGGCGTCCGCGGCCGCCAGCGCCATCGATGGATTCGAGCCCGCGGGAAACTGCGCCCGCTTGAACCGGTCAGCAAACGTCCGCAGCCGCTCGACTGAACTCGCCGCCTGCCGCAAACCCTCTGCCGTGAAATTCAACTGGGTACGGTACGGCACCGATGCCAGCAGGAACCGCAACGACGACGGTCTGTAGCCCTCCTTGAGCAAGTCGCGCAGCGTCGAGAAATTGCCGAGCGACTTGGACATTTTTTCGCTGTCCACCAGCAAATGCTCGGCGTGCAGCCAGTAGCGCGCAAACGTTTTCCCGGTGGCCGCTTCCGATTGCGCGATTTCGTTTTCGTGATGCGGGAAGACCAGGTCGATGCCGCCGGAATGAATATCGATCGTTTCGCCCAGAAAGAGCATCGCCATCGTCGAACACTCGATGTGCCAGCCCGGGCGGCCCTTTCCGACTTGCGTCGTCCAGAATTCCTCTCCCGGCTTCGGAGCTTTCCACAGGGCGAAGTCGCGCGCGTCTGCTTTCTCGTAGCGGTCCACATCCACGCGCGCGCCGGCCTGAATGCCGCTGAGATCGACCTTCGAGAGCCGGCCGTAGCGCGGGAACTTCGCGATGCGAAAATAAATCGAGCCGTCTTTGTCGTAGGTGTAGCCCTTGACGGCGAGCTTCTCGATCAGCCGGGCCATGTCGTTGATGTGATCGGTCGCGCGCGGCAGGTGCTCGGGCTTCTCCAGGCGCAGGGCCTCGCGGTCCTCGAGGAATGCGCGAATGTACGGACCGGTGTATTCCTGGATGCTGACATGCGCCGCAGCCGCGCGCTCGATGATCCGGTCGTCCACATCGGTCAGGTTCATCACCTGGTTCACGCGGTAGCCTTGCGAACGGAGAAAACGCCGCAGCACATCCTGGAACACAAATGTCCGGAAATTGCCGATGTGCGCGAAGCTGTACACCGTCGGCCCGCACGTGTAGATGCGCACCTCGCCCGCGTGGAGCGGCACGAACGGCTCCGTCCTGCCCGTCAGCGTGTTGTGAAAGAAAATCTCGCGCATGGCGCTTCGTCCGCCCCGGCCAATCCGGGGCCGGCCGCACGGCTTCCTTCGCGCCGTTCCGGCAAACGGGCCATTCTATCCGACCCGCTCACGATTTGGAAAACTGCCTGGGGCAAACCTGGAACATTTGCATGTTCAGCCGCGAGCGGGATGCGGGCGGATGAATGCGCTAGGGGACCGTCAAACCTTCGGCCCTGGCGAGCTTTGCCTGGTTCTTATCAAAAGTGAAAAAATCACTCACGCCAAGGATCACGGCCGAAGCCACGTGCAAAACATCCAGCATGCGCGCCCCGAGTCGCGGCGTCCTCAGGCGCGCCATCCGCATGGCTCGCTCGAATACCGCCGCCGGAAGCGGCTTCATCTGGAAAACCCCATCCGCGATGTCTTTCCGGAACATGCCGTGCGCCGCCTTCACTTGGTGAACAGGCAACTCACGTCGAAATGTGCGCAGATACAATGCATTGGTGAGCTCGACTTCACCGAGGGAAGTGAGAAGGAGAGGCAAACGCGCGCGGGCCATGCGGGCCGCGGCGCCCGGCGAGTTCGCGTCCAAAACGTAAAGCGACACGAGAAAACTCGTGTCGGCGTAGGCGCTCAATTGCGGCCTCGCTCGCGCGAGAGCAGTTTCGCGCCGGTCACTCGCAGCGGCCTGCCCCGGTAGAGTTTTTTCAGCCGCGCCAGAAAATCCGGCCGGCGGGAAGGCGCAGCCGCCTTTGAGGGAACCAAACTGGCGATCACCCGCTTGCGCTTGGTGACTTGGACGGTTTCCCCGCCGCGAAGCAACTCCTCGACATCGCGAAAGCGGTAGCGGAGATCGCGCACGCTCGCAGTCTTCATGTGATACATTCTAGTATCACATTTGAAGACTTGCAAAGGTCGAGCATGACTATGTTCCGTTCGTGTGCGGTCGCTCGATAGATTTGCCCGGATGCTTGCGGCGTCGAAAACGTTTTGCGGAGCGCTGGAGTGCGAGCAGCGAGTCGCTGTGCAGCGCGGGCTTTGGCGGAGCGGCGCTCCAATCGCGGTACCAGGCGAGCAGGTAGTTGTAGCCGTAGGGCATCTCGAGCGCGTCAGGAGTGATCTTCCCTTTCTTGCGGGCCGGGTGATGCGAATCGCCTTTGCGATACAGGCGCCGCCGCCCGGGCCTCGTCTCAAACAGCATGCGGTGACGCGCGGGATGAGGAGGGCGATTCGCGACGCAGTGCTGCGCGACGTGCACGTGGAAGCTCGAACGGAGTCCTCCCACGAACGCTTCCCGCGCGGCGCGGCGCGCAATTTCCTCTACGCTGAAATCTTCGGCTTGGGGATTATCGCGATGCAAAAGTGCTGTGGCGATCCAGACCTCATCCGCCACTTTCAGTTGCCGCTTGGACTCTACGGTCACGGCGATGCTCCCGTTTGAGAGTCCCCACGCAATTAGAATAGTAATTCATTCGGTCGGCTTTTCCGGACGGTCCCTCGCGCTCCTTATTCTGAGGGTTAACCCGGCGAATGCGCCCGGCCCCGGCCGGCGGCGCGCGTCCGCAAGTATCGAGTCTTGCACATACATCGCCTTGATTCGGCTCAGGTGGCGTGCTAGTCTCAACCCGCCCTGCAGGAGAATCATCGGATGGCGAATGAAGCGCTGGGAATGATCGAGACCAAGGGACTCGTCGGTTCGATCGAAGCGGCGGACGCCATGGTCAAAGCCGCGAACGTCGTCCTGATCGGCAAGGAATACATCGGCTCGGGCTACGTCACCGTGATGGTTCGCGGCGACGTCGGCGCCGTGAAGGCCGCGACGGATGCGGGCGCAGCGGCGGCGCGGCGCGTCGGCGAACTGGTTGCCGTGCACGTGATCCCGAGGCCGCACGAATACGTCGAGAAGATTCTGCCGGGCGGCGGGGCGCCACCGGCTGCGAAAAAGTAGGCTGCGTCTCCGCAAAGCGACGCCCGGCTTGCCCGAATCGAGCGAGCACCCGTAGGAAGAAGCTCGGAGAGAAAAGGTAGAGCGCTTTGGAGCTTCGAGACCGCGACCTCATCTCCATTCAGCAAGCCCGCGAAATGGCGGCTCAGGCCGCGGCCGCCCAGAAACGATTCGCCACTTTCTCCCAAAAACAAGTTGACGCCATCGTCGAGGCCTGCGCTTCCGCAGCCGCGGAAGCGGCCGAAACACTCGCGCGCGCGGCGGTGGAAGAAACCGGCTACGGCAACGTCCCCGACAAGATCGTGAAGAATCTCTTCGGCGCCGTGGATGTGCCGCGCGCCATTCGCGGAATGCACACCGTCGGCATCATTCGCGAGGACAAGAGCGCAGGCATTCTGGAGTTCGCTTCGCCGGTCGGCGTTGTGGCCGCGATCGTTCCCTCGACGAATCCGACCTCGACGGCGATCTACAAAACGTTGATCTCGCTCAAAGCCGGAAATGGGATCGTGCTCAGCCCGCATCCTTCGGCGATCAAGTGCATTTGCCAAGCCGCCGCGGTGATGGAACGCGCCGCGCTCGCGGCGGGCGCGCCGGATGGATTGATTCGCTGCATGTCGCAAACCACGCTGCAAGGCACGCAGGAATTGATGCGGCGGCCCGAAGTCGGCGTGATTCTCGCCACGGGCGGCACGGGCCTGGTTCGCGCCGCGTACAGTTCCGGCAAGCCCGCTTATGGCGTTGGCCCGGGAAATGTGCCCGCTGCGATCGAGCGCTCCGCCGACGTGCGCAAAGCGATCGCGGACATTCTCGCGGGAAAAACGTTCGACTACGGCACGATCTGCTCTTCGGAACAATCCATCATCGTCGAGGAAGCCGTGCGCGAACGCGCGCTCGAAGAATTGCGCCGGCAGGGAGCGTATTTCCTATCGCCCGAGGAAGCCGAGAAGGTCGGGCGTCTTGTGTTCCAGCCGGGCTCGCACACCCCGAATCCGAAAATCGTCGGGCGTCCCGCAACCGTACTCGCGGAAATGGCGGGCATCACGGTCCCGGCGACGGCGCGCGTGCTGCTTGCGCGTCTCGAGCCGGAACAGGTCGGGCCCGATTTTCCGCTTTCGGCGGAAAAACTTTCGCCGATCCTCGCGTTTTATTCCGTGCCTGATTTCCCCGCCGTGATCGAGCTTGCGATCCGGCTGCTGCGCTTCGGAGGCGCGGGCCACACCGCTTCGATTCATTCGCAGGACGAAGGAAAAATCCGCCAGTACGCCCAGGCCGTTCCCGCATTCCGCGTGCCGGTGAATACGTCCGCCGTGCACGGCTCGACCGGCTACTCGACGAATCTTTTCCCCGCGATGACGCTCGGCTGCGGCGCGCCGGGCGGAAACATCACGTCGGACAATATCGGCCCGCAGCACCTGTTCAACATCAAGCGCGTGGCGTGGGAATCTCGCGCCGTCGAGCACCGCACGATTCCGGCCGACCGGCGCAAGCTCGCGGAGGTAGCCATGACGGAAAGCCACGAAGAGCCCGCGCCACAATCGCGGATTGCCCCCGCGACGCCGGCCGCTGCTGCCGCCCCCTCGGCCTCGCCCGCCGCAGCGGGCGCAACAATTGACCGGACAGCAATCGCACGCCTGGTCGAGCGTGTGCTTTCGGCGCAAGGAATCAAGCGCGGCAGCGGCGCGCAGGAGAGTCCTTCGTACGCAACCGTAGCCGCCCCCGCCGCTCCTCCCGCGCATCCGGCGAGCCCGGCGCAAGCGGCAGCTCCCAAGCCCGCCGCGGAAGCTCCAGCCAAAGCGAAAGTGACGATTGAAATCGTGGCGTTTGTGAGCGAGAGCGACGTCCGCCGCGCGATGACGCGCAGCCAGAAAATTTTTATCGGTCCGAAAACGATCGTGACTCCTTCGGCCCGCGACCTCGGCCGCGAGCACGAAGTGTTCGTCGAAACCGGCCCCGCAACCCGCGCCTGAGCCTGAACGTCACCCCCTCCTGTTGTTCCGTGCAAACCTGTTGCCTATACTGAGCTTCTAACCATTGCGAGAAACGTTTCCCCGGCTTGAGGCCCGCTGCGAGTGAGAACCACCCAGGCAAATCGGTACGCGCGCTGGTCGGCGATGGCCGCCGGCATTCTTGCCGCCATCGTCGCGTGCGTCTATTTGCATCGCGTATGGCTCGCGCACCAGGAGCGCAAGACCGCGCCGCCGTCGATTCCCGAGGCGATCGAGGCGCGCTCGTCGGGTTTTGCTTTCTCGAAAGTGAGTGGCGACCGGACCATCTTCACCGTTCGCGCCTCCAACGCCACGCAATACAAAGAGGGGGGTCGCGCCTCGCTCGAAGACGTATGGATCACGTTCTACGGATCGGACAGCACGCGCAACGACAACCTGCATACGCACGCGTGCGATTACGTTTCGACTACGGGCATCATGACGTGCGCCGCAAACGTCGAGATGGACCTTGAGAGCGCGGCCGAAGCCAAGGCGCATCCTTCCGCCGCGGACGGAACTCCTTCTCCGCTGGCGCACGTCCTCCATGTTTCCACCAGCGGCGTTTCGTTCGATGGAAAACTCGGCATTGCGCATACGGATCGCGGCGTCAAGTTTCGCTTTCCGATAGGCACCGGCTACTGCCTCGGCCTGAACTACAGCTCGGACGACGGCGTGCTCGATCTTCTGCGCGACGTTCATCTCGAATTTAATCCCAACAGCGAATCGCGCCCGGGCGCTGCACCGCAAAATGCGCAGACGCCGCTCGAATTGCAGGGCAGCAGCCTGACGTTTCATCGCTCGGACCTCGTGGCGCATCTCGCGGGGCCCGTGCAGGCCGAGTATGGCTCGCAAACGCTCACCGCGCAGGAGGTGGCGCTCGAACTCGATCAGGGCTACAACGCGCGCCGCATCGTCGCGACCGGGAGTCCCGAGCTTCGCCGGACGGGCGCGAACGGCTCGGAAACGCTCACGGCCGATCAGTTTTCCGCGCTGTTCACTCCCGACGGCGGGGTGGGACGCAGCATCGCGGAAGGCAACGTCCGCGGGATTCGCCAGAGCGGCAGCGAACGGGACAACCTCCAAGCAAGCCGTCTGGAACTCGAGTTTTTCAGCGAGAACCGTGGAAACGACGTGGAGGGCCAGCCGAAGCTCCTGACCGCTTCGGGCGGAGTGCGCGGCACCTCCGTGATTCAGAGCGACACGCGAACGTTTGAGACTTCCGCGCTTGAGATGACCTTCGCCCCCGCAACGGGGAATACTCCCGCGCACGCCAACCGGCTGCGAACGCTCGCACCGGCGAGCATGCAGTGGACCGGCCCCAGGAAGCAAAGTGGCGCCACCGTGCAGCAGATCACGAACATGAAAGGGCAAACGATGGAGCTGCACTTCAATGCCGGAAACCAGGTCACGGAGCTGCAAGCGGGTGGCGGCGTTGATATACACCAGCAATCCG